>Ga0213829_1001334_pt1 | contig 17779 bp, 10 predicted proteins | sample MC6MC0896MG_FD_180665 | JGI IMG/M metagenome (GOLD analysis project Ga0213829, IMG submission 180665) | Enriched soil aggregate microbial communities from Iowa State University, Ames, United States - MC6-MC0896-MG | ecosystem: Environmental > Terrestrial > Soil > Unclassified | place: USA: Iowa...
ACGTGACCCTGCGCGCACGCAATTACAAGCGCAACGTGCTGCGCACGCCGGCCAACAACAAGCTGCGGATGGAGGACACACGGGGCAAAGAGCACGTCAAGCTGAGTACCGAGCACAGTGGCAAGAGCCAGCTGAATCTGGGGCATTTGGTCGATGCCGAGCAGCAGAGGCGCGGGGAAGGCTTTGAATTGCGCACTGATGGCTGGGGGGCGATTCGGGCGGGGAAGGGGTTGTTGATAAGTGCCGATGAGCAGCCGAAAGCGCAAGGGCCGGTCCTGGAAATGAGCGCGGCCATCGGTCGTCTGCAACAGGCGGGCGAGCAGTTGCAACACCTCTCTGTCGATGCCCAGGCCGCCAACGCAGATCCCGCGGACGTAACCGCGCAACTGAACCTGCTCCAGCAAGACCTGGAGCAACTCAAGTCGTCCGTGCTACTGCTCAGCGCACCCCAGGGCATCGCCCTCACCAGCGGCAAACACCTGCAACTGGCGGCGCAAAACAACCTGATGTTCAACGCCGGGGGCGAAGCCGACCTCAGCGTGGTCAAGCGCCTGTTCATCGGCGTGGGGCAGGGGCTCAGCCTGTTCGTGCGCAAGCTGGGCATCAAGCTGATCGCTAACCACGGACCAGTCAGCGTGCAAGCGCAGAACGACACGCTCGAACTAATCGCTCGTCACGACCTGTCAATCTCCAGCACCGAAGACGAAATCCACATCACCGCCAAGAAGAAAATCACCCTCAACGCCGGTGGCAGCTACATCACCCTGGATGCGTACAGCATCGAATCGGGCACGGCCGGTGATTACAACGTCAAGTCGGCGGATTTCAACTACAGCGGCCCCGCCAGCATGAAGGCGACGCATCCGGAATATACGCAAAGTCTGACCAAACAGATTTTGCGCCTCAGCGTCCCGCAAGCCCCCAACGCTCCCGACCAAGGCTGGGCGGGAATGCCCTACACGCTGTACGCCGACGGCGTCGCGCTCCAGCGAGGCGTGTTGGACAAGACCGGTCAGCTGTCGATCGACCATCAAGTCGTGACCCGCGGTTACCGCCTGGATCTGGCCAACGGCCTGCGGTTCCAGATCCCGGTCCCCACCGACTACCGCAACGCCGAGCAAGCGCATCTGGCCAACAAAGGCCTGCAAAACCACCCCTCGCAAACCGACCCCGAGGTGAGCCAACCCACCTCGCACACGGACCACCGCGCGCTGTACGCGGCGGTGTTGGAAGGCATCACTGACCAGGAAGGGAAACCCCAATGAATCACCCCGACATCGTATCGCCCGCCGCGCTGCAGCACACCAACGAGGTGACCTGCATCTCGCCCTGGTTTGTGCAGAACACCGAATACCATCCAGTGAAGGCCACCTATCGTCCCTTGATCAATGGCGAAGAAACCTTCAAGGCCGTGCACCTGGCCATCGCGGCGGCCACGAAATCCATCGACATCATTTGCTGGGGATTTCAGCCGTCGATGTATTTCATCCGCGATGGCAAGGCGCCGAGCATCGGCGATCTGCTCAAAGCCAAGGCCAAACAAGGCGTGCGCGTACGCATGCTGGGGTGGGAGATGCTATTCAACTCCGCTGGGGTGGCGGGTGAAGCCAACCTGCCCGGTAAAGGCCCGCTCCGAATCCGCAACCGGGCGCTGCAGCCCTCCACGGATGACCAATATGCCTCTGACCGCCAATGGTTTGCCGATTGCGCCGTGGCGGATGACCAAGCCATTGAGCAGGGCGAGCGTGCGCTGCCGGTCTTTGTCAGCCGCGGCTTCGATCTGAATGAGCGGGCAGAAATAGCCCGTCAGGTGGAATACCACAGCCTCGATCCGCAGATCAGTTTCGGCACGCGTTTCGCCCTGAGGTGGGCCGCGACCCATCACCAGAAAAGCGTACTCGTCGATTACGAACTGGCGGATCGCGCCGTCGGTTTTGTCATGGGCCATAACATGCTCGACGAGTACTGGGACACCGATTCCCATACGGCATTGAATCGGGCCAAGGACCGCAAGCCCAGACCCGACTGTGGCCCGCGCGGCGATACACCCCGCCAGGACATCTCAAGCCAGGTCAGCGGGCCGATTCTGGAACACCTGCACCACAACTTCGCCACCGCCTGGCGCAAAGAAACCGGCGAGGACTTGATCGCCTCCCGCCGGGCCATGCAGGTAGGACCGAAACTCCAATGCACGGCGGGTGAAATCCTCCAGCTGGCGCAGCTCGTGCGGACCCAGCCTCAGGAAGGCAAACGCGATATCGAGCGGCTATACCTGCAAGCCGTCAACAACGCAACCCAGTTCATCTACATCGAGAATCAGTACTTTCGCTGGCCACATCTGGCCGAGTTCATCAAGGCGGTCGCCGCCGGCCAGACCCTGTCCGGGCGCGATCCGGGTATCCATGGTTCGTTGCACCTGTTCGTGATCACCAACGCGACCGCCGACGGTGTGGGCCAAGGCACCGTCAACACCCAGCGCATGCTCGAAAGCCTTGGGCGCGCCGACACCATGGCGGAGGCGACGAAGCTGCTGCGTATTAAACAGCTGAAACGAGAGGCTCCACCGCGGCCACGTCCCGAGGTGCGGGATCGCGCCGGGCAGAGGGAACTTGCCCAGTGGCAGGACGAGCTTGATCGGCAAATCCGGGAAATCAACGAAAGCACCGTCATGGCGGATCTGAATATTCCGAACCTGAAAGTCCACATATGTTCACTGGTCGCCCCCGATTCGCCGCCAGGAGAGAAATGGATGCCGGTGTACATCCATTCGAAGTTAATGATCGTCAATGACGTGTTCACCACGCATGGCTCGGCCAACATCAACACCCGCAGCATGCAGGTCGACAGCGAGCTGAATATTGCGCACGAGTGGGCGAGTGTGACGCGGGCGTTGCGGCGGCGGTTGTGGGGGATGCATACGAAAGGATTGGGGGCGCAGGATGATCCGGGGGAAGCGTTCAAGGCTTGGCAGGACATTATCAATGAAAACAAAGATCGCCAAAAAGACAAGGATGTGCCCCATGCCCCCCTTGTCGAGTTTTTTTACGAGCAAGCGAAGTTGAGGAACAAGGACTAATGCGCCCCATTTTCTTGCTGTCATGCCTGCTGCTAGCCGCCTGCGGCAGCGTCGATGCTCATAATCCAAAGACGAAGGACATTCCCGTGAATCCGTTAACCGAGATCAAGGCCAAGCTGGTTTTCGACTGCGTACACGAACAAATTCCTGCGCCGTCGGCCGAAGCCGACTTGCTGTTTCAATATGCACGCTGGCTGCAAAAAAATAACCAGCTCAAGCCGGACATGACTGTCGATGTAGAGATCGAACGTCTGTACCGCATCGCCGCAGAAAACAACCATTACAAGGCCAACATTAATCTGCAAAACGGTGCCATGCGTGGGCAATTTACGCTTCGTAGTACGGAGCATTTGCGCTTGAGCCAGCAACTGATCGAGGCTGATGTTGCAACTGGCTTTTACTTCATAGCGATCTTTTTGCAGCAGGGTTCAGCGGGGCTGCAAAAGGATCCGGAAATGGCGCTGCGCTACTTTCGTAAGGCTGCCGATCGGGGCAATGATCAGGCCCAATATTTTGTGGGGGACAAGCTGGCACCCATCGACCTCGCGCCAGACATCGCCCGGCAAATGCGCCGCTGTGCGGCTGAACAGGGAAATGGTAAGGCCGCCGTCGAACTGGGTGTCAATCTGAAGAGAAAGGGACATTACAAGGATGCAATCCAAGCTTTCCAGTTAGGGGCGGCAGCGGGCGATGAGTCTTCGGTTTCCTTTTTGGAAAAAGGATTCCGAGGCCCCAAACCAGACAATGAGCTGTACTACCTAGGCCAACCAGAGGACCTCGAACGCGCCGAACGCTACAAAAAAATAGGCAAAGTGCTAGGTAACTACTCCTACGCCAACCCCACCGTCCCCGAAATCAACGAAATCCTCCCCTTACCACCAGCCAAACTACCCGCCTGGGATGGCAAACTCCAATGGCTCGAAGCCCGCCTGGCCAACGTCCCGCCCGAAAAACCCAGCGCAGCCCTGATCAACCAACTGGCCAAGGCCATGGTGCTCGATCCCGCCACAGGCAAGCCCAAGCCGGGTTCACCTTCGTTCAGCGAAACTCAGTTCCTGGAACCCACCTGCCCCAGCAACTCCGCCTGCCCAGAGAGCGGTTACTGGAAGATTTTATGGTCCGGCGAGGGGCGTTACGTACTGCTGGATCGCAACGTCCCTCGCTACTTCAAACAAGGCGAGATCATGCCCGAGGCGCGGCTCGGGTTCTATCGCAAGCAGCTCTGGCCGCTGTCGGATAAACCCATGGAAACTCAGCTAGGGGTGACATGGGGGCTGCTCGGATGACGATACAAGCCCATCTCCGGATGATCCAAAGAGCCTGTGCAAGCGCCCCGAACGTCCGGAATCGCCACATCCGCTTCTATTTCTTGATCTATTTCTTAAGTGCGGGGTTGGTCGGTTGTAATGACCCTTACCTCAGTCCATCTGGGCCGGATGATGAGGGCACTCCAGGCCAAAAGGTATGTTACGAATTCACGGATGGGGCGCGAGGTAAATGCACTCCTGATCTGCGTCCTGTCTTTGGCAATTATGTTGTTAAGCGAGGGCAAGTTTATTGGAAGGAAGAAAACAGGCGTTACGATACAAGCTGCTATTTAGGTGCGCTGACGTTCTTTTTCGAACCAGACTTGTGGAGGTGTCTGAAATCGGAAACAGGCGGCATTGAATTAATCGAAACGCGAAAACTTGTTAACGTTGCAGCGTACTCACCCGCTTTTCAATCCCTGCATGCTTCCGAACCCACACATGTAAAGTGGCAGCAGGAACAATTCGTGAATTATGCAAAAGACATGAACGCTGTTTACTTCAAAGACCAAAAAATCGACGGCGCTGATCCAATTGATTTCTCCATCATTTTTCCGTTTGGGGATGATGAGATATGGAAGGATTTCAGCGTGGCGAAAAGCGGGAAATCTTTGTTTTTTAAATGGAACTTAATTGAGGATTTTGAGCTTGGCCAATTTCGCGTGCTTATTCCTGTTCGGTGTCCGGAACACGGGCTCAGTTGTGTTGAAAATTTTGACGATTTAAAAAATTATAGAACTCGCCATGGAGTGCTAGGGTGGGCAGGGGATGATGTTGTCTTGCTGCAAAGTCACGGCATTGTGCGGTTTCCTGACATGGCATCGCCAGATATGTTCATGTTTATGACTCGTTATAAAGCTTACCTATACACCCACAAAAAATTTTATGAGTTGAGTCGTGCGTACAAAAAAGAATTGATTGAAATGAATGTCGGGTTTTATGAGAATTATTAATACATTTTCTGGTCAGGTGGTAAATATGAACGCATTTCTAAAATTTCCATTGCTGCCTAGGCTGCGACGGAGCGATAGCCTTGAGTTGACATTTAATGATTTTGTGTTGAGGGTTGTTGGCGCTGGTAAAAAACTTGCGATCTCATTGTTGCTAGTTTTGGGGGCCGGGAATTCAATTGTATTGGGCACTCCGGGTAGTTTTAATGATGAATTCATTTCCACCATGGGTACAGCCCTTTTCACTTCCTCTCCTTTATTTGCACCTGAGTGGACTTCCGATTTTTCGTCGGGCTTGTCCGCACATCGAGATTATAAAATTTTAATTCAAACGCGGGATGACGCTGCTGCTTTTGTCGCCAGTGAGGGTGCACATAGAGGCGCGTTTTTGGAGGCGGCGATTGTGATGCTGAACATTCGTGGTAGCGAGCAAGGTGATTTGGAACTGGCAACCTGGATTCTATCGCACAGTTTATCTATCAAATAAGTGAACAGCGCATGGAGTCAATTATAAAGAAGGGAAACCCCAATGAATCACCCCGACATCGTCTCACCCGCCGCACTGCAACACACCAACGAAGTGACCTGCATCTCGCCCTGGTTTGTGCAGAACACCGAATACCATCCAGTGAAGGCCACCTATCGTCCCCTGATCAATGGCAAAGAAACCTTCGAAGCTGTCCACCTGGCCATCGCGGCGGCCACGAAATCCATCGACATCATCTGCTGGGGATTTCAGCCGTCGATGTACTTTATCCGCGACGATCCCAAGGCGCCGAACATCGGCGCGCTGCTCATGGACAAAGCCAAGGCAGGTGTCGAGGTTCGTATATTGGGCTGGGAGATGCCGTTCAATACCGCCGGTGTGGGCGACGAGGCCAATCTGCCCGGTAAAGGTCCATATCGCATAATGGACCGGGCAATGCAACCCTCTACGGATGACCAGTACGCCAAGGACCGAGAATGGTTTGCCCGATGCGCGTTCACCGGCCACCTGGCCCCCGCCATCCGCGTAGCTCGCAACGTGCCCGTATTCGTCAGTCGCGGCTTCAACCTGTTTGAAAGGGCCGAAGTGGCCCATCAAGCGACATACAAAAGTCTCGACCCGCAGCTCAGCCCACTTACGCTTGTCGCGCTGGCGGCGGCGGCAACTCACCATCAAAAGACTGTATTGGTGGACTACGAACTGACAGATCGCGCCATCGGTTTCGTCATGGGCCATAACATGCTCGACGAATACTGGGACACCAACGGGCACACGGCGCTTAAACGTGACAAGGGCGACAAACCTGAACCCAACGCCGGCCCGCGTGGCGATACACCCCGCCAGGACATCTCAAGCCAGGTCAGCGGGCCGATTCTGGAACACCTGCACCACAACTTCGCCACCGCCTGGCGCAAAGAGACCGGCGAGGACTTGCTCGCCTCCCGTCAGGCCATGCAGGTGGGACCCAAACTTCAATGCACCGCCGGCGAAATCCGCCAGTTGGCGCAGCTCGTGCGGACCCAGCCCCAGGAAGGCAAACGCGATATCGAGCGGCTCTACCTGCAAGCCGTTAACAACGCGACCCAGTTTATCTACATCGAGAATCAGTATTTTCGCTGGCCACCCTTGGCCGAACTGATCAAATCCGTCGCCGCCCGCCATACCGAGGCCGGAAAGGACCCCGGCGAACACGGCCATTTGCATCTGTTCGTGATCACCAATGCTGACGAGTCCGGCATTGGCCCAGGCGCCTTGAACACGCAACGCATGCTCGAAAGCCTCGGACGCGGCGACACCATTCCAATCCTGACGAAGTTGCAACGTATTGAGAAAGCAAAAGCCCAATCAGCCGCGCTGGCGCCCACCCTGGGTGAGCTCATCGAAAAACAGGCCCTGCTCACGCTGACCAGTCTCACCGATGCGTTAGGGGCGACCGATATCAACGACAAAGCCAGGGAAGCTCAACGGGACACCGCCAGGGCCAATGAGTGGCGGCAGGACGCGTTTGAGGAGCAGATCAAGGCGATCAAGAAGGATGCCGTCGTTGCGGACTTGGAAATCCCCGGGCTTAAGGTCCATGTGTGCTCGCTTGTCGCCCCCGACTCGCCCGCAGGTAAAAAATGGATGCCGGTATACATCCACTCCAAGTTGATGATCGTGAATGACGTGTTCACCACCCATGGCTCAGCCAACATCAACACCCGCAGCATGCAGGTTGATAGCGAGCTGAATATTGCTCATGAGTGGGCAAGTGTGACGCGGGCGTTGCGCAGACGGTTGTGGGATCTGCATACGAAAGGAGAGGGGGCGCAGGATGATCCGGCTGAGGCGTTCGTTGCCTGGCAGGACATTATCATTCGCAACCAACGACGGCAAAGAGCCTGGGCTACACCCGGTGCGTCTGTCGTCGAATTTTATTACGGCAAAAAGAAGCGGAAGAACCTCGACTAATGCGCCGCATTGTCCTGTTTTCATACTTGCTGCTGGCTGCTTGTGATGACGGCAGCGTCTTTACTCACTCAATCAAGGACACCTACGTGAATCCGCTCACCGAGATCAAAGCCAATCTGGCCTTTACCTGTGTGCACGAAAATATTCCAGCGATCACCGTCGAAGCCGACGTTTTATTTCAGTACGCGCGCTGGCTGCAAAAGAACAATCAGCTTAAACAGAATACAAGTGTCAATTCTGAAATCGAGCGCCTGTACCGCATCGCCAGCGAGAACGATCATCACAAGGCCAATATCAACCTGCAGAACGGCGCGATGATTGGCCATTTCAGACTTCGTGATGATGAGTACCTGCGCATGAGCCAACAACTGATCGACGCGGGTGTAGCGACTGGGTATTACCTCGTAGGCCTCTTCTTAGAGGAGGGCTCAGCTGGATTGAAGCAAGATACTGAAATGGCGCTGCGTTATTTCCGCAAGGCCGCTGATCAGGGCAATCCACTAGCCCAGTACTACGTAGGCGACATGCTCGAGCCGATCAATATTGCCCCGAAAACTGCAATGCAGATGTACCGCTGCGCCGCCGAGCAGGGCAATGGTGAAGCGGCAACTGCTCTGGGTGTTTACCTAACGGAGATTGGGCAGTATCAAGATGCACTTGAAGCCTTCCAATTCGGGGTGGCTGCAGGTAACGAAAGCTCTGCCTCCTTTTTGAGCAAAGGCTTCCTTGGTCCTCAGCCAGATGATTGGTTGTACTACCTTGGCCAGCAGGAAGACCTTGAGCGCGCTGAGCGTTACAAGAAAATCTGGAGGATTCTCGCGAACTATTCCTACGCCAACCCTACGGTCCCCGAAATCAACGAAATCCTCCCGCTGCCACCAGCCCAGCTACCCGCCTGGGACGGCAAATTCCAATGGCTCGAAGCACGCCTGGCCAACGTCCCACCGCAAAAGCCCACCGAGGCACTGATCCATCAGTTGGCCAAGGCCAAAAGCCTCGACCCTGCTACCGGTCGGCCAACGCCAGACTCACCCGCCTTCATTCAGGCCACATACCCCTGGCCAACCTGCGAGAGCGGCCAAGCCTGCCCGCAGACTGGCTACTGGAAAGCTGAACCGATCTACTATTTTCGCGCGAGCATCCAGGGAACCCCTATCCGCCGTTTCAAACAGGGCGAAATGATGCCAACCCAAGAGGTCACGAGGTACCAACGTCGTTTCTTGCTCGCTGATCGAATCACGGTTCAAGTGGAAAACGTCAGTTGGAGACTGTTCGGTGACGTCTAGATGAAGTACCCAACCCCGCAACGCTTGGACATGGTGTGCACTTAATTTAAGTGGCACCTGTCATGCAGCCAACACGCCGTTCCTATTCCAAATCCTTCAAGGCCCAGGCCACTCAATAGTGTGCCCAACCCGGCGCTTCGATTGCCGGCGTCGCCCTCAGCCATAGCCTCAACGCCAACCTCGTCCACAAATGGATTCGAGTGCACGCGCAGCCAGCTTTCACGCCGGTGACCAAGGCCTGATTTTTCTTCAGTCCACACGCTCGATACCGCTAATACCGCTGTCGCATTTGGGCTACCGGGCATCGTCCACGAGCTACGCGCAGATTACTTGGCGAGCCACCATCGAGGGGCAACAGCCATCGCCCGCCGCGCGGCGGGTCCCACATCTGGAGGGAGTATGCAAAAAATACATGAATCACCCATCGACAAGGTGGTTTTCTGGGCGGCTGCCTTGATTTCAGCTTCGTTCGTCGCTTGGGGGGCGCTCGCGCCCAAGGCCATGGCGACGACGCTGCAGGCGCTGCTGAACACCATCATCGACGAGTTCGGTTGGAGCTTCGTCGTCTCCACCGTGTTTTTCCTGGGCTTCGCGCTGTTCCTGGCCTTCAGCCGCTTCGGCCGAATCAGGCTGGGCAAGGATGGGGAGCGACCCGAGTTCAGCACGTTGTCCTGGATCGCGATGATGTTCAGTGTCGGCATGGGCATCGGGTTGATGTTCTGGGGTGTGGCCGAGCCCATCACGCACTTTGCGACGCCACCGCACGGGCTGGCGCAGCCGAACTCCAGGGAAGCGGCCAAGCTGGCCATGGAGTATGCCTACTTCCACTGGGCGTTTCACCCCTGGGCGATCTACGCCATCGTCGGTCTGGTCATTGCCTACTTCTCGTTCCGCAAGGGGCTGCCAAATCTGATCTCCAGCGCCTTTACGCCGTTGATTGGCGAAAAAGGCGTGCGCGGGCCGCTGGGCAAGTCGATCGACGTGCTGGCGGTTCTGGCCACGCTGTTCGGCACCGCCACTTCACTCGGCCTGGGCGCGCAGCAGATCAACAGCGGCCTGAACTACCTGTGGCACACCGGCGAGTCGAATGGCATTGCATTGACGATCATCGCGGTGATGACGGTGCTCTTCATCCTCTCCGCGGTCTCCGGCGTGGGCAAGGGGGTGCAGTTCCTGAGCAACGTCAACATGGTGGTTGCAGTGCTGCTGCTACTGTTCCTGGCGGCAGTGGGCCCCAGTGTCTTCATCATGAACACACTGGTCGCGTCGGTCGGCGAATACATCCGCGAGCTGGTGCCGATGTCGTTTCGCACCGCGGCGTTCAGTGATGGCAAGTGGCTCGCCAGCTGGACCATCTTCTACTGGGCGTGGTGGATCTCCTGGGCGCCGTTCGTGGGCACCTTCATCGCACGAATTTCCCGCGGCCGCACCATTCGCGAGTTCGTCGTCTGCGTCATCTTCATTCCCAGTGGGGTGACGATGGTGTGGTTCTCGATCATGGGCGGCGCAGCCCTGTACTCGGAGTTGGCCGGCGTCGGCGGCATCGCCGCTGTCGTGAAAGACCAGGGACCGGCAGTGGCGCTCTTCGCCCTGCTGGCCCAGTATCCTGCCGCGACGCTGACTTCGTTTGCGGCCATGGTGCTGGTCGGCGTGTTCTTCATTTCGGGGGCCGACGCGGGTTCCATCGTCATGGGCATGCTGTGCGCCCGCGGCAATCTGGAGCCGCCGCGCTGGCTGGTGGTGCTATGGGGGGTGTTGGCCGGAGCGGCGGCCTCGGTGCTGCTGGTGATGGGCGGCCTGGCAGGCCTGCAGACCGCGGCCATCATCGTCGCCGCGCCGTTCCTGGTGGTGATGATCGGGATGTGCGTGTCGCTGTGGAAGGCACTGCTGGATGACCTGCAGGTTGGCGCGGCGCCCAAGCCGAGTCCCGCCCCCATTGATGTGGAGCGTGTCGCCGAGGATTTGAAGGTCCAGCCCGTGACTGAAAGAGTGCAATGAATCAGTTCGCGGTTTTCTACGCAGATCGATTCATCGGGCCGACCCGGTGAGATGAAGGCCTGCCTGACCGCAGGCCGTTACCGGCTTGGTGAAAAATACGGCCTTGTCGAAGAGGGCGGGTAAAGGGAAATGAAAAATGCCCGTATGGCGAGATTCGGGCATCTTTTTACAAGGTATTGTATTGACTTGCAGGCCGCCTCTGCGGGCAAGTCAAGTCGCGAAGGCGATGATTTCTCACAACAAAATAATCTGATCAGCGGGTGGTTATTCCGGCGGATCAATCCGATCCAACGTCCGGTTCACCGACAGTTCCCCCAGCATGATGACCTGCGCAAGTCCCAGAGGGTATTGCGATGCTTCCCCTCCAGAAACCCCGCTTAATCACTGGCCATGACATTGGCCGAGGCCATGGACTCACTGGCGGATTCGGTGTGACCTTGAACATATGCTGATTACTCCTGAATGGAGCCGCTAGCACTTCTCTACTAAAAGAAGGGTGGCGGCTGTACGCAGATTAGTAGACCGGGGAGATCAGCATTTACCGGCGCGCCGAAGCGCCCTGCGCACAGCCACCCTCAACGTCAGGATTCCCATGTGCCAAGGAAGCGCTTACCCGAAATCCTTCAAGGCCCAGGTTGTCAGGTATGGATTCGCGGCCCGAGACCGAAGGTCTTCAACCACCAGATGTGCAAAACTGCAAGTCCGGTAATGGAGGAGGGCTAACGGGCGTGCGCCCGTTGCCTCCACCCAATCAGGGTATTGATTGCTCAAATGGCTCAACTGACTGGCATTGGCACCGGCGAGTCGAAGTCATTCCTACCGCGACCAATGCTCCGACAATTGCTTTGGCTAGCAGCGTGCTGACAGAATGGTACTTATGAAGTCCAGCAAATCGCCGAAAGGACGGTCGATGTAACTGAGGATAATGCCGGGCACGGCGAGCCCCAGGAAGTATTTGATCATTACCAAGTAAAGTACAAGGCAAAGTGACCAGGAGAGCCAGTAGACGGCTCGTCCTGACCTGATAGGCTTCTCCACCAGACGTTTCCAGTCCGTATCCGACATGAAGCTATACAGTTTTTTCCGCCAGTCGCGTCTGCTGCCGTCCGCTAGGCTATTGAATTTCAAATTGGATATAGTGCTAACTAAAATACTCAGGAACAACAGCACTGCTACACCAAGCTGAAGGACCTTCATCGAGGCGTCCGGAATGGCCGCGGGTAATATGGGGGCTTTCAGCGCCGCCACCACTCCCGCTACAGCGAAATCGCGCCAGAGCGCCGAGACCAGATCCCGGGTGGCCGATTGGGTTTTGTTGACCTCTTCTTGTAGACCTTTCCGGAGATCTCCCAGGCTTTTGACGGCCTCTTTACTCTGCTCTTGGAGATGGAAGGCGAAAGCCTCCCGGGCGCCGGAAAAACTATTCGACAATACGTCATTGGTGCCCGACGGCCAGGTGACTTCGGCGCCCCAGTTGATGCCCACATGGTTATTTAACAGCTGAAACTTCGTCTCCGCCTCGCGAGGTGTGGAATAAATCCACTCACAAACCTCATAAATCTGGTCGAAGTTGATCTTGTCCCAGCTGGTCGCTTTTTCGACGGGTATGGGCAGGGATCGCCCGCCCCGGAAAAATACCTCGGCGTCATCCCCGTCGGATCTGATTTCCGTCGGCAAACAATAAAGCAACTTCTGAAGCGCGACACTCGACCACGTCCGAAAAGACTCGCTTGACTCTGCGGGTTTGTCATTGAGCAACCAGGCATCTATGTATTGCGGAGTGAATCGTTGGGTGAAATCGCGTACTAGCTTGCCAGGCTTTTCGGGGGCCAGCTTGAAATCGGGTAATGACCGCTCACTGCCAAACTGTTTTACGGAGAACAAAAAAGTGGAAAACTCAGAAAAATCGCCAGTGATCTCGATGCACTTACGATTATTCAGGCTTTGACCGGTGACTGAGAGCCCTTCCAGCCAACCTTTGAACCCCTTCTGACTGAAGAAAAAACACCGATCATCCTTGATGGACTTTTCCAAGATGACAGTTAGGCTTTCGCCTTCAATGTCATCCCATTCCACGTTGACTATTTCGAGCCTACCTGCAACCTCGGCGAATAATTCCAGTTCCCCCAAACCGAGCTGTTCGACCTTTCGGGCTATCGCCTTCAGCTCCTCAATCAGTTCCGAAGCGGGTTCGGTCACGTTATGCACACGAATAAGCTGAATCGACTCCGTCAACGTCGACCCAGGCTGATTCGCCAGCTTTTGAAAAAAGCTGCTGATCTCTTCGCCGGTTTGTTTTGTCATAGTTCCTGCAAGCGACTCGTTCGAATGGTAACAATGGTTTCGTCATCCTTGTGCTGTACGTCCATCTGACCTTTGGCTCTTGCCGGCATGGTGATTCGAATCCCTTCAGAGGTCATGTACTTCTTATCTTCGCTTTGCGGGAGTTCATCCTCGTCAAACTCGAAGGCTTCGCCAGTCAGCTTCAGGCCATCCAGTTCTCTATCAAAGGTTTGTCGAATGTCTACACTGGCTTTGAGGCCAAAAAAATCCGTGAAAAAACCATCAGCTTCGAACTCCTTCCTGGCTTTCGCGATTTCTACGATTTTGTCAGAGACCTTGGAGGTAATGGCTCGGGGCAGCTCCTCGGCGTGAGCCTTGACTGTTTTCCTAACGGCCTTGACCAGGTCACTGGTCATTTCCTTCGGATTGCGCAATCGCTCAACCCCCAAGAAATGCTGATAGAAATCGCTGATGCCCGCGCGGCTCATGCGGTCAATTATCACCACCTCAGCCTCATCGGCTTTGAGATCAATCAGCGCCGATTTTTGCAGCGCCTTGGGTGATTCAGTAAAGTTGTTCGTCACGGCCTGGAGAATGGCCTTGGCTCCTTCACGAGTGAAAGTGACAACTTTCTCGGAGTCATACTTGATAAGCGAATACAGCTTTCGGTCATTCGTTTTCAACCCGATGACGATCAGGACCCCTGTTTTCATCCGTTTGTCACCCACACGATGAAATTGGCGGGCCAGATTTTTCGAGATGTCTACAAAGCTATGCTCCCCTTTTTCCCAGCTCTCGAGCTTTTCCTTGACTTGGGAATTCGCCTTGAAAAGGAATTTGTTTCCTTTGAGCGTTTCTTTGATGCGATCAATGAAGAACTGCTCAAAGGTCGCTAGGGGGGTGTCGTCGAACAAGATCGGGTCGTCGGCGCCATGGTGAACCACGTGGAAAATGAAATTCTCTATTTCCAGCGCATCAACTTCGACGTTTGTCAGGGTGGCCACGCAGTATCCTCGATGTAGTCAATAAGATGGCGACGTGCCATTAACGAGTTATCTAACCACCTTTCTTGCCGGATGCCCAGCTTATGGGATCCAAGCTGGCATTACCAAAAGAACTGTATAAATATACACTATAAGACTATGTACCAGCTCAGTACCGCACCATAGCCGGCGTAGGCGTTCAGCAGAAAGTCAAACGGAATTATCAGAATATAAAATGCGTAGTGTGAAACGAGGGAGGGGCACTCAAGCGCACTCCTCGTTTTGGCAATCAAGGCGCACGCGCGTCTAGCAATAAACTCTGGGCGTTACCCCGCTGGACCTTCGGCGCAACGAATGTTGGTCAAACCCATACAGGTGATGGCGAAGGAGGCGCGATCCATTACTCACACCAGAGCAGTCAAGAATTTATCGATACCGGGATCAGACGCGCTAGGCGCCAGCGATAGATTTCATCCACAATCAGCTCCAATCCAGCAAATTCATCAGGTCCCATAATTCAGGCTTCCGTGGCCAAAGAATGTTGGTGAGACGAACGGTGCAATACCCTAGCAATGTGGAGAGCTTAAATGGCTACGGACGCCCCCAGATTTAATCTTGCCATCGATAACCCGCGTGACAGCGCGTCAGCCTATGTCAAATCCATTTTCAATCGTGAGATGGGGGTGACGCTGCACAATGCGCAGGTCGGCTCTCCACGCGATGACGCTATGCGTGAACTCACCAAGACCGCGACCACCCTCTACGCGAGGCGAGTTCTGCGCGAGCTTATTCAAAACGCATTTGACGGAGCCGCTGCAACAGGAGCGGCACGCATCTTGGTTCGGCTTGATCTGAGGGAAGGCGATCATGGCACTCTGTATGTCGCCAACAGTGGGACTGGTTTTACCGAGGCTAATATCGACGCCATATCGAACCCTGCCCTGAGTAACAAACGGCCAGGTAACTTCATTGGCCATAAAGGCCTTGGGTTTCGAAGTGTCGAACTCCTCTCTAATGAGCCCCAAATATTCTCTGTTTCAGGCCTGGGCCATAAGGGTAGCGAGGGATTCGACGGATTCTGCTTTAGATTTGCCAACCATACGGATCAAACCGAATGGCTTGAAGAGGCGAATGCAGAAGAGCACGCCAGTATCGTCGTTGGGCGAACCCATCGATTGCAGCTTCCGTTACCGATAACAGAGGACCCTCCAGAGGTTAATGCCTTCGCCCACGAAGGTTTTGCGACATTGGTCAGACTTCCTCTCCGAAATGCTCTCGCCGCGGAGCGAGCGCACTCTGAACTTAAACTTTTGATCGATGAAAAAGCGCCCATCGCGCTGTTTCTTCACCAGCTCTCAGCGTTGACCTTGGAGACAATTGGCCGCGAAGGAGCACCCGAGATAAAGGTGCTTAAGCGGGAGGTACGGAACAAGCGAACGTCGCAGTTCAGCCACGGGCTCGCGATCGAGGAGGTCACCGTAGACCGCCGAAGGTTTCTGGTTGCTTCAATGTCAGTCGATGAGGCAAGGTTTCGCGATAGCGTCGAGCAAGCTGTGGAGCAACGTCAGCCCGTCGAAAAATGGCTGGAATGGGTGGGGGCTCCTGTTGTGTCAGCGGCTTTTCCGATATCGGCAGATGCAAAAACGGGCACCTTTTATGCCTTTCTACCAATGGAGTCCGAGGCGCCTTTCAATGGTTGCCTCGATGCCCCTTTTTTCCCGGAAGCAGATCGTCGCAGCCTCGACCTCTCAAACCCACTAAATAACTTTTTGCTCGACAGCATTGCTGACCTATGCCTGTTACTGGCAGAGGAACTTGCCGATGCCAACGAAACCTCGATTGATCTTGCCAGCGTAGCAACAGATGCAATCGCATGGTGCCGCGATCCCGAAAGGCTGATTAAAGCGTGTAGCCGTGTGGGTATCACGCCAGGGTCGCTCAGACTTCCGATAGTGCGCCGGAAACTTGAGAGTAATCGGTGGGGCCAACTCCGGCAGGTTTTCGATTGGGATGATTCAACGCGAAAGATCATTGATGCAGCTTGGCTGGTTCGCGCGTGCGATGTAACTATTCTGCGGCGAGGACTTGGTGACGTGCGAGTTCGATCACTGCATGAGTTTGCCTATGTGGCCAATTTCGACTTGCAACCGTTAGGCAGTCGCTGGATTAAGTGGGCGCCTGCGCTCGCAGAAGACCTTAATGGGCGCAAGCACATATCCAGAGAAAAATGGGAGCACTTTTACTCCGATCTTGCAAACATGCCTGGCGTGCTTGCCAAATTAGGTGGTGCAAAGATCTTTCGACTCGCAGAGGGTAAAATTGGCCCTGCCAACAGTCCCGGAAAGGTTGTTGAACGCGAGCTATTCATTAGCCCGGAGCACGAAGCGCGTGGTCGACGCCGCCGATTGGCAGGTACCTTTCCGCCAGCCAGCGTTGCCAAACAAATGGATTTTGCCGATCCAATGTTGTTCTGGAGTCCCACCGTGGCCAAGGCTATGTTCGCAGCCGGCCTTGCAACGGAGTATAGCCTGGCAAAAGTGATTGGCAGCATTGGGCGTCTCCTTGGTAACCGACCAAGCAAGACTGTTCTTATGGCCGCATTGCGATGGACTTTCTCGGCCTGGGTTACACACAACTCCTCTGAGGTTGAAAATGCACTGAAGACTGCGAGGCTTCAAGTCCCTGTTGCGGGAGGTGCTTTCAAATCCGCGAACTCCGTACGTTTTAGCGCGGGATGGCGTGATACAAAGGGCGAACTCATCGCCGAGTTTTGTGATGCCACGACCAACCTGTCTAGAGATGCTCAATCAATGGGAGAGGCGTTGCTGATGCCCTGGGACAACTGGCCACTCCGCGAGCAAGGTTCTGCAACCGAATGGCTGGCATTTCTAAGACTTATTGGCGTTAAAGACGGTCTCGGTACATTGCTGTACAAAGAGCGCAATTTCGACGTTTCGACGTGGCGGGGTTTTAAGGCCGGAGTATCGCTTCCATCCGTTGATAAACTACTCGGACCTCAGTGGCAACAAGCACTGGTAAAGGCAAAGACAAAATTACGAAGCTTCAATTATCTGAGCGGCAACTATGCGACCAAGGACACATTGTTCGCGCTACCATTGCAGGCCGAGCACTTCCAATTCTCTGATCGTGCGAAAATCGCATACGCACGCTTAGTGGTCGCATCCATCGCTGACTTCAGTGAGCGTTCTCTCTCCACGATCCTTCATCGAACCACCGGGTACTCTGACCAAGTCCGCTGGCCAAGCCCTCTCCTTTCTTTTTTATGCGAAGCGGCATGGATACCCGTTGTGGAGGGTGATGAGATCAAATGGGTGTAAGCGTCCGGTTAAGTCACCTTGACGGTAGAGCTGGGAAGTAGCTCCGAGAGCGGTAAGCGTCCGCCCAACTCACCTTGCCTTACTCAGGCCGGCATCCACTGTTGTCGCAGCAGTTACACAA
>Ga0213829_1001338_pt1 | contig 17760 bp, 14 predicted proteins | sample MC6MC0896MG_FD_180665 | JGI IMG/M metagenome (GOLD analysis project Ga0213829, IMG submission 180665) | Enriched soil aggregate microbial communities from Iowa State University, Ames, United States - MC6-MC0896-MG | ecosystem: Environmental > Terrestrial > Soil > Unclassified | place: USA: Iowa...
TGCCGTACCACATCGCCCTGGACCAGGCGCGCGAACGCGCTGCCGGCGGCAAGGCGATCGGCACCACCGGCCGTGGCATCGGCCCGGCGTATGAAGACAAGGTGGCGCGTCGCGGTATCCGCATCGCCGACCTGCATTACCCGGCCCAGCTGGAAGAACTCCTGCGCACCGCGCTGGATTACCACAACTTCGTGCTGACCAAGTACCTCAATACCGACGCGGTCGACTTCCAGAAGACCTACGACGAAGCACTGGCCTTCGGCGAATACGTCGAGCCGATGAAGTCCGACGTCGCCGGCATCCTGCACGACCTGCGCAAGCAGGGTAAGCGCGTGCTGTTCGAAGGCGCCCAGGGCGCACTGCTGGACATCGACCACGGCACCTACCCGTACGTCACCAGCTCCAACACCACCGTGGGTGGTGCACTGGCCGGTGCCGGCGTCGGTGCCGATGCGATCGACTACGTGCTGGGCATCGCCAAGGCTTACGCGACCCGCGTCGGCGGTGGCCCGTTCCCGACCGAGCTGGACGATGAAGTCGGCCAGGGCATCCGCGACCGCGGTGCCGAGTACGGCGCCTCGACCGGCCGCCCGCGTCGCTGCGGCTGGATGGACATCGTCGCGCTCAAGCGCGCCGTGGCCATCAACGGTATCAGCGGCCTGTGCATCACCAAGCTGGACGTGCTCGACGGCATGGAGAAGCTGAAGGTCTGCATCGCCTACGAATACCGTGGCAAGCGTACCGAGTATGCGCCGCTGGACGCGCAGGGCTGGGAAGAATGCACCCCGGTGTACCTGGAGTTCCCGGGCTGGACCGAGAACACCCACGGCATCACCAACTGGGATGACCTGCCGCCGGCCGCCCGCGCTTACCTGCGCGCGCTGGAAGAGCTGGCCGGCTGCCCGGTCAGCATCGTGTCGACCGGCCCGGACCGCGACCACACCATGGTCCTGCAGGACCCGTTCGCCTGATCAGGCGCGTAGTGCCGGGCATGCCCGGTAGTGCCTGAAGGTGCAGGAAAAGCCCCGCGAAAGCGGGGCTTTTTCGTGGCGGGGGCGCCTCAGCGCTGGCCGATGCCCATCCGTACTTCGGACAACTCCAGGTTGCCGTCCTGGTTCGCATCCAGCCGTTGGAAACGCATCTCCGAGGAGCGGCGCATCTCTTCGGCACTCAGTTCGCCGTCACCATTCTGGTCGGCGATGCGTACCCACTCGGCAGCGGAGAACTCACCGTCGCGTTGCGGTCCCAGTACCGCCTGTACTTCATCGACGCTCACGCGGTAGTTGTGATCCGCATCGACCAGACGGAAGAACGCGTCACCGTCATACTCATCACGGCTGACCTTGCCATCGCCATTGCGATCCAGCATCGCGAAGCGGTCCGATGCGGTGGCAGGCAGGTCCTGCGCCGCGGCAGCACCTGCTGCGAGTACGCCAGACAACGCGAGCAGGGCGATACGGGGCGCGGACATCGTCACGGTCTTCTCCAGAACGGGCAGGGCGTGCCGTCAGGGCCCAGTGTCCGCCGCGTGGATGACCACGACAACGGCAATTTCCCGCATTCGCGCCAGTAGTTTTACTGAGTGCGCCCGGGCAGCTGACCGCAACGTTCGCGCCCGCGCCATCGACACCATGGCATGCTGTGCAGCCACTCAACGAGACACCGGGGCGGCATGGAAACGGGAGATCAGGCGGGCATCGGCATGAGCAGCGCGAACCGCGCCCTGCATGCGGTGGTATCCGAGCTTGAAGCGCTGTTGCGCGGCGACGGCGAACGCCACTGGGCGGACTGGATGCGGCGCGTCATCACCCAGCTCGAGCAGGGCAATCGCGGCGCGCCGGAAAGCCTGCTGCGCGCCTACGGTGGCATGGGGTCCTTCAACGACCTCGCGCTTGGCCAGGATTACAGCAACGGCCACTTCCAGTGGAAGGCAGACGCTGGCGAGCTCAATGACCGCCTGGATGCGCTGCGCGGCCGTGCCTGGGAACTGGCGCGGGCGATCCGGGACGCTACCCCCGGCCCCCGTTGATCAGAGCGCCTGCTGACCTTTCAGCACCGGATAGGGGTTGATGGATTCGCCTTTCCACCACTGCTTTTCCGGGCCCAGTACGTGGATCTCGAAATGCAGGTGCGGCGCGTCGGGGCTGGCATTGCCGGTGCTGCCGACATAGCCGATCACCTCGCCACGCTTGATGGTCTTCTTCTCGGCCAGACCGTCGGCATAGCGGTCCAGGTGCGCGTAGTAGTAGCAGTAGCGGCCGCTCGGCTCGAACTGGTACACGGTCAGCCCGCCCCGCACGCTGTCGAACAACTTTTCGACCGTCCCATCGGCAACCGCCAGCACCGGCGTGCCCTTTGGCGCAAGGATGTCGATCGCATCGTGCACGCGACCTTCGCTGCGTGCATCGGTGAAGGTGTCCTGCAGTTGCTCGGCACCGATGCCCTGCACCGGGAGCAGCAAGGCGCCGGCCGCGTTTGCCGGTGCCGGTGCGGCACCGCCCGCGTCAGGCGCGGGCGGTGTGGGCGTGGTCTGGATCGGTACCGGCGCCGGGGCCGGGGCCGGGGTGGCAGCGGGTGGCGGTGGCGCATCGAGTGCGGCGCGGGTGGAACTCGTGGCCGAGCCTATCTTGGCCGGCTCGGCGGCTCCCAGGCGGGCAGAGGGGCCGGGCCCCAGCAGCCAGTACCCGACCACGCCGATGACCAGGCCCACCGCCAGCAGTCGCAGGATCTTCATCTGCTTACTCCTGCATCACGACCGGCACGGAGGCATCCACTGCGTCGGCCACCTGCAGCGCATCCCAGTTGGTCATGCGCACGCAGCCGTGCGATTCGGTTTTGCCAACGTGGCCGGGCTCCGGGGTGCCGTGCAGGCCGTAGTGCGGCTTGGAGATATCGATCCAGACCACGCCGACCGGATTGTTCGGGCCGGGCGGCAGCACCGCCTTGCTGTCACCGGCCTTGGCGTCCCAGAACAGCTTGGGGTTGTAGTGGAAGGTCGGATCGCGCGAAATGCCCAGGATCTTCCACTTCCCGATCGGCAGCGGGTCATGCTTGCTGCCCGAGGAAACCGGGAACTGCGCATAGACCTTGCCGTCGGCATCGAACAGGCGCAGCGTCGAGTCGGATTTGTCGATCACCAGCTTGCTGGCCTTGGCCAACGGCGTGACGGAGATGTTCGGTACCTGGATCACACTGCCGGCCTTGCCCAGGTCCACGCCCGGGTTAAGGGTTTTGAGCAGTTCCGGCGAGGCATGGAAGCGTTCGCCCAGCGCCTCTTCCACCGAGCCGAAGCCGAGCGCTTTCAACTTGGCCTGTTCGGCCGGGCCCTTCGGCACGGGGTGGAACGGGCCGGCAACGTCCTCGGCGGTCAGCGTATAGCGCACCAAGGGCGGAGCGCTGTCCGGCTGCAGGGCCTTCCACGTCGCATCGTCCAGTTCGCCGGTGACCTTCAATCCTCGTGCAGCCTGGAAGCCGGAGACCGCGCGTTTCTGGTTCGAGCCGACTTCGCCATCGATCTGCCCCGGCGAGAAATGGGCACGATCCAGCAGCACCTGCGCGTGCAGATCAGAGCGGACGCCGGTCGCCACGGGTGTCTTGGCGGTGGCCGTGTCAGTGGGAGTGGGCGCGGGTGCCGTCTGTGCGACCGCCCAGCCGGAGGACGCTCCCAAGGCGAGGGCGAGCGCGGTGAGGCGGGCGATTCGGTGCAGGCGAAGGGACATCGGCAACTCCAGCGGGAACGTGTTTCCACCATGCCTGCCCGGTGTGCGCACTCGCCGTGAAAACCCTGACGCGCGGCTAAGTGGCGTACGGGAACCCGCCTACGGCGCGCCTAAGGTGAATCCATTCACAGCGTGATCACGGCAGTCGGTCAAGCCGCTGGCCCTGGCGCCGATACCAGCCCACCCCCCACGTTTTTGGATGTTTCATGAATTATCTGCGCAACGTCAGTGTTGTCTGGCGTCTAGGTATGGGTTTTGGCCTGTTGTTGCTGCTGGTGGCGGCCGTGGTGGCCACCGGCGCGACTGGCAGCGCCGTGCAGAAGCGCGCGATGCAGCAGGTGGTCGAGGTCAACGTGACCAAGGTGAGGCTGCTCTCGGACATGCTCGATGCCAACAACCAGATGATGGTCGTGCGCCGGGAGATGCTGATCCGCCAGGGCGACGGTCTGGCCGATGACGAAGCGCGCATCGCCGCGCTGGTCGCGCGCTATGAAGCCAGCTGGGCCGCCTACCAGGCGCTGCCCACGCAGCCCGAGGACAAGGCCATCGGCGAGGCCATCGCGGCGGCCCGCGCGGTGGCGCGTCCGCTCAACAAGCAGATGAGCGAACAGCTGCAGCAGGGCGATGTTGCCGGTGCGACGGCGCTCACCCTGGGCGCCGTGCAGCAGGCGGCCAATGGCTGGAACCAGGCGCTCAGCAATGGCGTGGTCTACGAGGAAAAGCAAAGCCGCCAGGCCGCTGCCGAGGCGATCCGGCTGGGTGAGCGGACCCTGCTGCAGCTGCTGGTGCTGGGGGCGATCGCGTTGGTGGTCGGCATCGCCGCCTCCGTGCTGATCGGCCGCAGCCTGACAGGTCCGCTCGCCCGCGCCGTCGGCCTGGCGAACCGCATGGCCAAGGGTGATCTGGCCGACGACGTCGATCTGGGCGGCCGCGATGAGATCACCCAGCTCGGCAACGCGATGGCCACGGTTCGGCAGAGCGTCCAGGGCGCCATCGCCGCGCAGCTGGACATGGCGCGTCAGCATGAAGCCGGGGCCATCAGCCATCGCATGGATGAGACGGCCTTCCCCGGTGATTTCGGGCGGATGATCCACGCCACGAACGCGTTGGTCGGTTCCCACGTCGCCGTCGAGTTCCACATGGTCGAGGTGATGCAGCGATACGCGATCGGCGACCTCAGTCGCGACCTGGACAGCTACCCCGGCGAGAAGGCCGTGTTGACCACCACCATGGCCAACGTCAAGGACAGCCTGATGGCGATCAACCAGCAGATCGAGACGTTGGCGGCCGCCGCGCGTGCCGGTGACTTCTCGGTGCGCGGCAGCGAGCAGGCCTTCCAGTTCCAGTTCCGGGCCATGGTGGCCCAGCTCAACGGCATGATGGCCAGTTCACAGAGCAGCATCGCCGACCTGTCGCAGGTGCTGCGCGCGATCTCCACCGGCGACCTGACCGCGCGGATGGAGGGCCACTACGAGGGTGTCTTCGCGCAGATGCGCGACGATGCCACGGTGACCGCCGGGCAGTTGACCGGCATCGTGCGGCAGATCCAGGACGCGGCCGGCAGCATCAACGATGCCGCGCAGGAACTGGCGGCTGGCCACAATGACCTGTCGCGCCGCACCGAGCAGCAGGCCGCCAATCTGGAGGAGGCGGCCGCGTCGATGGAAGAGCTGACCTCCACGGTCCGGCAGAACGCCGAACTGGCCAACCAGGCCGACCTTGAAGCCCATGCAGCCGGTGCCGCGGTCAAGGCGACCGAGCAGGCGATCGCGCAGGTGGCGGCGGTGATGAGCCAGATCGACCAGTCCTCGGCGCGCATCGCCGAGATCTCCTCGGTCATCGACGGCATCGCGTTCCAGACCAATATCCTGGCGCTGAACGCTGCGGTGGAAGCGGCCCGCGCCGGCGAGAACGGGCGCGGCTTCGCGGTCGTCGCCACCGAGGTCCGGACCCTGGCCCAGCGTGCCGGCACCGCGGCCAAGGAGATCAAGGAGCTGATCGACGACGCCAGCGCCAACGTCAGGACCGGGCTGAATGTCACGGTGCAGTCCGAAGCGGCGATCGCCCGCCTGACCCAGGCCAGTTCGCGCACCAACCAGCTGATGAGCGACATCGCCGCGGCGACCAAGGAACAGGCCGCGGGCATCGAGCAGGTCAACCAGGTGGTGGTGCAGATGGACCAGGTCACTCAGCAGAATGCGGCGCTGGTGGAAGAAGCCACGGCCGCCAGCCGCGCGCTGGAGCAGCAGGCGCACGCACTGACCGGGTCGGTGGCGGTGTTCACCCTGGAACCCGATGCCACGGCGCGGGTCCGGCCGGCGCCGTTGCAGGCGGCATGATCGCGCGGCCCGCCGGGTAAACCGGAACGCCCCGCGTCGGCGGGGCGTTGTGCCGGTCGAACCCGTCCGCCGGCGCACGCTGCCGGCGGACGGGCTCAGTCGTCGTTCTCTTCCGCCGCCTCGCGACCCTGCTGGCGGATCAGCGCTTCTTCGCGCGCATCGTTGATGGCATGGCGTACGCCATCCAGGTCGATGCTGCTTTCATCCTGTTCGAATTCGCCGGTCAGCACGCTGTCCGGCAGCAGGTCGCCGGCCTCGAACAGCGCCCACATCTCTTCTCCGTACCAGGTCTCCAGCAGTTCCGGCGCCCAGCGGCCCAGATAGGCGGTGAGGTTGTTGACGTCGCGCAGCAGCATCGTGCGCGCGGCGTTGTTGCCCGCCGCACTGACCACCTGCGGGAAATCGATCACCACCGGGCCTTCCGGGCCGACCAGCACGTTGTACGGCGACAGATCGCCGTGGATCAGGCCGCAGCACAGCATCCGCACCACCTGGCGGACCAGGATCTGGTGGAACTCGCGGGCCTGTTCAGGACTGAGCTCGACCTCGCCCAGGCGCGCGGCGGAATAGCCCTCGGCATCGGTGACCAGCTCCATCACCAGCACGCCGTGGAAGTAGCCGTACGGCTCGGGCACGCGCACGCCGGCATCGCGCAGCTGGTACAGCGCTTCGACCTCGGTGTTCTTCCAGGCCGCTTCCTGCTGCTTGCGGCCGTAATTGCTCGCCTTGCCCACGGCGCGCGCTTCGCGGCTGCCACGGACCTTGCGGCCTTCCTGGTACTGCACGCGCTGCTGGAAACTGCGCTGGGCCATGTCCTTGTAGACCTTGGCACAGCGCACGTCGTCGCCGCTGCGGACCACGTATACCGCTGCTTCCTTGCCGCTCTTGAGCGGGCGGAGCACTTCATCGATCACGCCGTCGTCGATCAGCGCCTGCAAGCCTTGGGGGGTCTTCACGGTATCTCGGGAATCGGCTGGCGCGGGGCCTGCCCTGGAGGGGGAGGGATTTTCGCATCTTCGGGCCGGGGGAGCCATCGACCCGGCCCGGCGCAGTGAGGTCGTTCAGCTGCGTGTACGTGCGCGACAGCTTGAAATCTGATTCACATCGGCGCGGCAGGCTGGGGCCACCTTCCAAGGAGTGTCGCCCATGATGCTGTCCCTGCTGCGCCGCACCGGTGCCGCCCTGGCCATGTTGCTGGCCGTTTCCACCGTGTATGCCCGCCCCGCGGCCACCGATACTGTGCTGATCGTGGTCAGCGGCGAAGGCCGCGACCAGGGCAAGACCCGTCCCGGCTTCGAGATGGACGAGTTCGCGCAGGCCTACCTGATCTTCCGCGACAACGGCCTGGCGGTGCAGGTCGCCAGCCCGCAAGGCGGACCGGTCGAGGCCGACAAGTTCAACGCCGAGGAGCCCTTCAACGCACGCGTCCTGGCCGATCCGGCCGCGGCCGCACTGCTGGCCGATACCCGCGCCACCGCGACCCTCAGTGCCGCCGACTATGCGGCGGTCTACGTGGTCGGTGGCAAGGGCGCGATGTTCGACCTGCCGGCCGACCCCGCGCTGCGGGGGCTGCTCGGCACGATGCACGACCGTGGCGCGGTGGTCGCGGCGGTCTGCCACGGCCCGGCCGCACTGGTGGACGTGCGGCTGGCGGACGGATCGCTGCTGGTCGCCGGGCGCCGCATGACCGGCTTCACCAATGCAGAGGAAGGGGTGTTCGGCAAGCGCTGGGCGAAGGAGTTTCCGTTCCTGCTGGAAACCGCGCTGCGCGAGCGTGGCGCGCGCTGGGAGCAGGCGCCGCTGATGATGCCCAAGCTGGTGGTGGACGGGCGCCTGATCACCGGGCAGAACCCCTATTCGACACCGGCCGTGGCCGAGGCGATCGTGCGGGCCACCGGCCGCACGCCGATCGCGCGCACGCCGTGGCGCGATGAGGCCAGCATGGCGCTTGTGCAGCGCCTGCTGGCCGGTGAAGGCGAGGCGGTCAAGCGCGAGCTGGCCAGCAACCGTACCGGCTATCACGATCAGCTGATCGGCGTGCTCGGCTACTACCAGCTGCAGGCCGCGCAGGACGATGCGGCTGTACGTGATGCGCTGTCGATCATGCAGCTGGCCGCCCCGTACATGAGCGAACCGCAGCTGCCGCTGGGCATCGCACAGGCGCATTGGCGGCTGGGCGAGGTGGCACAGGCGCGCACGGTACTCGGCAAACTGCTGGAAACCCACCCGGACATGGCCGAAGCTAAGCAGCTCAAGGACACGATCGAAGGCTGACCCATGGACGATGGCCTGCACATCCTGGTGATCGAGGACAACCCGGCGCTGCGCGCCGGCATGGCCACGCTGCTGGAAGCCCGCGGCCATCGCGTGGCCTTTGCCGCCGATGGCCGCAGTGGCCTGCAGATGGCATTGGAAGAGCCGCCGGATGTGCTGGTGCTGGACCTCACCCTTCCGGGCATGGATGGCCTGCGCGTATGCAGCCATCTGCGTGAGCAGGCCGACCGCCACATCCCGATCCTGATGCTGACCGCGCGCGACACGCTGGCCGACAAGCTGGTCGGCTTCCAGGCCGGTACCGATGATTACCTGGTCAAACCGTTCGCAGGCGAGGAACTGCTGGCGCGGTGCCTGGCCCTGGCCCATCGGCACGGCCGACGCGACGGGCATGTGCTGCGTATCGGATCTCTCGGCATCGACCGCCGCAGCGGGACCGTACACCGCGGTGAGCAGCCGATCGAGTTGCCGCAGACGGCCTACCGCCTGCTGGTGCTGCTCGCCGAAGCCTGGCCGCGTACGGTGACCCGCAGCGAGTTGATCCGGCGCCTCTGGGGCGATGAAGCACCGCCCTCGGATCCGCTGCGCTCGCATCTGTATCTGCTGCGACAGGGGCTGGACAAGCCCTTCGACCGACCGATGCTCAAGACCGTGCACGAGGTCGGCTTCAGGCTGGAGGCCGACACATGACGGCACGGGTGCATCGCCTGCGCAACCGGTTGATGCTGGCCTTCGCGGTGTTCGCGCTGGCGGTGGCCGGCCTGTTCGGCCTGTACGTGGCGGTGTTCGTGTACAGCGTCGAAGACCGGTTCTTCGACGCAATGCTTGAGCAGGAAGCGCAGCAGCAACTGGAGCAGCGGGCCGCAAGTGGGACCTGGTCGCCACCGCGCAATGCGTTCATGGCGGTCCATGACAGCCCTGCCAGCTTCCCCACGGATCTCAAGGGCGCCTTCGATGCTGAGCCGTGGCGCCGCGAGATCGCCGGCACCGAAGGGCGGCACTATCACCTGCGCGCGCTGCCGCCGGGCGGAGCCGGTACACCGGGATGGCTGGTCGCCGAGGTCAGCCAGCAGCTGGTGGTGCGGCCGATGCGCAGCCAGATTCTGGCGCTGCTGGCCTGGTCCGGGCTGGCCGTGGTGGTGGTCGCCATCCTGGCCGGCGCATGGCTGGCGCGACGGACCACGCGTCCCTTGTCGAAGCTGGCGGCGCTGGTCGACGGCATGGCGCCGGACAGGTTGCCGGTGGGGTTCGCCGGGGACTTCCCCGATGACGAGGTCGGCGTGCTCGCCCGCGGCCTGGACAATCTGAGCGGGCGCGTGCGTGCCTTCATTGCGCGCGAGCATGCCTTTACCCGTGATGCCAGCCATGAGCTGCGCACGCCCCTGGCGGTGATTCGCAGTGCCACCGAACAGCTGGCCAGCGAACCTGGCCTGTCCGGGGCCGGGCGGCGGCAGCTCGCGCATGTCCAGCATTCGGCGCGTCAACTCGAACAGACCGTCATCACCCTGCTGACACTGGCCCGCGAAGAGAACGTGGAACAGGACGCGACGCCACTGGCGGTGCTGCCGGTGCTGGAACAGGTGGTGGTCGAGCAGGCCGTGCTGCTGGAGGGCAAGCCGGTGGCGGTGCGGGTGGACGTGCCAGCCGACGTGAGCCTGCCGGTACCGGGGCCGGTGCTGCACATGCTGCTGGCCAATCTGGTCGGCAATGCGTTCGCGCATACCCGGGCGGGTGAGGTGTACATCGATGTGGCGGCTGGACGACTGCGCATCCGCAACACGGCGCCGGCAGGTGACCCTGACACGATCATGCAGCCATTCGCGAAAGGCGAGGGCAGCGCCGGCTTCGGACTCGGCCTGGCGATCGTGCACCGGCTGTGCGACCGCTTCGCCATCGACCTGCGCATCGAGGGAACCGAGCACGCCACGGTCGCCAGTTTCAGCGTGCAGTAAGGCCGGCCCGCTTCCGTCCATCGCCAAAGTGCGCGATGCTCTGCCGAACGGGGGAGGGGCGCATGGGCAACAGGGACGAGGGCAGCATTCACGGCGATGTCCCGGCGGAGCAGACGCCGACCGATTGGTCGTTGCTGCCGGTCACGCACGGCAATGAAGACTCGATGGTGGCTGTGATCTGGCGCCTGCTGCGGCAGGAGCCGGCGTTGATGGTGAGTGGGGGCTACGTATTCCTGTCCGTGCTGGGGTTGTGGTCGAGCTACTTCTTCTATTTCAAGTTCCGGCTGTCGATCCTGGATTACCTGCAGGTCAGCGACTTCCTGGTGGCCGGGCTGCGTGATCCGGCCTACGTGCTGATCCTGCTGTTGGGCGCGTTGCTGGCAGTGCTGCTGGGCTGGCCGGAAACACTGCGGCGGCGCAATCCAGCCAAGGTGGCACGCCTGCGTGCGCGGCATTGGGGATGGCGGATGCTGTTCTCGGAGTCGCCGTGGATGAACTGGGAATTCTCCGGGCTGCGTCCGCTGACCGGCATGTGTATTGCGGTGGTCTGCTTCATGGCATTCGGCGCGGCGCTGTATGCGCTGAGCTCGGCCGAGAAGATCCGCGATGGCAGGGGCGGTACACCAGTGCAGGTCGTGCTCGGAGGTGACGCTGCAGCGCTGCCGGGCACCGCGAAACTGCTGGGATCCAGCAGTGCGTTCGTGTTCCTGTGGTGGCCGGAGCAACGGCGCGCCGAAGCCGTGCCGATCAGCGCGATCCGTCGGCTGCAGTCGTTGCCCTTGCCGGTGAAACCGGTAGCGCCACGAACGGTCACCCCATCCAGGCCGTCCACCGCGCCAGCGCAGCGGTAAGCGCAACGGTAAGTGATCTGCCGCGTGCTGCTTCAGGCAGCACGCGGTAGATGCACGGTCGGTCCTGCGCGTATGTCAGGACTTGCCGGCCGCTCGCTTGCGGGCCCCGGTCGCTGCCGTCTTTTTCGCAGGCGCCCCGGAGGCGGTTTTCGAGGCCGGTTTGCCGGTGGCCTGCTTGGCGACGGTCTTCTTCGCCGCCTTCTTTACCGTTTTCTTGATCGCGGTTTTTGTCGTCGCTTTTTCAGCGGCCTGCGTCGCCGTCTTCTTTGCAGTCTTCTTGGTGGCCTTCCCGGGCGCTGCTTTCGCAGCGGCCTTCTTCGCAGCGGTTTTCTTTACCGCTGCTTTCTTCGTCGCCGCGGTCTTCGAGGTCTTCGAGGTCTTCGTAGTTTTGGCGGCGGTCTTGTTCGCACTACCGCTCTTCTTCCCGCCACCATCCTGCTTGTTGACCGTGGCCCAGGCGATGCGCTCCGCAGCCGCTTCGCTGCGGCCCTGGTCTTTCTCGCTTTCCTCGATGTGCTCGGCGTTGCGCTTCTGCTTGTCGGTATAGCTGGATTTATCACCGCGCGGCATGGTCATGCTCCTGTCTGGTGACGAAGGTGGCGCCGCTCAGGAGAGCGTGCGCACCTTCGGTTCGCGGGCCCATTGCCGCGTAGCGGCGGCGGCAAGGAAGGCCTTGGCATCCTCGGCTTCCACCACCCCGGCATCGTTGCCGACACGCGCGATCTTCAACAGCGCCTGCGCGCCATCATCGGCGGCGATCGCCTTCAGGTGGACCCAGGCATCGCTGACGAAATCGATTGCGGCCGATTCCTTGCCCAGCTTCTTTGCCGCCTCCGGGCTGAGTACGACGGCCACCGCATCGAAGACCACCGACGGCGTACCGGCCAGCTGGCCATCCGCCGCCAGCGTCTTGCCGTCACTGAGCCTGGCGCCACCGATCTTGGGCGCAACAAGCTTGACGCTGGCGCCGGCCTTGTCGGCCGCCTTGCGCAGGTTGGCGATCAGCGCCGCATCGGAGCCCTCGTCGAACAGGATGCCGATGCAGCGACCGGTCAGCAGGTCCTTGGTGCGGCCGATGATGCGCACTTCCGGCGCCTTCGGGAAATCCTGCGCCGGGGTCTGGGTGGCGGCCGGCTCGGGCAGGGCCGGCATCGCCAGACCATCGGCAACCCGCTTGGCCAGGGCCTCATCGATGTTGCGCAGATGGCTCACGGTGCGCTCGCGCACCTTGACCGTCTCCACCTTGGACAGCTCGAACACCAGCGCCGAGGCCAGATGGGCCTGTTCCGGTGCCTCCAGGCTGCGGAAGAACATCCGGGCCTGGCTGTAGTGATCGGCGAAGCTGTCGGCCCGCACGCGCCCCTTGCGGCCGTCATCCGGCGCGGTAGCGTGGCTCGGGAAGCCATCGGCGGTCTCGCGCGGGCTGTCGCCCTGCAGCGAACTGGGATCGTAGGCGACCCGTCCCTTGGGGATGTTCATCTGCATGTGCCCGTCGCGCTGATGATTGGCGAACGGGCACTTGGGCGCATTGACCGGAATCTGATGGAAGTTCGGGCCGCCCAGGCGGCTGAGCTGGGTATCCAGGTAGGAGAACAGGCGGCCCTGCAGCAGCGGGTCGTTGCTGAAGTCGATGCCCGGCGGCACGTTGGCCGGGCAGTAGGCGACCTGCTCGGTTTCGGCGAAGAAGTTGTCCGGCCAGCGGTCCAGCACCATGCGCCCGATCACGGTCAGCGGCACCAGCGACTCGGGAATGATCTTGGTCGAATCCAGATGGTCGAACGGGAAGGCCTCGGCCTGTTCCTCGGTGAACAGCTGTACCGCCAGTTCCCACTCGGGGAAGTTGCCGGTGGTGATCGCCTCGAACAGATCACGGCGGTGGAAGTCGTTGTCCGCGCTCTGCAGCTTCACCGCCTCGTCCCAGACGGTGGACTGGATGCCCAGCTTCGGCCGCCAGTGGAATTTGACGAAGGTCGACTCGCCGGCATCGTTGATCAGGCGGAAGCTGTGAATGCCGAAGCCCTCGATGGTGCGCAGCGAGCGCGGGATCGTGCGGTCGCTCATCGCCCACATGATCATGTGCATCGACTCGGGCATCAGCGAGACGAAGTCCCAGAAGGTGTCGTGCGCGCTGGCTGCCTGCGGGAATGCCCGGTCCGGCTCCATCTTCACCGCGTGGATCAGGTCGGGGAACTTGATCGCGTCCTGGATGAAGAACACCGGGATGTTGTTGCCGACCAGGTCCCAGTTGCCCTCCTTGGTATAGAACTTGACCGCGAAACCGCGCACGTCACGCGGGGTGTCGACCGACCCGGCGCCACCGGCCACGGTGGAGAAACGGGTGAACACCGGGGTGCGTACGCCCACTTCATTGAGGATCCGCGCCCGGGTGTACTCGCCAAGGGAGCGGGTCAGCTCGAAATAGCCGTGCGCCGCGCTGCCGCGGGCATGCACGATGCGCTCGGGGATGCGCTCGTGATCGAAGTGGGTGATCTTCTCGCGAAGGATGAAGTCTTCCAGCAGGGTCGGCCCGCGCGGGGTGGCGCGCAGCGAGTTCTGGTTGTCACCGACCGGAATGCCCTGGTTGGTGGTCAGCCCGGGGTGGCCGTTGCCCGCGCGCTGGTGCAGTTCATCCCCTTCGCCGCGGACATCGGTGGCGGGTGCGGGGGCGTTCTTCGTGCTTTTCTTGCTGGCGGCCATGAGGCGACTCCGGGAGCTGGCGGGAAGGGGGATCACCTCACACTGGCGGGCCGGGCGTTAATCGAAGGTGCGAAAACACGACGCTGCTTGCACCCGCGCTTCACATGCGGCGCCCGGGCGCTGGGTGAGGCGCGCGCGGGCAGGTATCCTTGGGCGCGTCTTCTCCTGTCTTTCCCAGCCGCATGCGCGTTGAACCCGCCGACATCGAAGCCATGTTTGATGCGATCCCCGACGTCCTGTTCTTCATGAAGGACTGCGACGGGCGGTATACGCATATCAACCAGACCATGCTGCGCCGGCTGGGCCTGAAGTCGCGCAAGGAGGTGATCGGGCGGACCGCGGCGGAGATCTATCCCACCGGCCTGGGGGCCGATTACGCCACCCAGGACGAGCAGGTGCTGGCCGGCAAGGTCATCGAGAACCTGATGGAACTGCATCTGTTCGCCAACCGCGAGCCGGGCTGGTGCCTGACCTGCAAGCGGCCGCTGCTGGTGGACGGGCAGATCCGCGGGTTGATCGGCATCTCGCGCGACCTCGGCCAGAAGGACAGCCTGGGCACCCAGTACGAACAGCTGCGCCTGGCCCTGGCCCATCTGAATGCGCATTACGCCGAGAACGTGCGCATGCAGACCCTGCTCGACATCACCGGCTTCTCGCTGTCCAAGCTGGAGCGCACCTTCCGCAAGGTGTTCCAGATGACCCCGCAGCAGGTGCTGACCCGGCTGCGCATCCAGATGGCGGTGCACCTGCTGCACGGCCCGGACAGCATTGCCAGCATCGGGCAGGCGTGTGGCTTCACCGACCAGAGTGCGTTCACCCGGAAGTTCAAGGCCGAGGTCGGGCTGTCGCCCCGGGCCTATCGCGCCCAGATCGGGGAGCGCGCCGCCGCCTGAGGCGGGGTGGGGCTTCCGGCCTATGCCGCCGCGCGGCCGACAGGGTATGGTGTCGCACTTGTTGCCCGCCAATCGATTCCGATGCCCGCATCCCAGACTCCGGCTCCTGCCACTCCGCCCGCCGATACCCGCCTCGGGCACGCGCTCAAGCCCCGCCAGCTGATCATGATGGGCCTGGGCAGCGCGATCGGCGCCGGCCTGTTCCTCGGCTCCGGCGTGGGCGTCCAGGCCGCCGGCCCGGCGGTCCTGCTGTCGTATCTGGTGGCCGGCGCACTGGTGATCATCGTGATGAACGCGCTGGGCGAAATGGCCGCAGCCAAGCCGACCAGCGGCGCGTTCTCGGTGTACGCCGCTGATGCCATGGGGGCCACTGCCGGTGCCACGGTGGGCTGGCTGTGGTGGGTGCAGCTGGTGATCGTGATCGCCGCTGAAGCGGTCGGTGCGGCTGGCCTGCTCGCCACGGTGTGGCCGGCGATCCCGGTGCCGATGGCTGCGCTGGCCTTCATGCTGTTCTTCACCGCGATCAACCTGCTCGGGGTGAAGAACTTCGGCGAGTTTGAATTCTGGTTCGCGATCCTGAAAGTGGCCGCGATCGTCGGCTTCATCCTGATCGGCGTGGCGCTGCTGATGGGCTGGCTGCCGGACGTGGCCTCGCCTGGCCTGCGCAACTTCACCGAGCACGGCGGTTTCATGCCCAAGGGCCTGGCCGGCATCGGCGCGGCGCTGCTGGTGGTGGTATTCGCCTTCGGCGGCACCGAGATCGTGGCGGTGGCGGCGGCGGAAACCGAAGATCCCGAGCGCAGCATCGCCCGCGCGATCCGCACCGTGGCCTGGCGCATCCTGGTGTTCTACATCGGCTCGCTGAGCGTGATCATCGCGGTGGTGCCGTGGACCAGCGAGGCCCTCCGTTCGCCGTTCGCCGCGGTGCTCGAAGCGGCCAAGATTCCTGGCGCGGCCACGGCGATCACGTTGATCGCGGTGATCGCGCTGCTGTCGGCGCTCAATGCCAATCTGTACGGCGCGTCGCGGATGATGTACTCGCTGGCCCAGCGTCGCGAGGCGCCGGCCGTGCTGGGCTGGACCGATCCGCGCCAGGTGCCGATCATCGCGGTGCTGGCCAGTGTGCTGTTCGGTTTTGCGGCGACGGTGATGGAGCTGCTGTTCCCGGACAAGGTACTGCCGGTACTGCTCAATATCGTCGGCTCGACCTGCCTGCTGGTGTGGACCATCTCGCTGCTGTCGCAGCTGATCCTGCGCCACCGTGCCAACCGCGACGGCACCCGCCTGCCGTTCCGCATGGCCGGCTATCCGTACCTCACGGTGATCGGCCTGGGGGTGCTGGCGCTGATCTTCGGCCTGCTGCTGTCCGAGTCGCACACGCGCCTGCAGTTCCTGTCGATGGCCGCGCTGACGGCGGTGATCGCCATCAGCAGCGAAGTCGCCCGCCGCGTGCGCGCCAGCCGCCGGGCCGACTGACCCCGGGCGGGTGGTGGGTGCCGACCGTTGGTCGGCACACCCCGCAAGGGCACGCAACAAAAAACGGCCCGCGCGATGCGGGCCGTTTTCATTCCAGATGCATGCCGATCAAGGTAGGTACCGACCGTTGGTCGGTACACCTGTCAGGCATCGTGCCGACCAACGGTCGACACCTACACCTCCACGCCCTCGTCTTCCTTGTACGCATCGACCGGGATGCAGGCGCACATCACGTTCTTGTCGCCGTAGACGTTGTCCACGCGCGCCACCGGCGGCCAGTACTTCTGCTGGCGCAGGCTGGCCAGCGGGAAGGCCGCCAGCTCGCGCGGGTAGGCGTGGGCCCACTCGCTGGCCGAGACCGCCGTGGCGGTATGCGGGGCGTGCTTGAGGGGGTTGTCCTCGCGGTCCAGGCGGCCGTCTTCGATCGCGGCGATCTCTTCGCGGATCTGGATCATCGCGTTGATGAAGCGATCCAGTTCGTGCAGCGATTCGCTTTCGGTCGGCTCCACCATCAGCGTGCCGGCGACCGGGAAGCTCAGGGTCGGGGCGTGGAAGCCGAAGTCGATCAGGCGCTTGGCAACGTCCTCGGCGCCGATGCCGGAGGTCTTCTCCAGCGGACGCACGTCCAGGATGCACTCGTGCGCCACCAGGCCATTGCGGCCGGTGTACAGGGTCTTGAAGTGCGGGGCCAGGCGCTTGGCGATGTAGTTGGCGTTGAGCAGCGCGACCTGGGTCGCCTTGCGCAGGCCGGCGGTGCCCATCAGGGTGATGTACATCCAGCTGATCGGCAGGATCGAGGCGCTGCCGAAGCTGGCCGCGCTGACCATGCCCACATCGCCTTCGCCGCCAAGCACCTTCGGCAGGAACGGGGCGAGGTGCGACTTGACCGCACACGGGCCCACGCCCGGGCCGCCGCCGCCGTGCGGGATGCAGAAGGTCTTGTGCAGGTTCAGGTGCGACACGTCCGAGCCCCACTTGCCGGGCTTGGCCACGCCGACCAGGGCGTTCATGTTGGCGCCGTCGGTGTACACCTGGCCGCCGTGCTTGTGGACGATCTCGCAGATTTCCACCACTTCTTCCTCGAACACGCCATGCGTGGAGGGATAGGTGATCATCAACGCGGCCAGGCGGTCGCTGTACTTCTCCGCATTGACGCGGATGTCGTCCAGGTCGACGTTGCCGTTGGCATCGGTCTTGGTCACCACGACCTTCATGCCGCACATCTGTGCCGAGGCCGGGTTGGTGCCGTGCGCCGAATCCGGGATCAGGCAGACGTCGCGATGGCCTTCGCCGCGCGAGCGGTGGTAGGCGCGGATCGCCAGCAGGCCGGCGTACTCGCCCTGCGCGCCGGAGTTGGGCTGCAGGCTGACCGCGTCATAGCCGGTACATTCCACCAGCATCGCTTCCAGGCCGTCGATCAGTTCCTTGTAGCCGGTGGCCTGGTCGGCCGGGGCCAGCGGATGGATGTTGGCGAACTCCGGCCAGGTCACCGGAATCATCTCGGCGGTGGCGTTGAGCTTCATGGTGCAGCTGCCCAGCGGGATCATGGTGCGATCCAT
>Ga0213829_1001343_pt1 | contig 17708 bp, 19 predicted proteins | sample MC6MC0896MG_FD_180665 | JGI IMG/M metagenome (GOLD analysis project Ga0213829, IMG submission 180665) | Enriched soil aggregate microbial communities from Iowa State University, Ames, United States - MC6-MC0896-MG | ecosystem: Environmental > Terrestrial > Soil > Unclassified | place: USA: Iowa...
GGCCGTTCAACAGCTCAATGGACAGATAGGCACCATCGACAGTCGCCAGGCAAAACCGGCCAGTGTCGACATCAAAGGCAAGGTCGACCGCTATGCACCGGTGACCATCAAGGGTTCGGTCAACCCGTTCGACCCGATGGCCAGCCTCGACATCGCCACCAGTTTCAAACGGGTGGAACTGACGACCCTGACGCCCTACTCCGGCAAATTCGCCGGCTACCGCATCCGCAAGGGCCGGCTCAATCTCGACCTGCATTACCTGATCACCAAAGGCCAGCTCAAGGCGGAGAACAAGGTGGTGGTCGAACAACTGCAACTGGGTGAAAAAGTCGACAGTCCGGATGCGGTGAGCCTGCCACTCAAACTCGCCATCGCGTTGCTCAAGGACGTAGACGGCAAGATCTCCATCGAACTGCCGGTGACCGGCGACCTGAACAATCCACAGTTCAGTGTCATGCCAATCATCTGGCAGACCCTGCGCAACCTGGTCGTCAAGGCCGCCGCTGCGCCCTTCAAGATGATTGGTGGCCTGGTCAGTGGCGGTGGTTCGCAAGATCTGGGCACAGTCTCGTTTGCGCCGGGCTCCAGCGACCTGAGCAAGGAGGCCGAGGGTTCGTTGATCAAACTGTCCCAGGCGCTCAAGGAGCGTCCGGCACTGCGCCTGGAGATCGAAGGGACTGCCGCGCAAAGCAGTGATGGCCCGCCGATTGCCGAGCAACGCCTGGAACGGGAATACAAGTACAACTACTACAAGATGCTGCAGCGCCGTGGTGACAAGGTGCCGGCGAACGCTTCACTGGTGGACGTGCCCGACAGCGAAAAAGGCCCGCTGCTGGAAGGTATTTACCGCACTCGCCTGAAGACTCAACCCCCCGCCGAATGGAAGGATCTGGGCAAAGAAGAACGCACCGCGAAAATGCGTGAGGGCGTGATCAACTTCTGGAGTTCCAGCGACGTGTTGTTGCGGCAGCTGGGGCAGGATCGCGCCAGCAGCATCAAGGACTACCTGGTCGACAAGGCTCAGCTGGCCGACGAGCGCGTGTACTTCGTCGACGCCAGCCTGGGTCAGGCGGAAAGTGATGGTCGGGTGATTACGCCACTGCATCTGGATGCCGAATGATGCTCAGGCCATGGCTGACAGGCTTGACCCTGGCGTTGGCTGCGAGTCACGCCTCGGGCGCTGATACCCTGCGTTGCGGCAGTCAATTGATCAGTGTAGGGGACAGGTCCGGCGAAGTGTTGCAGAAATGCGGCGAACCGGTCAGCCGCGATGTGTTGGGCTACAAACGTAGTGCCGATCGACGGGAAGAGTTCCAGGTCGAGGAATGGACCTACGGACCAAACGGCGGGATGTACCAGTACTTGCGGTTTGAAGGTAATCGGTTGAAGCAGATCAGCAGCAAGCGCGGTAACTGAAGATCAAAAGATCGTCCAAATGGATTGAATACATGTAGGAGCCGGCTTGCCGGCGAAGGCGGTGTGTCAGTCGACACTGTTATTGACTGACAGGCCGCCTTCGCCGGCAAGCCGGCTCCTACAGGGGATCGGCGTACACTTGTCGAAGCTGCTATCTTTTGCTTTTGCCAATAGAACAGGCCCCGAACACGAATGTCCGGGGCCTGTAACGGCCACATCCTTGTGGCCTTTCGCATGAACTCTCAAGTTGCGGCAGACGTATGACTCGGCTCGTCCACCGCGCCTTCTCCCGGTTCAGGCGAGAAGTCGTGCCTTACTCGGCTTTCAGGCCGTCAGCGGAGACCGCTTTGACGCCTTTGATTTTCTTGGCAATAGCGACTGCAACGTCTTTCTGGGAATCAGTCACTGCAACGGTGGACGACAGGGAAACAACACCTTTGTTGGTTTCAACCTTGATGTCAGTACCAGGGATGCCTTTTTCGGTGACCAGGTCTGCTTTGACTTTGGTGGTGATCCAGGTATCGGAAACATCCTCTTTCGCTTCGGTGACTTCACCGGCGGCCAGCATCATTGGCGCCTGCGTGGCTTGAGTCTGGGCAAATGCAGCGTTGGCCAGGGTCAGGGTCAGCGCGGTAGCAGTAGCGGCAGCGATAGCGAACTTCTTCATACGAGTAACTCCTGTTTTTTCATAAAGTCTGCTGCGTGTCTTGTCAGCAGGGTTACTGGGTATATTGCGAACGCTGTGCCAAGTTTGAGGTAGCCAACAATCCTTTATAAATCAATAACTTAATAATTCACCAGATTTCCGGAATCATGCAAAATGCATGACTTCGAAATTATCTACATGCAAGTTGCGGGTTTTAGCGTAGGCCTAAGGCCATGAATTGTCGGGATTTTCTTGTGTTCTGGAGATTCGAAGGAGTTTGTCAAAAAAAACCCCGCTTTTAAGGGCGGGGCTTTGCGTACTAAAGCTTTGTGAAACGTTAAGCGGGGCCAACGCCAGCACCAGCGCCAGTGGCGCAACCTTTAGGCAAGAAGTCCTGCTCCGCATTGCTGGTGCAAACCCAGCCAGTGTTCGAGCGAGTGAGCGTGATCGTCTTGCCGAGAACCGGTGCAGGCGCGTTAACGATCGTACAAACAATGGTCCCAGTACCATCAGTGGCTGTACCGGACGCTGTCAGCGAGCAGTTTGAAGTTGGAGTAACCCCACCAATTGCCGCCACATTCGCCGGACTGGTCCCGTTATTCATAAGGTCTTCAAATGGTATCTTCAGCGCCGAAATCTCCGCCAGGCCAGCGGTGACCTTGGCCTTCGCCTGATACTTCGAGTAAGCCGGCAACGCAAACGTCGCCAGAATCCCGATGATCGCCACCACGATCAGCAATTCAATCAGCGTAAAACCTTTCTGAGTATTCATAGACAAGCTCCATGCATGAGTCGAAATCTCATGATCTGAATTAGGCACAGCACAGCCCATGCCAACCCCTCCCTTGCGGCGTGCAGGGGGTTGAGCCGGGACCATTGCCCTTTCCTACCCCCCAGTATCCGCACTTTCTGACAATTATTGTCACTTATGCACCACTGGTTTGGCTCCACCGCTTGACTAGGCTATAAGTCATGCATTGTCTGCGTCCGGTATCCCCATGAATGACATCGCCCTTAGCGGCCTGGCCAAGCAATTGGTCCTGGCCGAACTGCTCACCGACAAAAGCGCGCAACAGGCGTATCAGCAAGCCCTGCGCAACCGGATTTCCCTGGTCAGCTACCTGGTGCAAAACAAGCTGGTGAAAAGCCGTCAGGTCGCCGAGATTGCCTCGGAGCATTTCGGCATGGCGCTGCTGGATCTCCACTGCCTGGATAAAGAGTCACAACCCCAAGGACTGGTCAGCGAGAAATTGGTCCGCCAGCACCAGGCCCTGCCCCTCTGGCGCCGGGGCAACAAGCTGTTCGTGGGGATTTCCGACCCGACCAATCACCAGGCCATCAACGATATCCAGTTCAGCACCGGGCTCAGTACCGAAGCCATCCTGGTCGAAGACGATAAACTCACGGACGCCATCGAGAAATTCTTCGACAGCCACAGCACCGGCCTGGAAGACATGGCCGACGTTGACCTCGATGGCGTGGACATCGAGTCGGTCGACGACAACAATCAGGACGCCATCGCCGGCCAGGATACCGATGACGCGCCCGTGGTGCGCTTCGTTCACAAGATGTTGCTCGATGCGATCAAAAGCGGTTCCTCCGACCTGCACTTCGAACCTTACGAAAAAACCTACCGCGTGCGGATGCGCACCGACGGCATGCTGCGTGAAGTCGCCAAACCGCCGATTCAGCTGGCCAACCGCATCGCTTCGCGGCTGAAAGTCATGGCCAGCCTCGACATCTCCGAACGACGCCGGCCCCAGGACGGGCGGATCAAGATGCGCCTGTCCAAGAGCAAGTCCATCGACTTTCGGGTCAACACCCTGCCGACCCTGTGGGGCGAGAAAGTGGTGATCCGGATCCTCGATCCGTCCAGCGCGCAAATGGGCATCGATGCCCTCGGCTACGAGCCCGAACAGAAAGACTTGTTCATGGCCGCGCTCAAGCAGCCTCAGGGGATGATTCTGGTCACCGGCCCCACCGGTTCGGGCAAGACCGTGTCGCTCTACACCGGCCTGAATATCCTCAATACCGTGGACATCAACATCTCCACCGCCGAAGACCCGGTGGAGATCAACATGGAAGGCATCAACCAGGTCAACGTCAATCCCAAGCAGGGCCTGGGATTCCCCCAGGCACTGCGCTCGTTTCTGCGTCAGGATCCGGACGTGATCATGGTCGGCGAGATCCGCGACCTGGAAACGGCGGAAATCGCCATCAAGGCCGCCCAGACCGGACACCTGGTGCTGTCGACCCTGCACACCAACAGTGCCGCGGAAACCCTGACCCGCCTGCACAACATGGGCATCCAGGGCTTCAACATCGCTACTTCGGTGAGCCTGATCATTGCCCAACGCCTGGCGCGTAAACTGTGCAGCCATTGCAAGCGACCGATCGAGATTCCCCGGGAGGCGCTGCTCAAGGAGGGCTTCCCTGCGGAACGCATTGGCTCGTTCACGATCTATGAGCCAGTCGGTTGCGATCACTGCAACAACGGTTACAAGGGGCGCGTGGGGATTTATGAAGTGGTGAAGAATACACCCGAGTTGCAACGGCTGATCATGGCCGAGGGCAATTCGCTGGAAATCGATACCCAGATGCGCAAGGACGGGTTCAACGACCTGCGCACTTCCGGGTTGATCAAGGCCATGCAGGGCATCACCAGCCTTGAAGAAATCAACCGGGTCACCAAGGATTGAACATGGCGGTCAAGGCAGCAAAAATCAGCGTGTATGCCTGGGAAGGTACGGACCGCAAAGGTACAAAAATGACCGGCGAACTCAGCGGTCAGAACCCGGCGCTGATCAAGGCGCAATTGCGCAAACAAGGGATCAGTCCCGGCAAGGTGCGTAAGAAATCCGCCTCGATTTTCAACCTGGGCAAGCGCATCAAGGCCCATGACATTGCCCTGTTCACCCGGCAGATGGCGACCATGATGAAAGCCGGCGTGCCGCTGTTGCAGTCGTTCGACATCATCGGCGAAGGCTTCGATAACCCGGCCATGCGCAAACTGGTGGACGAGGTGAAACAGGAAGTCGCAGCGGGCAACAGCTTTGCCGCGGCGCTGCGCAAAAAGCCCCAGTATTTCGACGAGCTCTACTGCAACCTGGTCGATGCCGGCGAACAGGCCGGCGCCTTGGACACACTCCTGGAGCGGGTAGCGACCTACAAGGAAAAGAGCGAAAGCCTCAAGGCGAAGATCAAGAAAGCCATGACCTATCCGATCGCTGTGATATTCGTCGCGATCATCGTGACCGGGATCCTGCTGGTCAAGGTGGTGCCGCAGTTCGAGTCGGTGTTCAAGGGATTCGGCGCCGAACTGCCGGCCTTCACCGTGATGGTCATCGGCCTCTCGGAGTTCATGCAGGACTGGTGGTGGGTGATGCTCGGCCTATTGATCGCAGCGGTCTTTGGCCTGCGACACGCACTCAAGACGTCGCAAGGCTTTCGGGACCGGACTGACACCTGGCTGCTGAAACTGCCGTTGGTGGGCACCCTGATGTACAAGTCCGCCGTGGCCCGTTATGCCCGTACCCTGTCGACCACCTTCGCCGCCGGCGTGCCGCTGGTCGAGGCCTTGGAGTCAGTGGCGGGCGCGACCGGCAACATCGTGTTCAAGCGTGCCGTGCTGCGCATCAGGCAGGACGTGGCGACCGGCATGCAGCTGAATTTTTCCATGCGCTCCTCCGGCATCTTTCCAAACATGGCGATCCAGATGACGGCCATTGGCGAAGAGTCTGGGGCACTGGACGACATGCTCGACAAGGTCGCGAGTTTCTACGAAGACGAGGTGGACAACATGGTCGATAACCTCACCAGCCTGATGGAACCGTTCATCATGGTGATACTGGGGGTTGTCGTCGGCGGCCTGGTGGTTGCGATGTACCTGCCCATCTTCCAGCTCGGCGCTGCGATCTGACATGCCCTTGAACGACATTCTGACTGTCTATCCGCTGGCCTTCGTCGTCATTGCCGCCGTGGTCGGCCTGCTGGTCGGCAGCTTCCTCAATGTAGTGATCTGGCGCCTGCCCAAAATGCTCGAGCGTGAGTGGCGACTACAGGCCCACGACATTCTGGGTTTGCCTGAAGAAACGCCCCTGCCGACTTACAACCTGCTACTGCCCCACTCTCAGTGCCCGCGCTGTAGCCACCGGATTCGAGCCTGGGAAAACATTCCAGTGCTCAGTTATGCGTTTCTGCGAGGGCGATGCTCAAGCTGCAAGACGCCTATCAGCAAACGCTACCCGCTGACCGAACTGGCCTGCGGTCTGCTGTCGGCCTTTATCGCCTGGCACTTCGGGTTTGGTTGGCCTGCATGCATGGCGCTGGTCCTGACCTGGGGCCTGGTGGCCATGAGCCTGATCGACGCCGAGCACCAGCTGCTGCCGGATGTGCTGGTGCTGCCCCTGATGTGGCTCGGATTGATCGCCAACAGTTTTGGCCTGTTCGTGCCATTGCAGGAGGCGTTGTGGGGCGCGATAGCGGGCTACACGGCGCTGTGGTCGGTGTTCTGGCTGTTCAAGCTGGTCACCGGCAAGGACGGCATGGGTCATGGCGATTTCAAGCTGCTGGCGATGCTCGGCGCCTGGGGCGGCTGGCAGATTCTGCCACTGACGATCCTGCTGGCCTCCCTGGTGGGCGCCGTTATCGGCGTGATCTTGCTGCGCATGCGCAACGCGAAAACCTCGACGCCGCTCCCTTTCGGCCCCTATCTGGCAATTGCCGGCTGGATTGCCTTGCTCTGGGGTGGTCAAATAACCGACTTCTATTGGCAGTTTGTCGGTTTGAAATGAATACCCTTGTGGAAAAACCCTGGATTCTCGGCCTGACCGGCGGCATCGGCAGTGGCAAAAGCGCGGCTGCCCAGCACTTCATCGACTTGGGCGTGCACCTGGTGGACGCCGACCATGCAGCGCGCTGGGTGGTGGAACCGGGGCGCCCGGCCCTGGCGAAAATCGCCGAACACTTCGGCCCCGGCGTGCTGCAAGCCGACGGGCAGCTGGATCGCGCGGCGCTGCGCAAACTGATCTTCGAAGTGCCGGAACAACGTCTCTGGCTCGAAGCGCTGCTGCATCCGCTGATCGCCAGGGAAATCGCCGATCATCTGGCCAAGGCACAATCGCCCTACGCGATTCTGGTTTCGCCATTGCTGATCGAGTCGGGGCAGTACGCCATGACCCAACGGGTGCTGGTGATCGATGCGCCCGAACAGCTACAGATCGAACGCACCCTGCAGCGTGACCAGACCAGCGAACAACAGGTAAAGGCGATCCTCAAGGCCCAGTCCAGCCGCCAGGATCGCCTGAGCCATGCCGACGATGTGGTGGTCAATGACCGCGACCTCGCCTGGCTGCATAGCGAGGTCGAACGCCTGCATCACTTTTACCTTACATTGCGTGGAGGCCAGTCATGAGCCAAACCCCAACCGTCGATTGCCCAACTTGCGGCGCACCTGTCGAGTGGAGCCCTGAAAACAAATTCCGGCCATTCTGTTCGGATCGTTGCAAATTGATCGACCTGGGCGCCTGGGCGTCGGAAGAGCACAAGATTCCGGTGAGCCCGGATGCCGAAGACGACATGTTCAGCGAAGACTTCGAGCCGCGTCACTGACCCGGTTTGTTGTTGGATCAGGATTTTGGATCGTCGTCATTCCAGGGCGCCGACAGGTAGCGCGTGCGGTTGAAGGTCTCCAGCCACTCGGGACAGAACACCACTAGCGCACTGACCACCATGCCGTTGATAAAGGCCTCCGGAAAAATGATCAGCCACAGGTAACCGACAAAGTCTTCCAGCCAGTAGGGCATGGCAAAACGTTCATCGAACCACAGCAACCCTAACGCCAGCAGCAGGCACAGCAACGCCGAGAGCGCCGCCGCAAAAAATCCGGAAACGAAGATATACACAAAGGGATTTCGCGGCTGCGCTCGCTCCACCAGGATTGCGCAGCACTCGGTGACCAGCACCGGTAACAGGATCAGCAGCGCGCCATTGACCCCTATCGCCGCCAAATCCTGACGGCCGAGCAGCACCAGCCCCACTTGCGCGACCAACCCGCCGACAATCGCCAGCGGCCAGTCGAGCAACAGGGTCACGGCGGTCATGCCGATGAAATGGTAAGAGACACCCGTATCGAAGTCCCGGCGCACCAGCCATAACATGAACAGTGCGAACACCGTTCCAAAGAGCAAATGCTGACGGCGGCTGTCACTGAACAGTTCGACCCACGGTGCTCGCGCAACCGCCCAGACCAGCGCCGGTGCATAGATCAACCACCCCACCGTGAGGGTTTCGGACGACAGTAACTCGGCGCCGATCATCGCGAGGCACACTCCCTTGTCTTGCCGAAAGAGAACAGACCCTCAGTCTACACCGCCCTTCGCATGCGCTTCGACGTCAGGCCCAATGCCGCGGATCGTCCATCACCGCCTCGTGCTCGGCGAACAGTTTGGGTAATTCGGCCTTGAGAAAGTCCACCCAGGTCCGGACCTTGGCGTCGAGAAAACGCCGTGACGGATACACTGCATACACCGTGCGTTGACGGGGGCGCCAGGCCGGCAGCAAGCGCAACAAAGTGCCATCGTTCAACGGGCGAGTCGCGGTATAGAACGGAATCAGGCAGATCCCCATCCCGGCCTCCGACGCCTTGACCATCGATTCGGCGACGTTGCACTGGAAGGTTTTCGCCGGGCTGACTGCCTGTTCGCCATTTTCGTCCTGGAATACCCATTCATCGCTGTACAAGGGGTCGACCATGCGCAGGCACTGATGCTCGTTCAGCGCCAGCGGGGTGTGCGGTACGCCACGCCGCTGCAGGTACGCCGGGGAAGCGCAAAGCACGCTATAGATCTGTCCGATGGAGTGGGCGACCAATTGCGAATCGGCCAGCTCGTGGGCAATCGAAATCACCACATCGTGCCCTTCCTCCAGCGGATCGGGATTGCGCTGCGACAGGGTCAGCTCGAACACCACATCGGGGTAAAGCTCGCTGTAGCGGGCGATCAGTGGCGTGATCAGCACACCCAGGCCATTCATGCTGTGCACCCGCAGGCGCCCACTCGGCTTGAGGTGCGCACCGCGGGCTTCTGCCGTTGCCTCTTCCATCTCTTCGAGTATTTGTCGACTGCGCAAGAGGAAGCGCTCACCGGCCTCGGTCAGGCTCAACCGCCGCGTGGTGCGTTGCAGCAAGCGAGCCTGAACATGCTGCTCCAGATCCGCCACCAGTCGCGATACTTGGGCGGTCGACAGGTCCAACGCATCGGCGGCTCCGGTAAAACTTGCGCAGTCCACCACCCGGACGAACACCCGCAAGTTATTGAGCAAATCCATGGGCCCTCCCAGGGGCAAAGATTGTTACGTTTCTTGTAAGGCTGCTTCAGACCCTAGCCTCTTTATCAGCCAAGGGCAAAGACTAGAATTGCAGTATCGGAATCAACACGGAACACGGAAAAATGAAAACCCTGATCAGCCTGTTACTGACCGTTGTCGCCACCTCGGCCATGGCCACTGGCAACGAGCCAGCTGCCACCCCTTACAACCCGGCGCAGCCGCTGGACATCGCCCAAGTGGTTTCAGTGACCGATACCGCAACCGCCTGCGACGTTGTACCGGCAACCATGGTCTACATCGATCATCAGGGCCAGACTCATCGCGTGACGTATCAAGTGATGGGCAATTGCATGAGCAATCTGTGATCGCTGCTTCATAGCAACGTCCACGTATAGCTGAGGATCAGACGGTTCTCATCAATGTCACTGCGGTAGTTGGAACGCGCCATCACATTACGCACGCGAATACCCAGACCCTTGAGGCTGCCGCTCTGCAGCACATAGCCGAGATCGAGATCACGTTCGCGATCCTTGCCCTCAAAACCCAGGCCGGTATCGACATTGTTGCCGGTGATGTAGCGCACGGTACTGGTCAGCCCCGGCACGCCAAGGGCCGCGAAATCGTAGTCGTAACGCGCCTGCCAGGAGCGCTCATCGGTGTAGGCGAACTCGTAGGTCGGCACTTCGTTGCCCAACGGACTGATATTGGCAAAGACCCGCGGGAAGGCGCTGTCGCCGAACATGCCCTGGTAACCCAGATAAAACGTGTGGCCGCCGCGTTTGGCCGACAGCAGGGAGAAGAACGCCTGGTTGTCGATGTTGCCCAGTAGTTTTTTGCCATCTTCGCGAGAGTCGTAATAACCGAGGTTGGCGCCCAGGGTCCAGTTGCCCAGCGGCTGGCTGTGCTTGAGGCCGAGAAAGCGCTGGTTGTAGATATCTTCCAGTTGGCCGACCCACGCGCTGACCGAGGTGCGTTTTTCATTGAAGGCGTAATCGGCGCCGGCAAAGTTGAAGCCGTCACTGCTGACCTGACGCTGCGGTACGTGACCGAGCATGGCTTGCATCTTTTCGTCGCCCGCCTCGTTGCGCAGGCTGGTGGACCTCAAGTGGCCGCCTTGCAAGGTCAGGCCATTGATCTCGTTCGAGCTGATACTTGCGCCCTGATAGCTGGGTGGCAACAGACGAATATCGCTGAAGGCCAGTACCGGCACGTTGGGCTGCAATTCACCCACCTTCAGCTCGGTTTTGGAGTAGCGCACCTTCAACGCACCTTCGAGCCGGCTGTAATCATTCGCCGCACGGCCATCATCCTGCACCGGCAGCAAACCGGTATTGACCCGGTCCGGGCTGCTGTCGAGCTTGAGGCCGAGCAGGCCGATGACATCCACACCAAAACCGACCGGGCCTTGGGTGTAACCGGACTTGACGTTGAGAATGAAGCCCTGCGCCCACTCTTCGGCCTTCGATTGCCGGTTGGCGCCGACGATGTCGGAGAAGTCCCGGCTGAAGTAGTAATTGCGCGCTTGCAAGGTCGCCGTGGTGTCTTCGATGAAGCCGCTTTCGGCGGCCAATGCACCGGCGGACAAACTCGAGACAACAGCCATGGACAACACGGAACCGGTTGTTGGGAGAATCTGTTTCATCGTTTTTCTCTTGTTTTTATTGATCGACGGGGTGAAGTGCTTCAGGCGCAGCGGTTTCGCTGCGAGGAACAGGACGACGGGCGTGTAACAACACGTGGGTGACCATGCCGAAAATCAGCCCCCAAAATGCAGCGGACAATCCCAACAACGACATACCCGACGCGGTGGTGAGAAAGGTCACCAGCGCCGCTTCGCGATCCCTGGGCTCGGCCATGGCCCCGGCCAATGCCCCGGCAATCGCGGCGAACAGCGCCAACCCGGCCAGGGCGGCGATCAGTTCTTTGGGGAATGCCGAAAACAGTGAAACCAGGGTGGCGCCGAAGATCCCCAGCACCAGGTAGCACAGGCCACCGACAACGCCTGCCACATAGCGTTTGCCGGGGTTTTCATGGGCCTCGCGGCCGGTGCAGATGGCCGCGGTGATCGCCGCCAGATTCAGTCCGTGACAACCGAACGGAGCCAACAGCGCCGAGCCCAACGCACTGCTGGCGATGATCGGGCCGGCCGGCGTCGAGTAGCCGCTGGCGCGCAGCACTGCCATGCCGGGAACAAACTGGCCGGTCAGCGCCACCATCACCAGCGGCAAGGCAATGTTCAGGGTCGCGCTCAGGCTGAACGTCGGGGTGATCCACACCGGCGTGGCAAAACCGATCACCAGCGCGTCAAGGCGCAGATCACCGCCAACAAAGGCCAGCGAACACCCCACCAGCAACACCATCAGCACCGCATAGCGCGGCATCACCCGCTTGCTGACCAGGTAGGTGGCAAACATCGCCAGCACCAACACCGGCTTGCCCTGCAACGAGACGAACAACCCGGTGCCGAAGCTGAACAGAATCCCTGCCAGCATCGCCGCCGCAATGGCCGCCGGCAGTTTGCCGATAATCCGGTCAAACGCCCCGGACACCCCGACCAGAAAAATAATCAGGCTGCTGACCAGGTAAGCCCCCACCGCCTCCGGCATGGAGATCCCGGGCAACAGCGCCACCAGCAACGCCGAACCCGGCGCCGACCACGCGATGATCACCGGAACCCGATAACGCAGGCTCAGACCTATACCGAGCACGGCGCTGCCGATGGAAATCGCCCAGACCCAGGACGACAACACTTCTCGCGAGAGGTGCGCGGTCTCGGCCGCCTGGAAGATGATCACCAACGGGCCTGCGTAGGAAATCACCGTGGCGATAAATCCGGCGACTGCCGCCGACAGGGAAAAGTCCTGGAATATCGTTTTCATGAAACCTCGCCAACAGCCCCGTCAGGCGATTGTTGTTGCGAGGCCGGCAGCTGCTGCCGGGCACTTCGCCGGCTGCTGATGGCGAATACGGTCATGGCCATCGCGGCCACTGCACCAGGCAGGGCAAATGCCATGAAATTCAGCTGCAACGGCAGGTTGATCCCGAGCAAGGCACCGCCCAGCAAAGGCCCGACGATGGCGCCGTTGCGCCCGATGCCCGACGCCCAGCCCAGGCCGGTGGAGCGAATGGTCATGGAGTAGAACTGCGCGGCGCAGGCGTACAACAGGATCTGCGAGCCGATAGTGGTAGCACCTGCAATCGCGATCAGCAGGTACAACACCGGCATCGGGCTGTTGAATCCCAGCAAGGTGATCGATACGGCGGCACCGGCGAAGAACACTGCCAACACCCGCGGCAGATTGAGTTTATCCCCCAGCACACCGCCGCCGACCGCACCGAAAATGGCACCGAAGTTGAGCACCAGCAGGAACGACAGGCTCGATCCCAGGCTGTAACCGGCGTTGGCCATCAGTTTCGGCAGCCAGGAACTCAAGGCGTAGACCATCAGCAGGCAGCAGAAAAACGCCAGCCACAGCATCAGCGTACGCAGCGCCCGGCCTTCGCGGAACAGTTGCAGCACCGGAGTGCCAGTACCCTTGGCATCGCTCATGTGCAGTTGATCGCCGGTTTGCGCGACATAAGCCGGATCGATGCGCTGCAGGATGGTGCGCGCCTCGTCATTGCGCCCCTGGCGCAGCATGAAACCCACCGACTCGGGCAGGAAGTACATGATCAGCGGCAACAACAGCAACGGCAGCACCGCCACGTAGAACACCGATTGCCAGCCAAAATTGGGGATCAACACGATGCCGAGCCCCGCCGACAGCATGCCGCCCACCGAATAGCCGCTGAACATGATCGCCACCAGCGTGCTGCGGATTTTCTTCGGCGCGTACTCGTTCATCAGCGCCACGACGTTTGGCATCACCCCGCCTATGCCCAGGCCGGCGATGAATCGGCAAATACCAAACTCGGTGGGGTTGCGGGCAAATCCGTTGAGCACGGTAAAGCCGCTGAAGAGCATTACGCAGATCGTGATGGCTTTCTTGCGGCCAATCCTGTCTGACAGCGGCCCGAAGAACAGCGCGCCGAACATCATTCCGAACAGTGCATAGCTGCCCAGCGCACCCGCTTGCAAGGGACTGAGCCCCCACTCTTTCATCAGCATCGGCAGCACGACGCCGTAGATCACCAGATCGTAACCATCGAAGATGATGATCAGCGCGCACCAGAACAGCACCATCCAGTGAAAACGGTTGAATCGTGCGTTGTCGATAACCTCATGTACGTCAATCTTGCGCATGGCATCTATCTCTTGTTGTTGTTTTTAGAGCGTTGATAAAGCGGCTAACGTCCCGTAAAGCCGAGGGTAAAGCTGCCAGGCATGGGGAAATATCCGCTGTGCGCAGATCACTATCCGTTTTGTGCAATGCCCTGAAACGGGCGCGGGGCGAGGTGGGTTGCAGGTATGTCACGCGGCAGATCCGGCAGATTTTTGACCTTGTGCGATAAACTGTCTTCTTTGCGATCGCATTTGAACGCTAAGCTTGGGCTTATGGATGATTCAGATTACTTACGTTTGCTGACCATCGCGGCCGAGCAAGCCAACGCGTTTCTCTCCAATGCCCGCAAATGGGAGCGTGAGCGTTGGGTGTGCCAGCGCCTGTTGCAGGGCCTGAACATTCCCTACCGCGCCGACGAGTTCGCACCGGCCGGAGAGCCGCCGGATGTGCTGTTCCGTGATGCCAGTTTCGAGGTGTTCTTCGTCCTTGACGAAGGTCGGCGCCTCAACGACGAGTGGCGCGATGAGCTGCAACGCCGGCGCAGCGCGTTTTCCCTGAGCCAGCTGGTGCGTCGCGAGGCCAAGCCCAGGCGCATTCCGGCCAATGAGTTCTTGCTGAGGCTGGCACCGACCTTGCGCAAAAAAGCGCACAACTACAAAGAACGCGGCATGGATCTGGGGGAGCTGGACATCATCGCCTTCGCCAGCCTCAAGCGCGAAGTACTCGACCTCAACAGTCATTTCCCGCCGCCTACCGAATACCTGCGTCAGGGCTGGCGTTCGTTGTCGCTGGTCGGCCCGACCTTTGCCCGCGTGCTGTTCGCGCACCCTGATGCGCCGGATTTCCTGCGCAGCAACCTGGGTCGCAGCATTGTGTTCGACGTGGGGATCAGCTTGTGACTCCATTGCAGGAATTGATTGCCGAAGTGCCGCAACAGGGTTGCGTTCGCTGGATTGGCGTGCGGCCGGAGCGTCATGCGCCGATGATCGAGCTCGATGCCGTGGAAGCACGTCTCGAGGCTGGCTTGACCGGTGATCGCGCCCGCCCGGGCATACGCAATGCGCGCCAGGTGACGCTGATTCAGTGGGAACATCTGGCGGTCATCAGTTCGCTGATGGGCCGCGCGGATAATCACCCGGTAGTGCCTCAGGACCTGCGGCGAAATATCGTGGTCAGCGGCCTCAATCTGTTCAGCCTCAAAGGCCGGCGCTTCAGGATCGGCCAGGCGATTTTCGAAACCACTGGCTGGTGCCAGCCCTGTGCCCGCCTGCAGAATAACCTCGGCCCGGGAACGTTTCAGGCCGTGCGCGGACATGGCGGAATCACCGCCCGGGTGATACAAAGTGGAATCATTCGCTTGGGCGATACGGTGCGCGTCGAGCCCATCCCGGACAGCGGCTATGCTCCGTTCAACGTGGGGTAAACCCGCTTGTAGCTTCCAGACATTCAGCAACGTCTACCTGACGAGGCCCGAAAATGACCAGCCGCCTGAAACCCGAAGACCAGAAGCATGTCGAAGAGTACCTGCGACTGTCCCAGCACCGAGTCGAGCGCCGGCCTTTTCGGCCGTGGATGCTCCTGGTGGTGGTATTGGCAGTGACCATTGGCCTGGGCCTGTTGAGCCGATTTATCAGTTACCTGACGCTATGAGCTGCCTGGCGCTCGCTCGGGTAATTGCACCGATTTCTTTTAGCCTTGCGAGATATCCCCATGACTCATCGTATTGTCATCGTTGGCGGCGGCGCCGGCGGTCTGGAGTTGGCTACCCGTCTGGGTAAGACTCTGGGCAAACGCGGCATGGCCAGCGTGATGCTGGTCGACGCGAACCTGACCCACATCTGGAAACCGCTGTTGCACGAAGTGGCGGCCGGCTCCCTGAACTCTTCCGAAGATGAACTCAACTATGTTGCCCAGGCAAAATGGAACCACTTCGAGTTCCAGCTGGGGCGCATGAGCGGGCTTGATCGCACCCAGAAGAAAATCCAGCTGGCCGCGACCTATGATGAAGCCGGCGTGGAGCTGGTCCCTGCCCGTGAACTGGGCTACGACTCGCTGGTCATTGCCGTTGGAAGCACCACCAACGATTTCGGCACCCAGGGCGCGGCGCAACATTGCCTGTTCCTCGACACCCGCAAACAGGCTGAGCGCTTCCATCAGCAATTGCTCAATCATTACCTGCGCGCGCACGCCGGGCAAACCGACACGGTCGAGCAGATCAGCGTCGCCATCGTCGGTGCCGGCGCCACCGGGGTCGAACTGGCCGCCGAACTGCACAACGCCGCCCATGAGCTGGCGGCCTATGGCCTGGACCGGATCAAGCCGGAAAACATGCACATCACCCTGATCGAAGCCGGGCCACGGGTGTTGCCTGCGCTGCCAGAAAGGATTGGCGGGCCAGTGCACAAAACCCTGGAAAAACTCGGGGTCAATGTGATGACCAATGCCGCCGTCAGCGAAGTGACATCCGACAGCCTGATCACCGCCGATGGCAAAGTGATCAAGGCCAGCCTGAAAGTCTGGGCCGCCGGGATTCGCGCACCGGGCTTTCTCAAGGACATCGATGGCCTGGAAACCAACCGTATCAATCAACTGCAAGTGCTGCCGACCCTGCAAACCACCCGCGACGAAAACATCTTCGCCTTCGGTGACTGCGCGGCCTGCCCGCAGCCGGGCACCGACCGCAACGTGCCGCCCAGGGCTCAGGCTGCCCATCAACAGGCGTCGATGCTGGCCAAATCACTGAAATTGCGCATCGAAGGCAAGGCACTGCCGGAATACAAGTACACCGACTACGGCTCATTGATCTCGCTGTCGCGTTTTTCAGCTGTGGGTAACTTGATGGGCAACCTGACCGGCAGCGTGATGCTCGAAGGTTGGCTGGCACGGATGTTTTACGTGTCGCTGTACCGCATGCACCAGATGGCACTGTATGGCGCGTTCCGCACGGCGATGCTGATGCTGGGCAGCAAGATCGGGCGTGGGACTGAGCCTCGGCTCAAGTTGCACTAATACCTCCCGCAGAGCCTTGCTCTCCTTGTGGGAGCGAGCTTGCTCGCGATAGCGGTATCACATTCAACAAATGTGCTGAATGCAGGACCGCCATCGCGAGCAAGCTCGCTCCCACATTTGACCTCCGCTGATTCGCAGATCTGTGTCTCACTGTATCTCCCCCACCGTTTAATCCCCTTCGCTTACAAACTCCCCCTCCCGCGACACAGTAGCGATACACCCACCCCGCTAAATGGCCACACCCGAGCAAGGCACCCCGCCTGCACAGGTTTATCGCCGCACCTCGGCGTCCTTTAACGAGCGGTTGTGTCGTGCAACCCAGGAGAATCAAAATGTCCCGTACCCCTACTCTCGGCAAGAACACCCTTGGCCTGCTTGGCGCCGTTCTGGCCGGCAGCATGATGTTGTCCGGCTCCGTGTTCGCTTCACAGCCGCTGACCCAGGGTTATCTGCTGGCCTCGGCTGACCAGGTGGTGAAAACCCCGGAAGGCAAATGCGGCGAAGGCAAATGTGGCGATGAATCGATGGCCCGCACCGATACCGATGGTGATGGCAAGGTATCCCGCGCGGAATTTTTGAAGGTGGCGCCCAAGGCTGACTTCGACAAGATCGACACCAACCATGACGGCCAGATCGACGAACAAGAGGCTTTTGATAACGTGAAGGCCAACTACGAAGCTAATGGCAAAAAAATGCCCAAAGGCTTGTTCGAGCATCTGAAAGACAATAGCTAAGGCCCGAAACAGAGCCCGCCCCGCTTCTTTGCCGAAAGATGCGGGGCTTTTTTACGTTTTCAGCAGACAAAAAAAATCCCCGTATCTTTCGATACGAGGATTTTTAATATGGTCGGGGTAAGGGGATTCGAACTCCTGACATCCTGCTCCCAAAGCAGGCGCGCTACCGGACTGCGCTATACCCCGGTAAAAAAAAGGCGACCTTTCCAAGTCGCCTTCTTCGATCAGCGCTTTTGGCCTCTGATCTTAAGATCTGATCCCAGCGTTAACTGGTTTCAAAAATGGTGGGTCGTGTGGGATTCGAACCTACGACCAATTGGTTAAAAGCCAACTGCTCTACCAACTGAGCTAACG
>Ga0213829_1001349_pt1 | contig 17652 bp, 19 predicted proteins | sample MC6MC0896MG_FD_180665 | JGI IMG/M metagenome (GOLD analysis project Ga0213829, IMG submission 180665) | Enriched soil aggregate microbial communities from Iowa State University, Ames, United States - MC6-MC0896-MG | ecosystem: Environmental > Terrestrial > Soil > Unclassified | place: USA: Iowa...
CGGCCGAATCCGGCAAAGAAATATTGTCCATCCGCTACGTGCTGACACGCGCGATGCGTTATCTTTCCGCTCCTTGTCTATGCAAAACCGCTGCCGACATGGAAACCGGTGTGCCAACCCTGATCAACAACACCGGCGAAGCCTGCTAGGATTGGCGCTTCGCTTCAATCAACCCGGCCGTGGGATCGGCCCCGGAGACTCCTGAATGACCCGTATTATCGAGTTCCTGATCGCCTTGGGGATCGTGGCTGGCCTGTTCGTCATCATTGGCGTATGTCTGCCGGGCGAGCGCCATATTTCCGAAAGCATCGAGACCAACCGCAAGATGACGATCGTGTTCGACACGGTCAACAGCCTGCGCCGCTTCAAGGACTGGAACCCGCTCTTGCTGCGCGATCCCGCCGTTGAACTGAAGCACTCCGGCCCCGCTGCCGGCGTCGGCGCACGCCTGGACTACACCTCCAAGGAAGGTTCCTTGGGCCAGGGTAGCTGGGTGATCACCGAGTCCGAGCAGAACAAGCACGTTGCCATCGCCATCGAGGACGAGAGCAAGGGCCACGACAAGGTGACCAACTTCACCCTCGAGCCGACCGGCAAGGGTGGCCGCAACGTCAAGATCACGCAGGACTACAACGTCAAGTACGGTTTCAACCTGTTCGGTCGTTACGCTGGCCTGTACGTAAGCCGTCACGCCGGTGACGACCTGAAGCTGGGTCTGTCGCGCATGGCCAACATGCTGGCCACCGTGCCGAACGTGGACTACCGCACCGCCGAAGCCCCGCTGACCGATCTGGCCATCGTGGACGTCCCGGCCGAGGACCTGCTGGTCGTCACCGCCGGCAACGTGGACCGCGGCCAGGAGACCATCACCAAGTCCATCAAGGACAACCAGGAGTGGATCAAGCGCGTCATGGAGGCCAACAACCTCGAAGCCGCCGGTCCGTTCCGCATCATCACCACCGATTTCGGCGCCGAGAAGTACGCCTTCGACGTGGCCCAGCCGGTCAAGAAGAAGGGTGCTGAAGGCGCAACTGCCGAAGCCCTGACGGTGAAGATCGACGGTGGTGCCCCGGTCAAGTACGTGCATGTCGCTCCGCACCGTTCGGCCCACGCGGCCTACACCGGCCACATGGCTGGCCTGGACATCGCCCGCAACGCCCTGCGTGCGTGGTCGGTGACCGGCGGCAACGAAGTGATCGATCGTCCGTACGAGTCCTGGAAGGACGGCGTGGACAAGTCGTTCACTCCGGAAGGCACGTACGACATCTACTGGGCCGTCAAGTAAACCGACGGTTGCCGTGATGTAACGCACGACCTGAAACGCGCCGCTTCCTGCGGCGCGTTTTTTTTTGGCTCCGCCAGCGGGGCACTGTCTGAAGGACGCAAGCATGCTCAACCTGGAACGACGCACGCGCAAACCCTCCCTGCTGGCCGGCCTGGGTGGCCTGCTGGCGGCCACCGCGGTCGGGCTGTCGGCCTATGCTTCGCACGGCATCGCCGACCCGCTGGCGCAGTCGCACGTGACCACGGCGGCGCTGTACGCGTTCGGGCACGGCGTGGCGCTGGCGGTGCTGGGCCCCACGCAGCAGAACACGCTGGGCCGCTTGGCGCTGTATGTCCTGCTGATCGGCACCCTGTTGTTCTCCGGCAGCCTAGTGGCAGGCGCGCTGTGGAAGCTCAGCACGCAGCTCGCCCCGGTCGGTGGCACCGCGCTGATGGTGGGCTGGCTGGCCTACGGCCTGAATGCGCTGAGGCGCTGACATGCCCCGGTACCGCCGCGGCTTCGATGTTGATGAAGCGCATGACTGGTTGAGTCGGCGCGACCGGCGGCTGGGCACCTGGATGAAGCGGCTCGGCCCCATCCAGGCGCAGCCCGGCTGGGCGAAGACCTTCGACCCGGTCGATGCGCTCGCGCGCGCGATCCTGTTCCAGCAGCTCAGCGGCAAGGCGGCCTCGACCATCGTCGGGCGCGTGGAGACCGCCATCGGCAGTCCCCGTCTGCACGCCGATACGCTGTCGCGCATCGACGATGCGGGGCTGCGGGTGTGCGGGGTATCGGGCAACAAGACACTGGCGCTGCGCGACCTTGCGCGGCGCGAGGCGGCCGGCGAGATTCCCGACCTGCGCCGGATGTCGGTGATGGACCACGACGCCATCATCGATGCGCTGGTGCCGATTCGCGGCATCGGCCGCTGGACGGTGGAGATGATGCTGATGTTCCGGCTCGGCCGCCCGGACATCCTGCCGGTGGACGACCTGGGGGTCCGCAAGGGCGCCCAGCGCGTGGACAAGGCCGAGCGGATGCCCAGCCCGAAAGAGCTGCTCGCCCGCGGCGAGAAATGGGGGCCGTTCCGGACCTACGCCAGCCTGTACCTGTGGCGGATCGCCGATTTCACGGTGGATCCGAAGGCGACGACCGATCGGTCGCAGGGGTGAGGCTACGCGGCCGGCGGCTTCGGCGCGAAGGCCGGGTCGTCGCTGATTCGTGCCCGTGTTGGCTGGCGCTTCTTCGCCGCAAGATAGCGGTGATGGCGGAAGGTGGCGACGGTGCCGCGGAGGACCACCACCCCGACCACAAGCGTCGTCCCTATCCTCCGCAGCGTGTCTGCCATGCCTGCGGTGTCCTGCCTCAGATGCATCACGAACACCCATGCCCACAGCGCAGCGGTCAGGCAGGCGGCAACCCGGCTGCGTTTGTAGACCCCCACTGCCAGAGCCAGGTAAACGCAGCTGAGCATCGCCGCAGCGATGACGTTCATCATGGCGAGCACGTGCTGGTTCTTGGCCCACGTCCAGCCGCCCGTGGCGAGGGTGAACACGGTGAGTCCCGCGCCCAGTAACCAGAGCTGCGTGACTGGCCTGGTGATCCCGCTCGGCACCTGTTCCCAGTGCGGTGCCTTGGGCGTGGAGGGGGGAACCTCACCGGCCTGGTAGGGATTCTGATCGTCCATGGTTGTCCTCCTTGTGGGCCGCCCCGGTCAGGGTGTGGCGTTGCGCCAGCACCAGTGCCACGGTTCGTAGACGATCCCGTGCGGGTTGTCGCGCGGGTAGCTCAGCTGGAACCCGAAGCGCCCGGCATGCTCGCCCAGCCACGCGAACGCGGCAGTCGACTCGAACGATTCTTCCGCCGGCAGTTCGCCCGGTGTGCCGATATCCAACGCGTAGCCGCTGTGGTGTTCGCTGTACCCGGGCGCGGCGTTGACCGTGAGGATGTCCTCCACGCTCAGCCCACGGCCGCGCTTGCGCGCGAAAATGCCGAGCTGGTAATCGTGGCTGCGGTAACCGGAGATCGCGTCCAGTGCGATGCCATCGGCGGACGCCTGCTGGCGCAGACGTTGCCAGCCCCGGGCGGCCTCACGGCGCAGCCAGAGGGGGCGACGGTAGCGGTCGAACCCGGCCAGGTGCAGCTGCGCCGGTTCGGCCTCCAGTGCCAGTCCGGTCGCGGCTTCGTAGGCATCGGCATCAATCCCGAGGGTTTGGAGGCGATGCTGCAGTCCACTGAGGGGCAGCACCGCATCGGGCGCGCCGCCACGGCGGTGCTCCAGCAGCTGGCGGTCCAGCGCATCCAGTGCCTCCTCGATGCCCGGCTCGCGCATCAGGCGCGGCACCAGCGGCAGCACGCCGTGGGCGGTAGCGACGGCGAGGTAGCGCCCATCGCGCTTGCGCCGCAGTACCCACTGCGCGCGGGCCAGGGCGCGCGCGTCGGCAGAGCCGCGTGCACGCAGCAGGCCGCCGGGCCACAGTTCGATCTCGGCGGTGTTGATCAGCAGGGCGGGAGATCGGCGCATGCGGCCAGCTTAGTGCGCGCGCGGCGGTCCGGCCAGCGCCTGCAGCGCATCGAGCAGTGCACGTGGGCGCTCCGGGCTGACCAGCACGGCGCTGCCATCGCGCAGCGGCAGGTGCAGCACACGGCTGCTGTCGGTGATCAGGCAGAACGCCTTGCTGCGGTCGGCCATCCGGTAATGACCGGACTGGAACCCGGGCATGCCGTAGCCGTTGGTCTTGATCGTGGGCTTGTAGCGGCCATGTTCGGCGAAATCGACGATGCGCGCCTCATCCAGGCGCATGGCGCTCACCGGCACGCGCTTGCGGTAGAAGGTCGACTGCACCTCCAGCGTGTCCTGGTGCAGCACGATGCTGCGGCGGGTGTACGCCCAGGTCAGCGCCGCGGCCAGCACCGCCAGGAACGGCAGGGTGATGAACAGTTCGGTGTGCGAGCGCTCCGGTGCGTCCAGCGCGGTGCCCACCATCACGCCAGCGACCAGCAGCAGCGGAACCCACAACCACAGCAACCGCCAGGCCGGCGATGGGGCGACGTCGAAGCGGTGAAGTGCACTCACCTCATGCCTCCTTCTTGAAGAGCAGCACCGTCGTCGTGAACGGAGGTGCCGACACCAGGCTGATCGCGTTGACCAGCTCCCAGCCCAGTTGGCCCTGCTTGGTCAGTTCCTGCTGGATCTGCTCGGCGTTGACGATTCCCATCAGATTTGGCTTCACTTCAATGGTCAGGTAGTTCCAGCGCTTGCTCATGACTTGCTCTCCCTGTCGGTGGTGGGTCTGGGAAGGCGTCCGGCCTTGCGCAGCGCATCGCGCAACACGTATTCGATCTGCGCGTTGAGGCTGCGCAGCTCGTCGTCGGCCCAGCGCTGCGCCGCCGCCAGGACGTCGGCATTGATACGCAGCGGGTACGCTTTCTTTTCGGTCATGCGGGGTCCTTTATCCACACCCCGTGCCGTCCCCTCGGCGCCGGGCTGCGTTGGTAAGTGCCGACCCTGGGTCGGCACGTGGGTGCATCAATACAGCGAACCGGCGTTGACCACCGGCTGGGTGCCACGGTCCGAACACAGCACGGTCAGCAGGTTGCTCACCATGTGCGCCTTGCGCTCTTCATCGAGCTGCACCACGCCGTTCTTCTGCAGTTCGGCCAGGGCCATCTCAACCATGCCGACCGCACCGGCCACGATCCGCGTGCGTGCAGCGATGACCGCGTTGGCCTGCTGGCGCTGCAGCATGGCCTGGGCGATTTCCGGCGCGTAGGCGAGGTGGCTGATGCGCGCATCGATCACCTGCACCCCGGCATCGGCCAGGCGCTCGGCCAGTTCGTCCTTGAGGTGCTGGGAGATCTCGGCGGCATGGCTGCGCAGCGACAACTGGCCCTCCTCGTGCTGGTCATACGGGTAGCTGGTGGCCATCGCACGCAGCGCCGATTCGGACTGGATGTGCACGAAGCTTTCGTAGTCGTCCACGTTGTAGACGGCCTCGGAGGCGTCCACCACCTGCCACACGATCACCGCGGCAATCTCGATCGGGCTGCCGTCCAGCTCGTTGACCTTCAGCTTGCCGCTTTCGAAGTTGCGCACGCGCTGGCTCACCTTGACCTTGGTGAAGAACGGGTTGTTCCAGCGCAGGCCGTTCTCCTTCACGGTGCCGACGTACTTGCCGAACAGGCTGACCACCACCGCCTGGTTGGGCTGCACGGTATACAGCCCGACCAGGCTGACCAGGGCGGTGGTGGCCAGCAGCAGGCCTGCCACGATCAGTGCCGGGTTGCGGTTGCCACGCTCCACGCCGGCCACGAACAGCCAGACCGCCAGCCCGGTCAGGGCCAGCACCAGCAGCAGGAAGGGCAGGCCGGACAGCGAGCGGATCGACTTCTCTTTCATGGCAGGGCGTCCTTGGGTAGTTGATAGGAAGATATCAAATTGATATCAGTCCGCAAGTCCCGGGCCAGCCGGCCATGGGGCGGCCGCAGCGGCTAGAATGCCCTCCCGTCTCTGTTGCCCGGAACACCGCCATGTCCACGCTCGGTACGCCGCTGTCTCCTTCCGCCACCCGTGTGCTGCTGCTGGGGTCCGGTGAACTTGGCAAGGAGGTCGCCATCGAACTGCAGCGGCTGGGGGTGGAAGTGATCGCCGCCGACCGTTATGCCGATGCCCCGGCGATGCAGGTGGCGCACCGCTCGCACGTGATCGACATGCTCGACGCGATGGCGCTGCGCGCGCTGATCGCGCAGGAGAAGCCGCACCTGGTGGTGCCGGAGATCGAGGCGATCCACACCGAGACGCTGGTCCAGCTGGAACAGGAGCAGGGCCTGCGGGTCGTGCCAACCGCGCGTGCCGCGCGCCTGACCATGGACCGCGAGGGCATCCGCCGTCTGGCGGCCGAGACGCTGGGCCTGCCGACCTCGCCGTACCGCTTTGTGGATACCGACGCCGAGTACCGTGCCGCCGTGGCGGCGATCGGGCTGCCGTGCGTGGTCAAGCCGGTGATGTCCTCCTCGGGCAAGGGCCAGAGCACGCTGCGCAGCGAGGCGGACATCGCCCCGGCCTGGGAGTACGCGCAGACCGGCGGCCGTGCCGGGGCCGGGCGCTGCATCGTGGAAGGGTTCATCGACTTCGAGTACGAGATCACGCTGCTGACCGTGCGCCATGCCGGTGGCACGTCGTTCTGTGCCCCGATCGGCCATTGGCAGAAGGACGGGGATTACCGCGAGAGCTGGCAGCCGCAGCCGATGTCGCCGCGTGCCCTGGCACGGGCCGAGGAGATCTCGCAGGCGATCACCGATGAGCTGGGCGGCTGGGGTCTGTTCGGGGTCGAGTTGTTCGTGAAGGGCGACGAGGTGTGGTTCAGCGAGGTGTCGCCGCGTCCGCATGACACCGGTCTGGTGACGTTGGCTTCGCAGGAGCTCAGTGAGTTCGCGCTGCATGCGCGCGCGATCCTGGGGCTGCCGATTCCGGTGATCCGCCAGAGCGGTCCGTCGGCCTCGTGCGCGCTGTTGGCACACGGCGAAGGTGTCCCGTTCTTCAGCAACGTGGCCGCGGCGCTGGTGCATCCGGATTCGGCACTGCGGTTGTTCGGCAAGCCGAGCGTGCATGGGCATCGCCGGGTCGGGGTGACGCTGGCGCGGGGGGCGGACATCGATGAGGCGCGGAAGATCGCGCGTGAGGCGGCTGAGGCGATCGGGATCGAGTTGCGGTCGTGAGGCAGGGCGCCTTGGGTGCTGCCGGTGTGAGGTGATCGGTCTGCCCGATCACCTCCTCGTGGAAGGTCGGTTGCGCGGTTCGAACAGCGGAGCAAACGAAAAACGGCGAGCCTTGGCTCGCCGTTTTTTGTTAAGAGCGACGCGGGCTTTACTTCAGGTCGACCCACACGAGGTGGTGGTCGCTGCCGTCGGCGATTTTTGCTTCCGGGCTGTCATTGGACGGCCAGAACACGCCGCTGCCGAGGTAGCTGAAGCCGACCGAGGGCAGCACGTAGTCCAGGCGCATGGTGCCGGATTTCGGGCCGAAGTCACCGGTGGCATGGAAGGGGGCGCCCTTGCGGACGATGCCTTTCTCGGCGTACGCCAGGCTGGTCTGTTCGGCGCCGACGCTGCGCGGGGTGGGGTAGCGCAGGACACGCGGGTTTTCGATCAGTTCGACGATGGCCTCGTGGCGGCCGTCGCCGTCGACCGGGTCGTTGTTGAGGTCGCCGAGGATGACGAAGCGCGCGTCCTGCGGAAGGCCGCCACAGTGGCCACGGTCGTCGCACAGCCAGGACGTGTCGCGGTCCTTGAGGTAGTCCTGCCACAGGCGCAGTTCGTCGTGGTTGCGGGCGGCGTTGCGCTTTTCCGGGCCGTCGAAGACCGGCGGGGTCGGGTGCGAGACCAGGGCGTGTACGGTGCCGTTCGGGGTGTTCACCGGCACGTCCCAATGCGACTTGGAGGACAGGCGCAGCTGCGACCAGACGTGGTCGTTGTAGAAGGATTTACCGGTGCGCGGATCGATCGGGCGCAGCGCGCCGGGCATGGTGCTCCACTTCAGCAGCTGGAAGCTGCGGACCTTGGCCGCGTCGATCGGGTAGCGCGACAGCACCAGCATGCCGTACTGGCCCGGGTGCAGGCCGTAGCCCCAGGCATCGTTGCCACGGGCGCGGCCTTCGCCGCCGATCTCGCCGTTGTTGTCCAGGTCCAGGCCGCTCTGCACGCCGGTGTTGACCGGGGCGAGGTAGCGGTAAGCGTAGTGCAGCGGCTCGCCACCGCCGGGCTGGGCGGCTTCCAGGTAGCGCTGCTGGAACAGGTCGGCGGCGCGGTGGGCGTCGTCGTAGTCGAACTCGTTGAGCAGCACCAGATCCGGGCGGACCTGCTGCAGGACGGCGGCGATCTTGCGCGCGTGTTCGCTGTTGCCTTCGAGCTCGGCGATCAGGCCGCCGGTCTCGTCGCTGTACAGGGAGGTGTTGTAGGTGGCGATCCGCAGCGGTGCGGAAGCAGTCTCCGGCATGGCGGCGGTCTTGGCAGGGGTCTGTGCGCAGGCGCCGCAGAGCAGGGCCAGGGCAAGGATCAGGGGATGGGCTTTCATCCGCCTATTTTGCACCCGGCACGGTGTCAGTGTTGCGTCAGCGGCCGTCCCGTTCGTCATCGAAGGCGTGCCAGCGGCGCCCATCGTAGGCCTCCAGCGGGCGGAACCGTCGCTTGTAGTCCATTTTGCGGTGGTCGCGGATCCAGTAACCCAGGTACAGGTGCGGCAGCTGCTCGCGCTGGGCCCAGGCGATCTGCTGCAGGATCGCGAAGGTGCCCAGGCCGCGATGGGCCTGGTCCGGGTCGAAGAAGGTATAGACCGCCGAGAGCCCCTGCGGGGTCACATCGGTCACGGCGACCGCGAGCAGGGGGCCGCGGTGGCCGTCCGCGGCCGGGCCGCGGATCTCGATGAAGCGGCCCTGCGACCAGCGCCCGATCAGGAACTGGTCGAACTCGTGCGGGCCGTGCTCGTCCATGCCGCCCTGCGCGTGGCGGTGGGTGAGGTAGCGGTGGTACAGCGCGAACTGCTCGTCGGTCTGCTCGGCCGCGACGATGCGCACTTCCAGGTCCGCATTGCGGGCCAGGCAGCGGCGCTGGCTGCGGTCCGGCGCGAAGCGTGCCACGGGGATGCGCACGGCCACGCAGGCGTGGCAGTCGGCGCAGTGTGGGCGGTAGACCAGATCGCCGGAGCGGCGGAAGCCCCAGCCCAGCGCCATCGGGTACAGCGTGCCCAGCCGCGGATCGTTGGGGTCGAGCACCAGATCGCGTGCGGCCCGTTCCGGCCAGTAGCCACAGGGGTGGTCGCCGGTCTGGAACAGTCGCAGCTCGTCGTCGCGGTCGCCGTGTATTGCCATGCCCACAGCATAGCCCCGTGCCGTCGCAGCCGGCGCGACTGTCTGCCAAATGAACATGGCCGGCCGGGCTGTCAACGCTGCTGGCGCCCACGCGTTGTTACCGGTGTGGGTGCCATGCACCACACGCAGAATCCCTTACGAACCGGAGTTACCCATGCGCAACCGCAAATCCCTCCTGCTGCTGGCCCTGCTGCTGTCCACCGGTGCTGCCGGCCTGGCGGTCGCCGCCGATACCCCCGTCGCCGGCGACAAGCCTGCCCGCGCCAAGCTGGATACCAATGGCGATGGCTTCATCGACCGCACCGAAGCGGCGAAGGCCCCGCGCCTGGCCGCGCAGTTCGACACCCTGGACACCAACAAGGACGGCAAGCTGTCCCGCGAGGAACTGCCGCGCGGGCACGGCAAGCGCCACGGGCGTGGCCCGGGTGGCCATGGCGACTGGATGGCCAAGCTGGACACCAACAAGGATGGCCGCATCAGCCGTGAGGAAGTCAAGGCCGATCCGCGCCTGGCCGCGCGCTTCGATGAGATGGACGTCAACAAGGATGGCTACCTGGACAAGGCCGACCGCGAGCTGCGCATGAAGCAGCATCGTGACGCCTGGTTCGCCGCGGCCGACACCAACAAGGACGGCCAGCTGAGCAAGGCCGAGTTCGATGCAGCCAAGGGCCCGTTCGGCGGCCCGCGTGGCGATCATCGCGATGGCAAGCACCGCGACGGCAAGCCGCCGATGGCGCCGGCGGCGAAGTAAGCATCCCGCTGAAGCTGCGCAGGACGAAAGCGCCGGTCATCGACCGGCGCTTTTCTGTGTCAGATCCGGCCGTTCCTGTACATCGCCCAGACGATGGTGCCGACCACGAACAGGTTCATCACCCACAGCGCTTTGCGGCCGTACAGCGACTCGTATTTCCAGTTCGGGCCGGTGCGTCCATGGCGCGCCGCATCGCGCGCGATCATCGGGGCCATGATCCGCTGCAGCGGAACGAGACACTGATAGTTGATCAGGCCAAGCCCGATCGCCAACGCCACCACGGGCCAGTACCAAGCCAGCGGCAGGAAGCTCAGGGCGAAGACGGCGACGCACGTCAGCATGGCAGTGAACGTGCTGTAGTGCACGAACCCGCGGATGGCGGTTCGCTCACTCTCGTTCTCGGCGTACGAGAGCAGGTAACGGCCCCCCAGGTAGCTGCCCAGTACGCCCCCGACCACGCTGCCGGCGATCGCACCCCAGGCGAAATCCGGCGGCAGCACGTGGCTCTGGCTGGCTGCCGCACTCAGTGAACCCAGGGCGGCACCGCCGGAAACACTGGCACCGCCCAGCCCGAGCTTACTGGTGCCCAGCCCGGTGCCGAGCAGGATCGCGGCACTGGCCGTACCGGGCGCGGCGACCAGCACCATCGAGACCACCGTTGTGGCGAACGCGGCACTCGGCGCGCTGCTGCGCGCGAACTCGCTGAAGCGGCGCATCATCTCGTCGCGCACGGTGGCGCGAGCGCGCGAGAGGCGCTTGCGCACGGCGGCATCGCTGAGGCCGAGCAGATCGGCGACCTGCTGCGAGCTCTGGCCTTCGCGGTAATACAGCAGCAGGGTCTCGCGGCTGTCTTCGGGCAGCGCCGAGATGATCTCTTCGGCCGCCAGTTCCTCTTCCACCCGCTGCAGGTGCTCCGGGGCGCTCGGGCTGGGGTCGGCGGCCATGTTGATGGCGATTTCGGCGGCTTCGCCGGAGAGCGGACGGCCGCGGTTGGCGCGCAGCCAGTCGCGGGCCAGGTTGCGGGTGATCTGGCGCAGCCACGGCAGGAAGCTGGCATGGCTGTGCAGCTGGTTGAGCTGCTGCCAGGCCTTGATGAAGGCCTCCTGCGCGATGTCCTCACTGGCGTGCACGTCGCGGGTGATCGCCAGCGCGATCGCGGTGACCGTGTTCTGGCAGGCCAGCACGATGCGGCCGTAGGACTGCTGGCAGCCACCGGCGGCGGCGGGCAGCTCGCGTTCGAGCGTGGTGGTCAGCGGATGCGGCGTCATGGTGTCCTCCCCCGGGGATGGTCCCATCATGACGCGTGCCGGGCCCGGATGTGACCGGGTCGTGCCAGCGGCCGGCACGACCTGTTATTCGGCGGGCTGGATCCGAACCCGCACTTCCTCTTCTTCCGGCGGCGTGGCGGCCGGTGCGGTCGGCGTCGAGGCCGGCTGGGTCACCGGTGCCGGGGCAGGCGCCACCACCGGCGCGCCGCGGTGGCGCATGACCACCACCATCGCCACGGCAGCGATCAGCAGCAGCAGGCCGATGCGGATGCGCCAGGCCCAGTTGCGCGGGGCGTCGGCCTGGGCGACCTCGTCGCGGAACGCGAACTGCGCGGTCGGGTGGTCGCGGCGGGTGGTTTCCAGCAGGCGTGCATCGCGCAGGATCTCGCGCGCGCGCGGCTGGTCGTCGGCATGCACCACCCACAGGGTCGGATGGGTGGTGGCCTTTTCCTTGTCCAGATAGCTGAACTGGCTGCCGCGCTTGCTGTGGTACGAGCGCCCGTTGGTGATGCGCACTTCGATGCCGGCGTCGCGCAGCAGCTGGGCCACGCCTTCGACGGTTTCCACGCGCTGGCTGTTGAAGATCTGTCTCATGTCAGTCCTTGGCCGGTACGGCGGCGGCCGCAGCACTGTCCTCGACCACCCGGATCAGGCCTTCCTGCGCGGTGCTGGCGACCAGGATGCCGTTGCGGGTGAAGAACTGGCCACGCGCCAGTCCGCGCGAATCCTGCGCGCTGGGGCTGTCGAGCGAGTACAGCAGCCAATCGTCGGCGCGGAACGGGCGGTGGAACCAGATCGCGTGGTCCAGCGAGGCCATCTGCACGTGCGGCTGGTAGTAGCTGATGCCGTGCGGGAAAGTCGCGGTGCCCAGCAGATGGAAATCCGAGGCGTAGGCGAGCAGCGCCTGGTGCAGCTCAGGGGCATCGCCAACGGTCTCGTTCAGGCGCAGCCACACCTGGTGGTACGGCGGACGCTTGGGCGGATTGAGTTCATCGCGCGGGTACACGTGGCGGAACTCGAACGGGCCGCCCCGCGAGAGCCAGCGCTGCACCTTGATCGGCAGGCGATCCAGGACCGCCTGCGGCAGCGGCTGGTTCGGCTCGATGTCTTCGGGCTGCGGCACTTCCGGCATCTTGTGCTGGTGCTCGGCGCCGGTCTCGGCCTGCTGGAACGAGGCCGCGCAGAAGAAGATCACCTTGCCGTGCTGGATCGCGGTGACCCGGCGCACGGAGAAGCTGCCGCCATCGCGGGTGCGGTCCACGTCGTAGACGATGGGATGGTCGATGTTGCCCGCGCGCAGGAAGTAGGCGTGCAGCGAATGCACGTGGCGGCCGTTCTCGACGGTCTTCTGGGCGGCCGACAGCGCCTGGCCCAGCACTTGGCCGCCAAAGACGTACTTGGTGCCGATATCGCGGCTCTGGCCGCGGAACAGATTGTCTTCCAGGCGTTCGAGCGAGAGCAGGTCGATCAGCTCGGAAACGACGGGTTCGTGCGTGGCGGACAAGGGAAGCAACCTGGGGTGGGCGAACGCAAATTATAGGGTAGTGCCGGCCCATGGCCGGCAACCACGCACCACTTCGATCATTCATTGCCTGGTTGCCGACCAGCGGCCGGCACTACCGGTGTACATGGCGTCGAGAAGCGCCGGCCAGCGGCCGGCACTACCGGTGTGCGCGGGTGCGTCAGCCGTGGTGGGTCATCCCTTGCCCAGCCGGGCCACCAGCCCCTGCAGCGCCTGCTGGGCGTCCGGGGCGTACCAGGCCTCGACGAAGCGGTCGAGCTGGATCAGATCGGCGTGCAGGGCCTCGTGCAGGTCGGCGCGGGCGATGGTGCGGGTCAGCAGCATCGGCTGCCGCGGCAGCTTGAGCAGGGCCTGCAGCCAGGCCACGGCGCGGGCCACGACCAGGTCGGCATCGACCACCTCATCGACCAGCCCGATCTCCAGCGCACGCTCGGCCGGCACCATCTCGCCGCCGACCAGCAGGGTAGTGGCCCGGTGATGCCCGACCACGCGGCGCATCAGGCGCTGGATCCCTTCCGGCGCAACCAGCCCGACCTGGACCTCGTTCAGGCCGATCACGGTGGGATGGGCGGCATCGGGGCTGCGCGCGATGATCCGGTAGTCGCAGCACAGGGCGAGCACGCAGCCACCGGCCGGGGCGTGCCCGGTCAGGGCGGCCACTACCGGTACGCGGCATTCGGCCAGCGTGCGCACTGCGCCGAAGAAGGCCTGCCAGCTGTCCAGCAGCTTGTGCTTGTCCTCGCCGTGGCTGAGCAGGTGCGGCACGTCCATGCCAGCGCTGAAGATGCGCTCGCTGCCCGAGAGCACGATGCCGTGCACGTCATCGGCCATGGCCTGGTTGATCGCCTGGATCAGGTGCCGGCACAGCTCGGTGTCCAACGCATTGACCGGGGGACGCGCCAGCCGCAGTTCGCGGATGGGGCCATGGTTGATCACCTCGATGAGCGTCGTCATGCTGCAGTCTCGTTGCGGACAGGGAACGAAGCCGATGATAACCAAACCATTCGTGTGCGTATTGTTGGGGGTGTGTGCGTTCGCAGCATCGGCGGTGGCCATGGCGGCGGAGCCCGCCTGCGTGTCGCTGCGCGATGGTTGGCTTCGCCTGCCTCCGGGCGCGATGCCGATGGCGGCCGGCTACGGCCAGATCCACAATGACTGTCGCGCCCCGGTGGTGGTGGTCGCTGCCGGCAGCAAAGCGTTCGGCGATGTGTCGCTGCACGAAACCACGCTGGTGGACGGGGTCAGCCGCATGCGCGCGGTGGAGCGCCTGCCCATCGCGGCGGGCGCGACGGTCGAGCTGAAACCCGGTGGCCTGCACCTGATGTTGATGCAGCCGGAGGTGGCGCTGAAAGCGGGGGCGCAGCTGCCGTTGCGGCTAAGCCTGGAAGACGGGCGCAAGGTGGATGGAACGTTGCAGGTGCGCAGCGCGGTACCGTAAACCTTCATGGGGCGTAGAACGGTAGTGCCGGCCGCTGGCCGGCAATCACGGTAGTGCCGGCCGTTGGCCGGCAACCATGCAGTCCATCAGGATCACGAACCTGCCGGCCAGCGGCCGGCACTACCTTTCAGTTCGGCGCGGCGGAACCCATCAGCTCGATGCCGTACGGATCGCCTCGGGCAACGGCGCGCTCTTGCCGGTCTGCGTGTCCATCCAGACCACCACCACGTTGCCGTCCGAATACAGCGTGCTGTCGTTCTTCTCGTCCACGATGCGGTGGCCGATGGTCACGCTGCTGTTGCCGAGGCGCTCGACGAACAGCTCCACCACGATGTCGTTGGGCCACACGATCGGCAGGCGGTAGTTGACGTTGGTCGCCGCCACTACCGGTGCGATGCGGTCGGTCATCGAAACGCCCTCCACCCCCAGCATCCAGCGCACACGCGCTTCTTCCAGGTAGGAGATGTACTTGGCGTTGTTGACGTGGCCCATGCTGTCCATGTCGCGCCAGCGGACGCTGATCGGTACGCGGGCGAGGATCTTGTGTTCGCTGCTCATTACTTCTTCTTCGCCTTCGTGGTCTTGGCAGGGCTGGTTTTGCTGGGGGTTGTCGCACGCGTGGCGGCAACCGCCTTCTTGGCCACCTTGGCCGGCTTTTCCGGCTTGGCCTTGCGCGGCGGGCGGGCGTCGGGCTTGTTGGCCACGGCGGCCGGCTGTTCCGGGCGCGCGCTGGTGGAGGGCAGCATCTTGGCCAGGAACTGGCCGGTGTACGAGGTCGGGCACGCCGCCACGTCTTCCGGCGTACCGGTGACCAGGATGGTGCCGCCGCGATGGCCACCTTCCGGACCCAGATCGACGATCCAGTCGGCGGTCTTGATCACATCCAGGTTGTGCTCGATCACCACCACCGTGTTGCCTTCGTCGCGCAGCTTGTGCAGCACGCCGAGCAGCGCCTCGATATCGTGGAAGTGCAGGCCGGTGGTCGGCTCATCCAGGATGTACAGCGTGCGCCCGGTATCGCGGCGCGACAGTTCCTTGGAAAGCTTCACGCGCTGCGCTTCACCACCGGACAACGTCGTCGCACTCTGGCCCAGCTTGATGTAGCTCAGGCCCACGTCGACCAGGGTTTCCAGCTTGCGCGCAATGCTCGGCACCGGTTCGAACAGCTTCAGCGCATCTTCGACGGTCATCTGCAGCACGTCGTTGATGTTGTAGCCCTTGTAGAGGATCTCCAGCGTTTCGCGGTTGTAGCGCTTGCCATGGCAGACATCGCAGGGCACGTACACGTCCGGCAGGAAGTGCATTTCCACCTTGATCAGGCCATCGCCCTGGCACGCTTCGCAGCGGCCGCCGCGCACGTTGAAGCTGAAACGCCCCGGAGAATAGCCACGCGCACGTGCTTCGGGCACCTGCGCGTACAGCTCGCGCAGCGGCGTGAACAGACCGGTGTAGGTGGCCGGGTTCGAGCGCGGGGTGCGGCCGATCGGCGACTGGTCGATGTCCACCACCTTGTCGAACAGATCCAGCCCGTCCACTTCCTTGTAGGGAGCGATCGGGTGCGAGGAGCCATTGATCTCGTTGGCCGCCAGCGAGAACAGGGTGTCGTTGATCAGGGTTGACTTGCCCGAGCCGGACACGCCGGTGATGCAGGTCAGCAGGCCGGACGGGATGTCCAGGTCCACGCCCTTGAGGTTGTTGCCGCTGGCGCCGCGCAGGTGCAGCGTCATCTTCGGGTTGGGCTTGTGCCGGCGCGCGGGGATCTCGATGGCGCGCTTGCCCGACAGGTACTGGCCGGTCAGCGAACGCGGTGCATCCAGGATGTCCTGCAGGGTGCCCTGGCCGACGATCTCGCCGCCATGCACGCCCGCGCCCGGACCGATATCCAGCACGTAGTCGGCCAGGCGGATCGCGTCTTCGTCATGCTCGACCACGATCACCGTATTGCCCAGGTCGCGCAGGCGGGTGAGGGTGCCGAGCAGGCGTTCGTTGTCGCGCTGGTGCAGGCCGATGGACGGCTCATCCAGCACGTACATGACGCCAACCAGGCCGGCACCGATCTGCGAGGCCAGCCGGATGCGCTGGGCTTCGCCACCGGAGAGGGTGTCGGCCTTGCGCTCCAGGGTGAGGTAATCCAGCCCGACATCGACCAGGAAGCCGAGGCGTTCACCGATCTCCTTGACGATCTTGCCCGCGATCTCGCCGCGCCAGCCGGGCAGGGTCATGCCGCTGAAGAACTTCAGCGCGTCGTCGATCGGCATCACCACCAGTTCGGGCAGTGCACGGTCGGCCACGAACACGTTGCGCGCAGCCTTGTTCAGGCGCTGGCCGTTGCACTCGGGGCAGTTGCGTTCGCTGATGTACTTGGCCAGCTCTTCGCGCACCGCGGCCGATTCGGTTTCTTTGTAGCGGCGCTCGAGGTTGGGAATGATGCCCTCGAAGCGATGCTTGCGCTGGGTGCGGCCACCGGCTTCGGTGAAGTAGGTGAAGGTGATGGTTTCATCGCCGCTGCCGTACAGCACGGCCTGGCGCACGTCTTCGGACAGGCTCTGCCACGGGGCGTCGGTGTCGAACTTGTAGTGCTTGGCCAGCGAGGCGATCAGCTGGAAATAATAGGCGTTGCGGCGATCCCAGCCGCGCACGGCACCGGCCGAGAGCGACAGCTCCGGGTGCACCACCACGCGCGAGGGATCGAAGAACTCGGCCATGCCCAGGCCATCGCAGCCCGGGCAGGCGCCGACCGGCGAGTTGAACGAGAACAGGCGCGGTTCCAGCTCCGGCAGCGAGTAATCGCAGACCGGGCAGCTGTACTTGGACGAGAACAGATGCGCAGGCGCATCCTCCACATCCAGCGACTGCACCGAGACCATGCCGTCGCCCAGCTTCAGCGCGGTTTCAAAGCTCTCGGCCAAGCGCTGCTTGATGTCCTCGCGCGGGCGGAAGCGGTCGATCACCGCTTCGATGGTGTGCTTCTGGCGCAGCGCCAGCGGCGGCACCGCATCGATTTCATGCAGCTGGCCATCCACGCGCACGCGCACATACCCCTGCGCGCGCAGCTGGTCGAAGACCTGGGCGTGCTCGCCTTTGCGCTCGCGGATCACCGGGGCCAGCAGCATGTAGCGCTGCTCGGCGTCCAGGGTGAGCACGTGGTCGACCATCTGGCTGACCGTCTGCGCCTCCAGCGGGTAGCCGTGGTCCGGACAGCGTGGGCTGCCTACGCGGGCGTACAGCAGGCGCAGGTAGTCGTAGATCTCGGTGATCGTGCCGACGGTCGAGCGCGGGTTGTGCGAGGTCGACTTCTGCTCGATCGAGATCGCCGGGGACAGGCCCTCGATGTGGTCCAGGTCCGGCTTTTCCATCACGCTGAGGAACTGGCGGGCATAGGCCGCCAGCGACTCCACGTAACGGCGCTGGCCTTCGGCGTAAATGGTGTCGAACGCCAACGAGGACTTGCCCGAGCCGGACAGGCCGGTGATGACAATGAGCTTGTCGCGGGGCAGGTCGAGATCGATGTTCTTGAGATTGTGCGTCCGCGCGCCGCGGATGC
>Ga0213829_1001354_pt1 | contig 17607 bp, 16 predicted proteins | sample MC6MC0896MG_FD_180665 | JGI IMG/M metagenome (GOLD analysis project Ga0213829, IMG submission 180665) | Enriched soil aggregate microbial communities from Iowa State University, Ames, United States - MC6-MC0896-MG | ecosystem: Environmental > Terrestrial > Soil > Unclassified | place: USA: Iowa...
TAGCGACGCTGCCACGCCCGCAGGGTGGTGGCGGTGATGCCGCTGAGTCTGGCGAATTCGCCGATGGAGTAAGCCATGTCCGTGTCCAGAGTGGAGGAATACTCTCAATATACTACGAATTTTCCCGAACGGGATGAAGCGCCGAAACGGTGCACTACACTTAACATCCAACCGTGCAAATGAAAGGAATTCTCATGAAGCTATGGCCTGTTGTGACCGGTGTTGCCATTGCCCTGACCCTGGTCGCCTGTAAATCCCCTACGCCGCCGAAAGGCGTGCAGCCGATTTCCGGTTTTGACGCCAGCCGCTATCTCGGCAAATGGTACGAGGTCGCCCGCCTGGAAAACCGCTTTGAACGCGGTCTGGAGCAGGTGACTGCCACCTACGGCAAGCGCAGCGACGGCGGCATTAGCGTGCTTAACCGGGGCTACGATCCGGTGAAGAACAAGTGGAACGAGAGCGAGGGGAAAGCGTACTTTACCGGCGAACCGACCACCGCCGCGCTGAAGGTATCGTTCTTCGGCCCGTTCTACGGCGGCTATAACGTGATCAGGCTCGACGATAAGTACCAGTACGCGCTGGTAAGCGGCCCGAACCGCGATTACCTGTGGATCCTGTCGCGCACGCCAACCCTTCCTGAGGCGGTGAAGCAGGATTACCTGAACACCGCGCGCAGTCTGGGCTTTCGGGTTGACCAACTGGTGTGGGTGAAGCACTAACCCCTACTGGTAGGAAAACGTAATGCTTGCCAGGGCGTTCGCCGAGCCGGGGACCAGCTCGCCGGTGCGGATGTACTGCGCCTGGAACGGCAGCGACAGGGTTTGCGCCGCGGAGGTGCTCTGGATAAAGAACTGGTTCGTCGTGCCCGCCGCCGAACTGTCTGGCCCCATCATCAGCGGGCCGGTGCCGTTATAGAAAAACTGCACCCCCACGCCGGACGCCGTGGAGTCGCCTGTCAGCGTGACCACCGACGAGGTATTCGACGGCGTGGTCTGATCGGTCATCACCGCGTTAACCGCCACGTTCGCATCGCAGGTCAGGCTGACGTTAAACGACCCGGAAGGTGACGTGCTGCCCACGGTGGTCAAGGTACGGATATCAATCGTGCCCAGATCGACATTCGCGCTTTTGGTGCCCACCGTACAGCCGCTCGCCGTGACGGTGATGGTGGTAGGGTTAATAATGACCTTTGCCGTTTTGACCTCGTTGTTATACGCGGTCAGGACCGCGGCGTTGATGGTGGGGATCTGGTAAACCCCTGATTTCAGCGCCGTGCCGGTCTTAATAAAGGTCACCTTGGCCGACCAGCCTAAATCGGTGGCATAGCCATTGGTACCGTCCGCCGGGTAGCTTTGCGTAATACCGCCCTGCAGCGGTATCCAGGCGGAGCCGTTGAAATCCTTCAGCCCGATGATATACCCCACCCCCGGCACGCCGGTTTCAAAAATGGTGTAGTTCACGCCATCTATGGTAACCGTCATGCCGCTTGAAATTGCGCTGCTGCTCGGCTCCAGCGTGCCTTTGGAGCAGGTAAACACCCAGCCGCACCAGAATACCTGCTGCACGCTGACGGTGGCGCTCCAGGTCGAACCGATGATGTTGCCCGGCACTACCGAATCCGCGGGCCCGCTGTAGGTCATCGGCTGAGGGGAGAGGGTAATATCCGATTTCCACTCCATCGCCTGTACGCTGGCGCAGAGGAGTAATCCGGTGATTAAAAAAGCTAAACGCATCATTGATACTCCGTGGTCCAGGTGGCGAAAGCAGAGACGTCTCCGGCATTGACGGGCGCGCCCGTGGCGGCTAGTCGGGCATAGAAGGTTACCTCTACGCTGTCATCGCCCGGCGTACCCCAGGCGGTGGTTTGCGTGTTCAGTGGAATCAGCGCGCTGTCTTTATCAAGGATTTGCACCGCCACGCCGGTTGCGCCGCCGTCGGCAATTTTTACCAGCTGCGGGTCGTCATCGTCCGGCGTGCCGCTGAAGCGGATTTTTACCCCGGCAAAGGTCGGCCCGCAGGCTTCAAGCCTGATTGTGAAGGGCGTTTTGATATTGCTTACCGCCCCTGCTCGGGGGAACTGTTTTATCCCAATGGTCCCCAGCGGTACCTCCTGCTCTTTAGAACCCGCGGCGACCACGCAGGTATTGCCGATCAAATTGCCGGTGACGGAAACCAGCACGTCATAGCCGCGAACGGGGAGAGTAAAAAACAGCAGCAGGACAATGCTGGCCATTCGAAGCGTTACTGACATACCACCTCCTGTGAATAAAGGCCGGTGCGGGCATTATAATTTTGCTTATTTAACGCATAGTTAATGGTGCAGCGCTGGTCGCTGCTGCGGCCCCACACCGCGCTCAACGCGCCCTTAACGGGCAGACCGGACAGATACAGGCTGCCGCCGTCGCCGACGATGCCGCTGGTTTTGTCATCACTGAGTGAGACCAGCGTGCCGAAGGGGAGCACGTCGTTGCCGCGACGCACGCTAAACATCGCTTTTGCCCCCTGGCGCGTGACGAGGGTGGCGCGGACCAGCGCGCCGTCGGTGGGCGTTTTGTTGACGATGGCGTTTTCCAGCTCTACGTCGTTACCCGCCGTGGTGACGTCCAGCGCGACCTGATTGACGCGATATGGCGTGGCGTACGGGATCACCGCATAGCCACGGCTGTCGGTTTTGATGCCCTTGTGATTAAGCACGGAAACGTTGCTGGCCCCGGGAGCTTTAACCAGAATATTGGTATTGCCGAGCGGCTGGCTCAGCGTCAGGCCATCTTCATGTAGCACCGCGCCGCCGCTCATCCCGTAGCTGAGGTTTTGGGAATCGCGGGTGTAGCTGTAGCCGAGGTTATAGTCCCCGCGCGCGCCTTCGTACTGCAGGGCGACATCACCACCGTACCGTTGCTGCCTGCTGTAGCGTTGGTTAACGCTATAAAACAGGTTCTCCTGGCCCGGCAGATAACCGCTCACGCCGGTGCTCGCGGTGGTGCCGGAAGAATCCGCATGGGTAGTCGTAAAGCGGGCGCGCGTGGCGAGCTGCGGGTTGCCAAACGGCACCGACAGGGAGAGCGCCAGAAGGTTCTCTTTCTTGTTGTCGTACAGGCTGGCGCTGCGCTGAACGCTGACGCCAAGCGACACGTTACGAAACGTGGCGTTCCACGCGAACTGCAGGCTTTGCGTGGTATTTGACGTGTTCCAGTAGGTTTGCTGATCCCACGACAGCGACAGCGAGCCGTATTCCCCCATCGGCTGCGACAGCAGCAGCTGGTTTTTGGCTTTACGCGACATCCGCAGGTTATATACCGTGTCGTAGTGGGTGGTGACGGTGCCATCGTCTTCCACAATCTGCTTTGGCGTCCCGCCCGCCATCCCTTTGTACGTGGTATCGCTGAGGGTATAAAACCCCTCCGTGGAGTAGCGCAGCGAGAAGAAGTTTACCCGCGTGCCGATGTCGTTCAGCAGCTTGCTGTAGCGCAGGCGCACGGAATCGCCGGTGTAGTGCCGATCGTCCGCCAGCTGGCTGCGGGCGTGGGTCAGGTCAATGGAGTAGGCACCAAAGCGGCCGAGGTTTTGCCCAACCCCGAAAGCCAGACCGTTATAGCGATCGGCAAACTGCGCCCCGCCGTAAAACGTCAGGCCGTAGCGCCAGCCGTAGAACATCTCGCCCTGCGCGAAAGAGGGCGACGCCTGATCGCCCATCGGGCGGTAGGTCCCGGCACCGAAGGCATATTTCACCTGCCCGTTACGCACCAGGTTCGGCACGCTGGCAAAGGGAATCGTGTATTGCGTCTGGCTGCCGTCGTTCTCCTGAATGGTGACCGCGAGATCGCCACCTGACGACGTCGGGTAGAGATCTTTCAGCACAAACGCCCCCGGCGGAACGGAGGTTTGATAGATGATGTTGCCGTTCTGGCGAACCGTCACGGTGGCGTTGCTGCGGGCGATACCGCGGACTTCCGGCGCGTAGCCGCTCAGGCTGGCAGGCAGCATGTTGTCATCGGTTTTCAGGGCAACACCGCGCAGGCCCACAGAGTCGAAGACCTGTGACGAGGTATAGGTTTCACCGGCATACGCCTGGGCATTCAGGCCGGGGATATCCCTCTGCAGCCAGGTTTGCACGTGGGTAAGCTCGTTGCTCTCTTTGGTCCACGTGGTGAAATCACGCAGCCGCCACGCGCCGAGGTTGATGGCGCTGTTCAGGCTTGCAAACAGCTGCCGATCGCGCGTGCGCGTCTCGCCCTGATATTCATTGTTCGAACCGTTCACCACATAATTCAGCCACGCGGCAGGGATCCCTGCCTCCCAGCTTTCCGGGCTGACGTACCCGCGCGGCAAATTGCGCATCGCACTTTGCGGTACGGTGAAGTTCAGGGTGAGCGTCTGCTGGTCAAAATCAAACCGGCTATCGGCAAATGCCTGTGTCAGGAAGATGCAGCGCTGCGCCAGCGGCAGCGCGCCGCCTTTTGCCTGCTGGCTGTCGATACCCAGCGCGGCGATTTGTTCAGGCGTAAGGCACGGCAGGGCTTCTCCCGCCGTATTTTCAGCAATGCGGAACGTGACGTTGCCTGTGAACGCGTAGTTGTTATTGATATACACGTTGAGGTTGTAGTCTCCCGGCGGCAGCGCGCTCCCGGCGTTAACCCAGGCGAGATCGGCGCTGTTTGCGCTCTCGCCGTTGAGGAACGCGGGGTTAAATTGCAGTTCGCTTTCGGCAGCCACGGCTTGCCGAATCACCAGGGAGATCACCGTGGCGCACAGGATTTTTCTTTTCACGTGGTCACGCCTTACTGTTTTTATTATTGGGATAACGACGCGCGCGTGGCGGGGGTCCATGCCCCGTAATCGTTAATGGTCTGATAGCTCATGGTGTTCGCATGGCTGAAGGTTTCGGCCAGCGCCACGCTGGATTTCGGCGGCACCATCACCGGCTGCACCGGCATACCATCAATTTTCACGTTGATAGTGGTGAGGTAGTACGGCGTTGGGTTCGTGAGTGTCACTTTCCCGGCGCGATACACGCCCGAAAGGCTTTTCCATGCCTCGCCTGCGCCTTGTCCGAGGCTCTCCGGGCGATAAAAGACCTTGATGCGGTTTGCCGACGCAAACTGCAGCGAATTGCCGGAACCGCTTTTGGACTGCTGCGGAATGGCTTTGACCGTCATCCAGTAGAGCGTTTCGCGATCTTCTGGCAGGGCTTTGCCGTTAAACATAATTTTTACCGCGCTTTCGCTGGCGGGTTTCATGACGTACAGCGGTGGCGTGATAACGAAATCGTTGGTTTTTTGCCCTTTCTCGTTTTCCATCCATGACTGGATCAGGAACGTGGCGTCGGGATGCGTGTTCCTGACCTGCAGCATGGACTGGTTGGTGGCGCTGGAGTAGACCATTCGCGTTGCGCCTAACCCCACGCCGCCGGCGTACGCGGCGGTTGAACATACTGTGGCAGCCAGGCAAATCCATGTGTTTACGCGCATAGTGACGCTCCTCAAAGCTGAGTCAGGCCCGGCCAGCAGACCGGGCCTGAAAATTACGAATAGGTAACGGTGTAGGTCGCGACAGCGCTGGCATCACCCGCGGTGGCACCGCCCTGCGGCGAGTAATATTTCGCGCTGAAGTTCAGGGTGTTGGCACCCTTACGCAGCGGGATGGCCGCTGCGGGTTCACCCAGATTCACCACGTTGCCCTGTTCGTCATAAAGACGAATCGCCACATGCTGCGCGGAGGTGGTGCTGCCGTTTGCTCCGGCGGCCAGGCTATTGGCATCGGTGGAGTCCGGCGTACCGGTGAAGGTGACGGATACGGTTGTTGCGGAAATCGGATTTGCCTCCGTTGACGCTGAGGTATCGGCGATTTCGCAATCTTCCAGGGTGATGGCAAACGCTTTTGCGGTGCTGGCTTCGCTGCCTGCGGCCGCCAGCGTGGCGGTACGCACTTCGCCCAGATCGACGTCAATGTTGGCGCTGCCTGCGCTGATGGCGCAGGCGGAGGTCACGACTTTGCCGCTGAAGTTCACCGTGCCGCCGCTCGCGGTTGCCGCCATGGCGGAACCGGCAGGCAGCAGAGCGGCAATGCTTAATGCCAGAAATGTGTTGTGTTTTACGCGTGCTTTCATTTTCTTAATTCCTTTGTTTTTATTGATGAGATTTGCTCTGAAAGCGGCAGGTCTAACTGGTTAAAAAGACCAGCAAATCTGTCTTATTCCTGAGCCCGAGTTTTCGTATCGCGGAGTTTTTTAAAGCGCTTACCCGGCGATATGAAAGCTTCTCTGTTTCTGCGATGTAACTCATATCCAGTCCGTTCCTGAGTTCCTTCAAGACCCTCCACTCTCCTGGCGTCAGCGATAACGCCGTTGGTTTCTTTTGTGGGCGATAGCGGCTATCGACCATTTTTAATAATTTCGTCCGCCAGCAATAAACCGACTCATGCAGCGAGATATAGGCATCGATATCGCCTCTGATCCATTGCGATGAATGCGCAGGGGCGGAATACATACAAACAATCACGCCGGGATATTTCGCTTTGATTCTTTTCAACCCATTAAGATAATCATATCCGGTGTGATACTTGTCAGAACCTGATAACAGGAGAATATCAATTGGCGTAGTCGACAATACGTTATCAAGCTGCTGAAAATCCCCGGCTGTCATTTCAATCTGAGATTCTGGCGTAATGCTCCTTAATATTGTGATGATGCCCTTTCGCGCATAATGGTCGCCACCCATTAACGCGATGCGTAAATGTTGTTGTGTTTCATTCTTATTCGCCATGTTAGTCCCTCGATTTATAATAATAATAAGACAAACCGATACGATTAAGGTTGGTCTAAGTTCTCGAAGTCATCACGCTATGCATGGAGTAGGCCTACTATACGCCGGCCATAAAAGAGGTAATCTGAATTAATCTTAATTTGTATTAATTGTCGTTTTTGATACCGCTGTCGATCGGTTCCTCTGTTGATGTTTCTCCTCTTTATTGCCTGTAAATAAGCATAACCGCTTTTTTTTATTAATCTTTGTCTTTGTTAAATGTTGTGTAAGGGAAGTGTCTGTTAGCGTCAGTGCGGGGGCTGAAGTGCTGACGGAGGATAACAATTTCCGAGTGTTATCATCGATTTATACTGATGATACCGCAGGGTGAATATCGGCAAAAATAGCATTATTTATTGATATTAAAGGAAGTTAAGAAAACTTAAGTGTTAACCGTTCTGTATATTTCAGACGTCCATGTCCACGCTGTTCAATTAAGGTTTTTGTAGGGTTTTGTCAATGTCAAGCGTGGCGGGTTACTCCTTGTCTGCTACCGTGTTCCTTCACTACTTCAGAAAAGTTAAGAGAGAGGATATTCAGCCAGCCAGAGCGCGCCAGAGCGGCGTTTAATGCGTCTCACGCTTCAGTTAAGCGACAGAGAGAAGAGAGGAAAATAAGATTTTTCGCCAATGGCTGATATATACAGCATAATCTTTATCAGCCACATTAATCCTTATGTTACGTGGCGAACGTATTCTACATTCGCCGGTGTACTGACAGGCCGTCGTGAAAAACGGCGCAATTGAACGGAGAACACTCACCAACGCTATGCATAAGCATTACATCATCAATAATATGGTTGAGTTTCATCCCGCGACCAGCACGCTGAGGGATATCGCCAGCCCCGATCGGGTTGTGGTTTTAAATTCTCCGGCAGGCCGATGTCTGTTGTTATTAATAGAAAGAGCCGGAACTATTGTCACGCAACAGGAGTTTCTGGATATTGTCTGGCAGCGCCGCGGTATGCTGGTCTCGCCCAATACTTATTATCAAAACATCTCTATTCTGCGAAAGGGGCTGAAAAAGATTGGTTTTGAGGTTGACCCCATCGTCACCATTCCGCGCATCGGGTTAACGCTGGCGAGCGATACGCAAATCGTGATCAAAGACGCCCATCCCCGCGCAGCGGAGCTTCCTGAGGAAGATATGCCTGAGCCACGCGTCATGGCCTTGCCTGCCGCGCTGCCACCGCTGTCGGCGGAACCGGTAGCCGTAACCCGCGCAGCCGGGCATCGCTCCCGGTGGCTTCCTGGCATGCTGATCGCGCTGCTGGTGCTGGTTGGAGCAAGCATCGCAACTCACAGCAGCGCGCGTGAAAACCGTTTTATCGATGACTATAGGTTTACTGCTTTGGTCGGGGCGTGTCACGTCTACCTGGCTCAGGATATTCAGACCCAGGACGAGCGGTCGAAAGCCCTGGCATACGTGACGCCGTTTAAGGACGCCTGCACGAGCTATCCGTGGGTGTACATCAGCTGGTACTCCCTGCTGCCGCGCGCGTCCGTGATTCGGTGTGACAGATCGATGAAGGAGCCGAATCGCTGCATCTCTGACTATTTTATTGAGGAGCGCTAGCATGACCCGTTTTCGTCAGCTGCTGTATCTGTTCACCGCATGTCTGCTGGTGGGGGTAATGCTGTCGGGTTATTACCTGTGGCACCGGTATTACGTGCAGCCTTTTTCGTGTCAGGCGAACCTGGTACAGCATCATCCCGAAGAGAAACTCACCCTGTGGCTGAATTACATCTTTGACGGCAACAGCGGGACGCTCAGTATGAATGGCAGCGTTGATAGCGATCCGACAAAAAATATTGACCGGAAAATATTTTTTCAGGTTGAGCGCAAGGATAATGTCTTTTTACTGACTTCCTTACGGCATATGAAATTCCCGGACGATAATGTTACCGATAACTGGCTTGAAAAATATGAGCCGCAGTTCTTCGTATACCCCGGAAAAAGTATTTATATTCGGATCAATGAACAACAAAATGATAACTATATTTTCACGTTAGGAACATTACCGACATATGTATGCCGCAGTTCAAAAAATGGATGAGCGTATTTAGTAAAAAGTTATCAAAGCCGTCGTTTTCATTTATGCTTGATTTAGAGCTTAAGGATTATCTTAGGAATATAAATAGCAGCCACGTGTTGCAATAATGTTGTTCTTATTCAAATTTGGCAAGAAAATGAAAACTCTCTTTGACTCTTCCGGTGGAGGTATATCTGCGTCGGAAACTCAGCTGCATATTGGGTTACTGCTGTGGCCCCGGTATTCACTGCTAGCCTTGTCCGGCCTGCTGGAAGCGTTGCGATACGCAACCAAAGCCCAAAAGAAAAAAGCATTCAAAATCAGTTTACTCAGCGAGCAGCCTGATAACCCTGTTACCAGCAGCTCCGGGGTGAGCATCAGGCCCGATGCCCCGCACGCGCCGCCGGAGACGTTTAACTATATTGCGACCATCGGCGGCGAGCTGGAGTACCTCTCGCAGGGTTATCCGGGGGACAGAGACTACCTCGCCCATGCCCACCATATGAATGTCCCGCTGATTGGCATCGGCACCGGCAGCTTTGTGCTGGCGCAGGAGGGGTTGTTGAACGAGCGACGCGCATCGATTCACCCTTTCCACCTTGAGCGATTCCGCCAGGCCTTCCCGCAGGTATACGCCGAACAAGGCTATGATTTTATTGACGAGGGGGATGTTCTGACCTGCCCCGGCGGGATCTCAACCATCACCCTGGCGACAGAGCTTATTCGCGCCCACGCCGGCAGTGAGGTCGCCCATAGTGCCTGCCAGCGCCTTTCCCTGACGCCGCATGAGACGGCCACGCCCCGGCCTGCCAACATAGCCCTGATCCCTGACTCGCGACTGCGCCGTGCGGTCATGATGATTGAGCAGTATCTGACGCGCCCCCTCAGCACCGCCGGGCTGGCCAGCGAAGTAGCGCTCAGCGAGCGTCAGCTTAACCGCCTGTTTCACGCCGAGTTTGGTAAAACGGCGCGGGAATTCATCCGCAGTGCCAGGCTGCGCTACGCCTGCTGGCTGCTGAAGAACTCGCAGCAAAGCGTCACGGACATTGCGCGGCGGATGGGCTTTAGCGACTGCGCGCACTTTATCCGTCACTTCCAGACCGAGTACGGCTGTACGCCTGGGGCATGGCGCACGTCGCAGAGCTAATGCCCAGATTTCGTGCTTTCTTCGTAGGGTATTACTGGCTCGCCTGGATAGACTTCCGTTAAAAGCCCAACGGAGGGAAGACGACATGAACTGGCAGCCTTTTCGCGGCGATGCACCGGCAAATATGACGATTTTCAGTGCGTCATTTCCCGACGTCAGCGACCAGTGGCCAATGAAAGACGATGCTGCCCGTGAGATCGCCACCCTCGACCGGGCGCTGAAAGCCGAGCCTGCGCTCCGGCCCCCGCGCGTTGAATACGACGAGGGGGGACAGGCCGTACTTGTCCCACAGAATCGCTATTCCGAGCAGGCCTTTCGCAACCGTCCGGCGCTTACCGCGTGGCGAACCCGGCTGGTGCCCTCCGCGCTGGCGCTGTTTGTGGTGCAAAACCCGCTGGAAGACCGCCTGCCCGACGGAACCAAAATGGACAGCGACAGCCGCCAGTGGTTTATCCATGCTAACGATGCGGTAGGCGTGCGCTCTCGCGCCCGGGTGCTGGCCGCGCTGGTGGATACGTACATTCATAATGAAAGCGAGAACAACTGGGTCAGCCTGGCGAGCGGGGCCGCCATTCCGGTACTGGAGGCGCTGCGCGAGGCAAAGCTCGACGGCCAGCAGGTGTATCTCACGCTGGTGGACAAAGACCCCGTGGCGCTCAGCTGGGCGGAAACCATGGCGGCGCAGGAGGGGATTGTGGTGGGCGAGCAGCTGACCCTGCTCCGGCGCAACCTGGTCCATACCCTGGTGCGTAACGAGGACTTACTGCTGGAGCTGGGCGAGCATCAGGCCGAACTGGTCGACGCGCTGGGGATTTTCGAATACTTCAACGATACCGATGCGGTGATTTTCCTCCAGCGCGCGCTGCGGCTGGTAAAGCCCGGCGGGGCGGTGATTGTGTCGAACATGCTGACCAGCAGCCCGCAGATTGATTTTGTGCTGCGCGGTATCGGCTGGGAGGATATTCACCCGAGGTCGTTACAGCAGCTGCAGGATATCCACATCGCGGCGGGCGTGCCGGTGGAAAACGTCACCGTGGTGGTGCCGAAGGATGGGGTGTATGCGGTGCTGGAGGTGAGGGTTTAGCGCTACAGGTACATGCGCTGTGTTGGCCAGAAACCGCACGGACAGTCCCCTCTCCCTTGAGGGAGAGGGTTAGGGTGAGGGGGAACAGGCTGCACAGAGTGACTTGCATTAGTTGGGTTTTCCAAACATGATCCCCCCATGAAAATAGAAACCGCACTCCCCACACACTTCGAACGCCTGGTCGCCATCTGGGAATCCTCCGTTCGCGCCACCCATCACTTTCTACAGGAAAGCGATATTGCGGCGCTGCGTCCGCTATTGCTCAACGCGTATCTGCCAAACCTCACCGTCGTGATGGCCCGCGATGACGCAGGCGTTATTCACGGCTTTTTAGGCGTGGATGAAAACCGCATTGAAATGCTGTTTGTTGATGATGCGAGCCGGGGTAAGGGCATCGGGAAATTACTGCTGAAATATGCCATCGCAGAGTTTGGCGTAAACGAGGTAGACGTGAATGAGCAGAACCCGCAGGGCGTCGCGTTTTATCGCCATATGGGGTTTGAGCAGGTCGGCCGCTCGGAAGTGGACGGGCAGGGGAATCCGTTTCCGCTGTTGCATATGCGGTTGAATCGGGATTAGCGCTTAGCCTGCTTATCCCATTTTAATAAGCCGATGATATCTTTCTCACCTTCGGCTTCTTTCTGCAGGCGCTGCTTTTTTTCAAACTCAATGTATTCTGAGCACGCCTTTTCATCAGCCGCTTTCTTGCTGATTTTGCCTGCGCCTTCTAAAACGTCCCGGTCGTTAAATTGCAGGAACTGATCGAGCTTGGTTTGCCAGTCTCGTAAAAATACCTGCTTGCGGCGTTTGGCCTGATCTTCAGCAAAGTCGAGCCACATATTAACGACACGATTTAGTTCGCTCACCTCATCCTGAGAAAGATAATTTTTTGCAGTGGTGACATCGCTTTTACGGACTTCTTCGCCCTTATAGCTGGTCAGCCCCATATGCGGTTGAGCGGCGTCCGCACGTTGGTGAATCAACTCAGCAGCGGTAAGGCCCGTGCAGGCAAAATGCAGTTTATTCTGGATGGTCTGGAAGAATTGCGTGGTTTCTTTGAGTGATGGCTGATAATCAGCGGCTAATGCAAAAATCTCCCTCACGCGGAGATAAACCCGGCGTTCGCTGGCCCGTATATCGCGAATGCGTTCCAGCATTTCATCGAAATAGTCAGGTACGGCGGATGATCCAACAGGTGGATTTTTCAGGCGCTCGTCGTCCATAACGAAGCCTTTTACCAGATATTCCTGCAGCGTTTGGGTGGCCCACTGGCGGAACTGTGTCCCTCGCGTGGAGCGGACGCGATAGCCGATGGCGAGAATGACGGGCAGGCTATAGTGAAGTGTGTTGCGATTAACCTTGCGCTGACCTTCTTGCTGAACTTGTAAGTAAGCCTTACAAGTTGCTTTTTGTTCAAGCTCACCCTCTTCGTAAATCGCTTTAATATGCTGAGTAATGGCTTGAGGAGTGACCTGATAAAGCGCCGCTATGGCTGCTTGCGACAGCCAGAGCGTTTCGTGTTCAAAGCGACATGTGATGCGAACGGTTCCATCATCGCTGGCAAACATAACAAATTCGCCAGCCGGAGAGTGGATTACGTTTTGATCTGCCATGTCGCCTCCCTCTTTCGAGTAATTAACCTTACCAGCGTGTAGTATGCCAGAAACAGCCGCTAAGCCAGGTGGTTTGTATTTGATTTTGCGAGGCGCTTTCCAGGACGCGGAGTTTGGATGGCTGCAAGCGCGTTTTCTATCTCAATAAGCTTTGCCTTCGTCCGTTTATAATCATCCTGCAACCTCTGCTCCTGCTCGTTATACGCCACCAGAACGATGCATCCCTTCATGACCTTTACCGTGACCTGCTGTCCGGTATCAAAACCCGCCGCGCGTAGCCACTTGCCGGAAAGGATGATTTTCGGCGTGGATTTGTCGAAAACATTCGGGCGGTATCCCACAATTAACGAACGCTCGGTTCCGGATTGGTCTGTGTCTGGGGTAGAATGCGAATCAGCCATAATCAACTCCTTGATAGTTGGTGAGGTTAGACGCCCTTTAGTGCTCCAACACTGCTGGGCGTTGCAGAATTCTGAATCCATGTGGTAGGTACCACATGCAGATAAATTAACCGAAGTGGTACCTACCATGCAAGAGAAAAAGAAACCAAACTTTGACCGTACCAAGAGCACGATGAAGAACATCCGGTTTGAGGATGAGCTTTTGGAGCAGATTGAGAAGGCGGCGGGGAAAGGGAATTTTAGTAAGTGGGTGAAGGAAGCTTGTAGGCAGCGACTTGAAATGAAATTATAACTATTGATGGAAACGCGTAAATCTTTAATTGGTTTCCATCAAGAATGTATATTTTAGCTATCTACAACCTTTGAGTTTTTTATTATAATTGATTCGGAAATAAACCGAATCAAAGGGATTTCTTTAACTAATTGTTTTTCGTGTGAAAAAGGTAAATATTTCCCTTTTTCTCCATCTTTGCTATGGACAATGGCATTTCTAGTATAGTATATTCTTTTTACGATTGATTTAAGTGTCTTATTTTCATCTTCATCTGTAAAGTTAATTTGAGGACCGGAAGAAAATGGTACCTCACTATTTATATAATATAAATAAGTGTCATTATCATATGATTGTATTTTATTCTTTAAATCATCTAAATTAACAAATTTTCTTATAGTGTACTCCAAAGCATCTATTTCAGAGACACCAATCCCATCCTCTTTTGTGCGAGTTAGTTTTTTAACACTTCCTATAAGAGTTTTAATGTCATTTTTTCTTTTATATGAGAAATTAGGATGAGTAATTTTGTCTTTTATCTGATTTATGACTTCGTCTTCATAAACGGTTTGAAAAAAATGCTCTGCAACGTGATAAAAAGATATGAATTCTAAAAAAGGATCCTCTGCAGATACTCCCATTTGATAATGGTGTACCAAATCTTTAATGTAATGTCTTCTTGGTACATCTATTTCTTCATATGTGGATCTTCTCTCTCGTATAATCCTTCCAACCCTTACAAGTTCCTCAATGTGTCTTTGTGGCATGATTGAAATATCAAGGTTGTAGCTTATTTCAAATAAAAATGAATCTGCAAATTTTTCGAATTCATTAATTGTTTTGTTGTTCTGTGATTCAATATGTAATGATGAAAACATGCTAAAAAGCTTCATTATCAAATCAATCGCATTTGAAAAACTAGAGATTTCGTCTCTTAATTTATAGGCTCTATGGCTTAATGGATATCTTGAGATTCGTTTTAATAAAGAAATTGGCTCTCCAATCGTACTGATATTTTGAAGCAGAGCGATGAGATGTTTTGGGGATAGTGGCCCTATAAAATATTTAAGTTTATTAACTTGATCTACTTTTTCTTCTAAAACTCCACCACGCATGTTTAAAAAAGGGATGCGTGAAACATTCCTAATTACAACCTCATACTCATTAGAATTATAAATGTCAGTTCCACCTGCAGAAGAAAAACTTGAAAGATGATTGGCGATATTTTGAATGTCAGAAATGGAAAAAGATAATGTATGGTCATTAATTGTATATTGATGTACTCCATTTTCAGTTATACTAAAATCTTCAGTTCTTAAATTAAAAGCTCTGATTAGAGTTTCATGGAAAAATTCAGCAACTGTTTGAAAATCTAAAGTGATATTCATTGTTAACTCCAGATTGATTATTTTATTATAGGCGAGTTTTGCGTAAAGATTATTAGATATGAAGAATGTTTTATTTTGTTAATAGTACGATTAATAATCGGTGCGGGCTAAATATTTTGTTTTGTCTAACTGAACTTTGGCGGAAGATCACAGGAGTCGAACCTGCCCGGGAACGCTGGCGTCCCCAACTGGATTTGAAATCCAGCCACCTCACCGGAGATGACGATCTTCCGCGCCTGCATTGCTACATGGAGGCGGGGCGCATTATAGCTACTTTCAGGCATTTACCACATACCCCGACACACTTTTTTCACCTCTCTTTTGACCTGAATGGCCCCCTTTCAGTTAATTCTTAATAAAATCCTCATGTTAGCCCCTCGTGCTCCCCAACATTTACCGCGATCACAAAAAACAAGAAACGTAATCTGCTAACCAGAAAACGCAATACCCGTTCCTGAAACAACGGGTTAAAACTCTGTAACCGGTCTCAGCGCCCCTTACAGCGTGAAGGATAGAAAAGATGAGCGAAGTATTGTCAGTAAAAGAGAAGATTGGCTACGGCATGGGAGACGCCGCCAGCCACATCATTTTCGATAACGTCATGCTTTATATGATGTTTTTTTACACGGATATTTTCGGCATTCCCGCCGGGTTTGTCGGCACCATGTTCCTGCTGGCACGCGCGCTGGATGCGATCTCCGACCCGTGCATGGGGCTGATTGCCGACCGCACCCGCAGCCGCTGGGGCAAGTTCCGTCCGTGGATTTTGTTCGGCGCGATCCCCTTCGGCATCGTCTGCGTGCTGGCCTACACCACGCCGGACCTCAGCCTCAACGGCAAAATGGTTTACGCCGCCATTACCTACACCCTGCTGACCCTGCTCTATACCGTGGTCAATATCCCCTATTGCGCGCTCGGCGGCGTGATAACCAACGACCCGACGCAGCGTATCTCCCTTCAGTCCTGGCGCTTTGTGCTGGCGACGGCGGGCGGCATGCTCTCCACGGTGCTGATGATGCCGCTCGTTAAGCTGATTGGTGGCGATGACAAAGCCTTTGGCTTTCAGGGGGGGATTGCGGTGCTGTCGGTGGTCGCGTTCCTGATGCTGGCGTTCTGCTTCTTCACCACCAAAGAGCGCATCCAGGTGCCACCGAGCACCACCTCCATGCGGGAAGACCTGCGCGACATCTGGCACAACGACCAGTGGCGCATCGTTGGCGTGCTCACCATCCTCAACATCCTCGCCGTCTGCGTGCGCGGCGGCGCGATGATGTACTACTGCACCTGGATCATGGGTTCGCCGGAGGTGTTCGTCGCGTTCCTCACCACCTACTGCGTCGGCAACCTGATTGGCTCCGCGCTGGCGAAACCGCTCACCGACTGGAAGTGCAAGGTCAGCATCTTCTGGTGGACCAACGCCGCGCTGGCGGTGGTCAGCGTGGCGATGTTCTTCGTGCCGATGCACGCCACCGTACTGATGTTCGCCTTTATCTTCGTCATCGGCGTGCTGCACCAGCTGGTGACGCCGATTCAGTGGGTGATGATGTCCGATACCGTCGACTACGGCGAATGGACCAACGGCAAGCGTCTGACCGGCATCAGCTTTGCGGGGACGCTGTTCGTGCTGAAGCTCGGCCTGGCGCTGGGCGGAGCGATGATCGGCTGGATGCTGGCAGGCGGCGGCTACGACGCGGCAGCCAAAACCCAGAACAGCGCGACCATCAGCATCATTATCGGCCTGTTTACCCTGGCCCCGGCGGTCTGCTACGTGCTGAGCGCCATTATCGCCAAACGCTACTACACCCTGAAAACTCCCTTCCTGACCAAAATCCTGGGCGAGCTGGCGCAGGGCGCACGCCGCAACCAGCAGGAATTTGAAAACCTGCCGGTCAGCAAAGAATTACAGAACTAAGAGGACGAAAGTATGAAAATCAGTGATGGAAACTGGCTTATTCAACCGGGGCTGAACGTGACGTATCCGGTTCAGGTGTTCGACGTGGAGCGCCAGGACAACGACCTGGTGGTCTACGTGGTGCCGCGCGACGTGCGGGAACGCGCCTGGCAGCTCGATACGTTGATGTTCACCGTCCGGCTTTTCGCACCGCAGGAAGGGATTGTCGGGGTGCGCATCGAGCACTTCCAGGGCGCGAAGGATAAAGGCCCGCATTACCCGCTCAACGTGCTGAAAGAGGCGAATGTTGAGATTGAAAACAACGCGGAGTTTGCCGAGCTGAAAAGCGGCAACGTCAGCGTGCGTGTCACCAAAGGCGAGTTCTGGGCGCTGGATTTCCTGCGCGACGGGCAGCGCATCACCGGCAGCCAGCTGAAAAACAACGGCTACGTGCAGGACGCCACTACCGCCCGCAATTACGTGTTTGAACGTCTGGATCTGGGCGTGGGGGAGACGGTCTACGGTCTCGGCGAGCGCTTTACCGCCCTGGTACGCAACGGCCAGCGGGTCGATACCTGGAACTGCGACGGCGGCACCAGCACCGAACAGTCCTACAAAAATATCCCGTTTTACCTGACCAACCGCGGCTACGGCGTGCTGGTCAATCATCCGGAAAACGTCTCCTTCGAAATTGGCTCGGAGAAAGTCTCCAAAGTGCAGTTCAGCGTCGAAGGGGAATACCTGGAGTACTTCTTGATCGACGGCCCGACGCCGAAAGAGGTGCTGAACCGCTATACCCGCTTCACCGGGCGTCCGGCGCTGCCGCCGGCGTGGTCGTTCGGCCTGTGGCTGACCACCTCGTTCACCACCAACTACGACGAAGCGACGGTAAACAGCTTTATCGACGGCATGGCCGAGCGCGACCTGCCGCTGCACGTCTTCCACTTCGACTGCTTCTGGATGAAGGCCTTCCAGTGGTG
>Ga0213829_1001355_pt1 | contig 17607 bp, 9 predicted proteins | sample MC6MC0896MG_FD_180665 | JGI IMG/M metagenome (GOLD analysis project Ga0213829, IMG submission 180665) | Enriched soil aggregate microbial communities from Iowa State University, Ames, United States - MC6-MC0896-MG | ecosystem: Environmental > Terrestrial > Soil > Unclassified | place: USA: Iowa...
GCGTCGGCAGGGGCTGAAGGTGGCTTGTCCGGAAGAGGTAGCGTACAGGCAGGGGTGGATTGGGGCGGAGCAGCTGTTGAAGCTGGCTGAGCCGTTGGCCAAGAATGGGTATGGGCAGTATTTGAAGAGATTGGTGGGGGATAGGGTTTATTAAGGGGGACCCTTGCCACGAGCAAACTTTTTGCTAGGTGCCGCGGAAGCAATGCATAGCTGGTAACTACTTTTTACCAAAAGTTAGTGCTCTAACCATTGCTGTAATTTTGTTCTCGACCCACCCCCGATAATCGAGTGGGTCGACAGCATTAGGCTAATATGGCTATCTAGGTGCTATGTGAAAAGCGCTTGATAAGCGGGGAGGCGGTGTTAGTACAAGCCATGGAGTACTCATTTCCAACCTGTAAACTCCGCCTTCTCAGCTGCTTTGCCTTGTCAGACCTTCAGCTCACACATAGCATAGAAGTCGCCTGACCTGCTTCTACAGGATTTTGCGCGAACAGGTTGACGGTGCGGTAAATTTGGTCGAGCTCGTTAGCCATCTCTCGCGACGTTTCGTTGGGTTAAAACCTCAGCGTATGGCTTGAGAAATCAATGCACTGCGTCGACGGGATCGTTCTACCATGGTTTATCTGATTTATGTGACATAAATAATGACTCTCTGCAAATCCCTCTGTATGATTCGCGCCGCCTCCAAGGAGAAGGGAAAAATGGAAAGCAGAGAAAAAATCACATATTTAGATGGTATGCGCGGATTAGCGGCACTTGTTGTTGTTCTTTCTCACTGCTTATACTGGTTTGCGCCATACTTGCACTCGGGAACACGATACGAGCCAAATCCGTCATCACTTGAAATAATGATAGTGAATAGTCCGGTGACCTTTATTTATCGAGGGGGCTCTGCGGTCTGGTTGTTCTTCGTTTTAAGCGGCTTTGTACTGTCCTACGGACTATTGAAGCGTAAAGAAAATTTGGCCGCAATTCGCGCGGTGGCTGTTAAGCGTTATTTTAGATTAAATATACCGGTCTTTTTCGCTGTTATGCTTGGCTATATTACTATTAGCCTGGGTCTTTATAAGGCTCAAGAATTTGGAGTACTTAATCCGTTTTCTTTGGCCTACACAAAATCATCACCTGATTTACTTCAAGCGTTAAAGCAGGGGATTTTTGGTTCAATCGTGTATGGTGAAACTACATACAATTATGTGCTCTGGACAATTAGCATAGAGCTTTATGGCTCCTTCTTGGTGTTCTCGTTAATAGCATTGTTTGCTGGTAATGTGAAAACTCTGCGTGTGGTTTGTGTTGTGATCTTTTTTTGCACCATACATGCCCAAGACAAAACGCTAAATAGCATGTCTCTTTTTGTGGCAGGAATATTATTAGCTACATTTAAAAGAGATCAGCTTAATAATCGTGCTGGATTAATGGCCGCTGTGTCATTAGTTGTATTGGGTTTGTATCTGATGGGGTATTATCCGCCAAGTGCATCGTATGTAAGTCTAACTCGATTTGCCGCCTATATGAGATCTGAGTTTGGGTTCTTGACAAATTGGTCCCGGTTATACCCACAGATAGGCGTAATCGTTTTACTTTACAGTACGTTATTTACCACGGTAGTATTGAAGCCGCTAGGTTCTTCATTCTTTGAATGGTTAGGGAAAATATCATTCTCGGCTTACTTAATGCATTCAATTGTGTTGGGAATCGTCGCTCCATATGTGTTTATGTATTTCAGTGGTATTCAGGCAGCTCTTGTTGCATTTCTGCTAGTTTTACCCCTGACCCTTTGGGTTTCACATATTTTTTACGTGTATATCGACAATTACTTTACTGTAAAAGTTAATAAATACTTCTCTGTGTCAAGCCAAGAGTCACGTACCGCACTTCAGGCTTTGTCTTAAAGCTAAAACATAAAGATATTGGGGTTGTTGATGATGGCAATTGTGTGGTCCGAAGTCAGTGCGGACCATGCACTCGAAAATTGCTTTGGCAGTTAGGCTAAGTGATAAATTAAATCAACTACGAGTTTCCGATATGCTGCTGAAACTTTAATTGAGTTTGGATATCGAATTCTCCGAGCAGATGTAGTGTTGACACACTACGTCTGCCCGTAATATTTTCTAGAGAAGTTGTTATTCTAGAGCTTCCCCGTTTTCTTGACCTCTCGTTTCCATTTTAGGAGGTCAGCGTCACTATTCTGAGTGAGACCCTTACCTGTAGTTACATGCATGTTGATAACTGGATGGCTGTAATAAACGGATTTGAGTTGCTTGTAAGCAGCGAATAATGCGTTCTGATCAATCCACCAATTATTATCTTCGTAAGAAATAGTAGTCACAAAATAATCGCAAACTGACTTTGCAAAGAACAGGGCAGGTGCACTTTGCGGGTAGAATGTCCCTGCCGCTGCGATGTTAGTCCAAGGAAATGACCTGGCACCATCTGTCTTCAGCGATAGGGCAAGTTCTTTTGACTCAGCTAGAGCTCTAATATCATCAGCCATCGCTGTAGTTACTGTCATATCAATGTCGAATATAAAAGCTTGACAGTTCGTTTTTCTTAGCAATTCATATGCTGCAATAAACCGAGCGGTAGCGGCTACGGGCAATAATTCGAATTTAGTCGCGGCGAAGACATAATAGCACTTTCGTGAATGCTTCTCGCAAAGGGCATCAACCTCCGCCTGGGTCGCACTGCATTCACTCTCATTACCAATGATAAAGAAGAAGAAATCAACCTCAAGGCTCTGGTCTAAAGTTGATTTAACTACTTGTAATGAAAATTTGTTAAAGTAGTTGGGCTCGGCCGAAAAAACAAACACGTTCTCACTGTAAGAGTGCTTAATTAGCGGCAAATCGCTTTTTTTGATATCGAGTACATTCCAGTATTCTACTGGGCTCCTATTTTTTCTGAGCGCCCTAATTGGATGTCGGAATGTTGCACTCCCACGAAGAAAGTGTCCCATATGCTCTGAAAGGGGATATTTAGCATTTGAAAGAAATTTTTCTGCGATGTCCCATTCTTCTAGTACGCTCGCGATGATCCCTTTTATCACCGAGTAAACATGATGCTTGAGGCTTCCGCTTGCAAAATGGAAATCAAGATCGCACTCAAGTTTTTCGTACCAAGCAACTGGTGGTATACCTAAACTCGAGTGTTCGCCTTTCCAACCATAGCTGGAATTACACAATAAGCAAAACCCATCGATTATGGAAAAGTTAAAAAGCTCAGTGTCTGTAATCTCTAGTGTATGCAGCTTCTCAAAAAAAATAGCATATGCATTAATTTTAAGGTCTCGATCTTCGCAACTATAGAGCGGATTATCAGATCTTAAAAATCTTGAGTTGTGTCTTATCGAAGACAACTTGGTTAAAAGAGAGTCAGCCAAAAGCTGCACGCTTTCTTCAGGTTGAGCAGTAAGCGATACAACTGCGCTCTTGACAGATTTTACTTCAGTATCATCCTTGTCAAAGCGTAAAAAAACCTGAGCTTGAAAGTTTGAGTTTTTTTCATATTTGGTTTGAGGGATGTGAATTCTATGGTTCTTGGAATACCATATCACATCTTCTTTTTGACCATCAATAAAGCAATATACGGCTGCTTCAAAATCTTCAGCTCCGATGATGCTGACAATAATCTGATCTTTTTCGATTGTTACCTCTGTGGTAATGAGGTCTATTATGCAGTTCTTCATCGTGATCCAATGGCTGATAGATTTGTTATCAAAGTGATACGGTTTATACGTGTCACCTCAGTATGAGTTCAACACTTCACTCATGTCGAGTTTTAATTTTCCTGTCGCGAAGTTTTGGTTATTATGGTGCAATTGCATGGCGATTAAATTATTTTTTGTAATATCGGCGTTTTGCTTATAGTATAAGTTACGGCATAAGAAATTGTTAGCGTGGTGATGAGTGTGAGTGGTATAGAGAGTAAAGGGTTTCCGTAAAGGGCAGACACTTTTAAACCGAAAGTTCCATACTTCAGCGCTGTGATTATCATTGCGTGGACTAAGTATATACCAAAGCTGAGGGAGCTGATGGAAACTATCGCTGCGGATAAGATATTGGGTATCTGAATTTTTGATTCTTCAGCTAAATACTTTACAAGTATCATCCAGGCACCCGCAGAGATAATAACAGTAGGTGCTAGATATTCATAAAAAGTGGTATCAAGCGAACCTTTTAACTTGCTTAGGTAGAATGTTCCAAAGGCAGTAATGATAAAAGAGATGGCAATAGCGAATGCCGACAGTAGTGCATGCTTTTTTGTATATTTGAGCCGACCCAGATAGGCGCCGAGGACTAGATATCCCAAAAAGCCCGTAAAAAGGTTGAGTTCATATCGCGACTTAACACCTAAATTTTTTTGAATCCATGGTAGTGCGGCTACTGCAATGAACCAAGTTATGATGAAATAAAGAAGATTGCTATTGCTAGCTGAACTTGTGAATGGCCTGATAACAGGTATCGCTAGATACAACCCTACGATAGAATAAATAAACCATAGGTGATAATAGGCGGGCGCAAAGATCGTCTCTATAACTGTGTTGGGGAAAGAAAACTTTGCCCCTTCGAAGTTGACCTTCCAAAGAATATAAATAATCGACCATGCGACGAGAGGGGTAATGATTTTATTTAAGCGTTTCTTAAAGAAAGTGGTAATTGATTCATTTTTATTTAGAAGCAGATACCCTGAGATCATAAAAAAAATAGGAACGCACGGTCTTACGAAAGAATCGTACAAGTTGCCGGTCATCCAAGAACCATTTTGTAATCCATCGAACCTGTAGAGCAGCGGAGCTGCACTATGTAGTATTATCACCATTGCCATAGCGACAGCGCGGAGACAATGTATCCATATTAAATTTTGCATAATTAAGTGGCGCTATGTTTTGTAGTTAGTTGCCGAACGCATTAAGCTAAACCCCATTAATGATGAGGCTTAGCTTTAGGTTGCAAGGTTAGATTTTTGGTTCGTTCCAGTAAATGCTGGCAGTACTTACATTTTCGCCATTGGCAGTATTAGATTTGAGGAATAGACCAATAGAGGGCGCCGATGGTTTGGTGTAGTTAAATTTTACACCTTCAGCACTTGGTAGCGAGTATGGAGTATAGCCAAGAGGTTTGAGCTTGGATTCAAACTCGGCTTGAACTGCCTCAATATTTTCAGAGTATCGAAGCTTGGTGATGGACATCACACCTTCGGCATTAGGCTTCTTTAAGGTATCAATCAGCTTTCCTGTAAGCTGAATTTCTGAGCCGTCTTGAAGCTTCACCGCACTAACCGGAGCTTGAGTAGTGGGTGTTTGTTTTTCATTACAACCAGCCAGCAGCGCCAGAGCGAAAAGGAAGGCGTATTTAATTTTCATGATTCTGTTTATAGCTCACAATGAAGGTTAAGGATGTTGGGGTGACTGCTGACCATTCTCTGCATCAAGCGTGGTAGTCAGACATTCGGTGGTGCGTGATTTTGTTGTGCCCTCCTGGCTTATATTGCCTTTGATCTTTCTGTAAAGTTCATTCAGGCGTGAAGATGTCGATATTATATCTTTCGCCATTTCTATTTTTATCAGCGGCCTAGAGTACTTCTTAACAAACTCATGCCGCGGAGTGGAGCGCAGCTCAAGATTATAAAACGCACTGATGGCGCTTTCAATATCGCAGGGTTTGAATAGGGCCACGTTTTTGATGCCATTTCGAGCAAATCTCGCGGAAAAACCTGAGAGTCCGGCCCATATGGGCTTTCCGCTTGCAGCATATTCGAACAGCTTAGATGGTAGTACGCGACGAAACGCCTTCAGGTCATTTAGATGGAGGAAAAGGATGTCCGCCTCGTTGTATTCTACTAATAGCCTCTGCCTGCTCATTGGCGGATAAATATGTACATTCGTAATCTTTGATGATCTGATGGCGGCTTCGAGTTTATTTAGTGTGCTGCCCGCACCGATTATATGGAATTCGACATGGTGCTCAAGTTTCTTGGCTAGGCTAGGTATGATCAAGTCCAACCCCTGCCCGGTACCAATATTCCCAGCATATAAGATTCGCTTTTTTACGGGTTTCAAAACCGGAAGCAAGGACTTTGGTGGGGGGCTCTTTTCAAGAAAAATCTCATCGACACCATTCGTAAATGTTGTGAATTCTAGCTTTGGATATCGGCGCTCAAAGTAAGGCGTAAAACCTGGTGAGATCAAGTTTACTCGCGTAGCGTTACTAATGGTCCAGCGCTCCAACATTGAAAAAAATATTGAGATAGGCTTTCCGACAATTGAGGGGAAAAGGTCTGGAACAGTTTCTACAAAAATATCTCGTATATCTAAATATAGCGGAGCCTTGACCTTACGGGAAGCAATCGCGCCGAGTAGGGCGGTCATTAGTCTTGACGAGGTGGCAAAGACCAAGTCGTAACGTCTCTTTTGAATGAGGCCCAAGGCTTTGAGTGCGAAAACGGAAAAAGAATGTGCTTGGCCGATGAACCCTTTATGACGAGGAACGTTAATGCGCCTAACGTCAATAGTGGATGTGCGCTCAACGCTTTCCGCCTCAGTGACGTAGCTGTTATACCTGTTGGGAGTGGTTGTGATTATTTCAATTTCAACCTCGTCCCCTAATTTAGAGCGAAGCGCATTGACGAGCGCTTCAGCTCTAAACGAGCCCGCTGACAAGTCTGGGGGGTAGTAAAATGTGAGCAGCAAAATCCTAGGTTTCATTTACGAAGCCTTACAGGAATGTTCTTTGAGTATTCTGCTATACATGTTACTGAGTAGGCTCTCTTGAGTTTCCCAGTTTAACGCCGAAGCTGAGTCAATTGCTTTGCGCGAGTAATGCTGTCGAAGATCAGTGTTTTCAGCAAGCAGGCTAATAGCTTTTGCAAGTTCATCTTCCGAACCTGGTGGTACAAGCAGGCCGACCTGTCCGTCACGTACAATTTTCCTGATCTCGGGAAAATCTGTTGCGATTACTGGCAGCCCGGCGATGATATATTCAAAAAGCTTGTTAGAGTCAGTTGTGTAGTGGTTAAGACACGTGTTTTCAATAGGTTGGACCCCGATATCTGCGGAAGCAGTGTATGCAGGCAGGTCGGAGAGAGCTACAGTTGGTATGAAGTGTACCCTCTCATGGAGTTCATGTGTATCTCGTAGATCTTTCAATTGAGCCGTAAGCCGGCCACCACCAATGAAAACGAAATAGCAGTTGGAAACTTGTATTGCAGTTCTTACAAGCTTTTCCAATCCGCGCCCTTGTTGCAGGCCGCCCTGATAAAGAACAATTGGCCAATCGTTGACTAGCGAAAGCTCATCGCGAATTTTGTTAGTTCGCTTGGTTATTGTGAGGCGTGGCCGGTTTTGCAGAACGACCGGACGGTTAATGCCATACGCCCGGGCAAAGAATTTTGCTCGTGCGGTAGTAGTTGTGATTGTTCCGTGCGCACGTGGCATTAACGCTTTTTCGATTATGCCTACCAGGTTTCTCAAGTTTCTGTAACCCTCGCGGCTTGTACTGATTTCGTGAGCATCGTAAACAAGTAAAGACCGAGAAAGCTTGGAAGCCAGGAAACCTGTGGGCAGTGTATTTACGTCATGCGAATGGATGACGGTAGGACGATATCGCAGTATTGCTAGCATCAAGCCCAAATGAGTCCAAAGTCTGGCAATTGCTCTCAGAATTAGTATTCTTGAGCTCGACTTATGCTGGGGTACTTGCGAAATAGGCACCTTATTTGTTGCCGACGTTGTTTTTTTTCGCCAGCGCCACAGAGGACTGCGCGCAATTCTCTGGACTTCGATTCCGTTTTCTAAAGTTTCAATTTCTTTCGTGACGCCAGGTGTGTGCAGAGCAAATACGCGCACTTGATAGCCAGCGTTGTGTAGGGTCTGAGCTTCCTTCAAAACCCGGGCATCATTCAGGAACTCATTCCATACAATCATGGCTACTTTATTCATTGCGTAAACTCAATTCTGGAAGTGACAGGCTCATTCGAGTCCAGAGAATTTAATATTTCATCCAGCAATTTTAGTGCGGAACTGAAATCTTTTCGCTGGATGTACCTTTCCAGTGTGTAAATGCGGGCTGTGAGCACTACATCGCTTATCTCGACTGCAGCCAAAGATGAGCGTTTTGAGCGTTTGTCACTTAGGGTTTTTTGAAGTTTTGATATCTCAGCAATTGGCCAATTGCTTCCTATGGCTTCTATGCGCCAATTCCCCCACTGAGAAATGCAGTAATCAGAATCTTTATATATCAAGAGAGAAGAATTGGTTATGTCTAAAGAAACAATTTGCTTAGGTAAAGCAGAGATTTTGGATTTGAAGGAGGGTATTAAATCTACGAATCGGTTGACACGCTCTCGGCTATCTTGATCTGTGCATGCAATCCGCAATGGGTTGATTGTATCAGCATCAAATCGTTGCTCAAGGCTAGGGCGAGTTCGGCTGTAGCGAGTCAGGAGCTCAAGAGAAGGCTCGCACAGGATCAATTGTTCCGAGATACTCACGACACCGGCTCCAATCTCACGGTGAACAGGCTGGCGATGACCGTCGAATGCAAAAATATGGCATTTCGCACTCTTGTAAATAAATTGACCGAGCCATTCCAGCGACGGGAGACCCTGTTGAAGTTCAATCAGAGATTTTTCTTGGTCAGCGACATTTGAGATGTTAGTGCCAAAAAATTTGAATAAATATTCGTTATGCTTCTTATCTTTTAGCGTCGAGACTCGAAATGCTAATAGATCCGATATTCCGGTTTGATGCCAATGGAATTCAATGTGTTCCTGATCATCGAGATTCATGAGTCGTAATAAACCGGTAATCCACTCAGTTTGGCTAGCTGGATCTTGCAGGTCATCAAGTCCGTTTGATTGCTTCGGGCTCTCGAGCAACGGTTGCGAATGGTAGAAAAGCGCGTTTGCTTGCCGGTGCTGAGCGCGCAAGCCGATTATGTCAATAATCATGGTTGAAACGCGCTGCAATCCTTGCCTCATGATTAGAACAGAAATTACTGCTGTAAATATCTTGTCGTGGGGTGATGTCAGGTAGTCCGAAACAAGGTAATAAAAGCTGATAAGGAATCCTGTGGCGGAAAGAGCGTTGAGTATCGGGCTGTAGTTATTATTTAGTTGCGCCCTGACTGATGGCGATTTGTTGTAAGCGGTTACGCAGATAAGCGAGATGAAAATCACATAGCTTGCAATGGCGAGTATGAGTTTTGGATATATATAGGTTAGTGTAGCGCTGCAGACTGCGGCAAAAATAGCACCTGCGATGGCTCTGTTAAAGCGTGCAAATATTTGTGTGGCTAATTTTTCTTGGTTCTCAAATAAGCTGAGTTTAGAGCTTCTTGATATCAGGGTTTTGGTTCCTTTCTTGCAAAGTATTGCGATAATGATTTCGCATGCCAAGTATAGCGCGTAACAAAGTGCTGCTGCACCGCTAAGAATAAAGATCAAATGATCTTTCTTTAAGTTGTGCATTGCTGCGGGGAAGTAATTTGGGATCTTCTCAGAGCCAAGCAATATTATTACTTTTAAAGGTAAGAAAAATGCTAGCAATAGTAGCACTTGACTAAGCAAAGTGAATACCTGGACCGAGACAGTAGTGACAGGCACGACTCTCATAAATTTGGTGCCTAGGGATAGACACCATCCGGTAGTCAATTTTATCTCTTGCTCAAGTCTCATCTCGTCACGCAGTCTGTGTTATCGGGTTAAGGGTTTATTCCTGCCAGTATATACTTGCAATGGTTTTGTATTGAGTGTCCTCGGTTTGTGTTGTGAAGATGGCACCAATCGTTGGAGAGGACTTTTTATAGTAATGTACTTTAAATTTAGTGACGTCGTTGGCTACAACTTTCCTGTTGTAGCCATTTTTTTTGAGTGCGCCATACAGGTCGTTTTCCGCTACTTTGTCCACAGTTGGGTAAGAAAACTCGTGCATGACTAAATATCCCTTTTCGTTATTTTTTTTGTGGGACTTAATGTGGTTGCCCTGAAGCTTGATTGAAGATGAATCATTTAGCTGAATTATATTGGCCTGAGTTACGGCAGTAGAGGGAGCGCCGCTTTCTTTTTCGCAGCCTCCGAGGAGGGCGAGCAATACTATAAAAATGTAATATGGCTTCATTATGCCTGTCTCATTTAGTTGGTTACGCGTGCAAGCAATTGCTTTGCCACAGTTTTGTAGTAATTACCATGATAATAGTATGGGCAATGCGACCATTTATGCTGATTGTTAGACACGTACTGGACTATTTTGGCGAATACTTGTTTGGCAATAACTTTGTAATGAGTGGCGCCAAAATGATAAGGATTATATGCCCAGCCAGCTGTGCCTCCCGCCATAAGCCCAACTTCTCTTCCACCGATCTTTTCAACAGGGATGGCAGAGTTCTCGAGGCTGGCTAGCATGGGGTCTATAATTGAGTTATTAAGCTCAATCAATTTCTCGAATGAAGTTCCTGAAAAGCTGGAAACTGCTTCCTTGCATTTATATTGACTCGCCCAAGTTGCTTGGTGGACAAAAATATTCGGGCAGATGTTAGCGGCGCGGTCTAGGAAAGCTGGCAAGGCCCAGGCGCGCAATTGTCGGGCTTCTTCACTCCAAGGGGCCCGCAACGTATATTCTATATTGCAACGTGCCAAAGCTTTCAACATTGGCGGGGTCGCAGAAACTACCGAGCTCCCAGTTGTAGCAATACCAATACTTTCGTCAAAAAAATCTACGATGATGATATCGGGCCTCGATTGTTCGAGCTGTTTCCAGTGCTCCTTCTTCGCGTCCCATTGAACACGCCGCCCCTCGGCCGAACTTGCATCAACGTTGAAGCGTGGGTCTAGGCAGGGAGGAGCCATATAGGAGATGACAGATGACTGAGACATGTAGAAACAGATCTCAAACCGCTCCAGCGCATTACGTTGGCTCTTGAATAAATTGTATGTTGCGCTTGACCCGAGAATAGCTATGCGAATCTTCCCTGTGTTTCCTCTGGCAGGATTAGGGCGAGAAGCCTTTAATTCAAGCCTGGCTTTTTGTGATAAAAGGGTATTAAGGGCGTCGTCATCAATGCCAGACGGATCCTGTTTTGCCTTTTTTATTTGCTGGCGAACAGTATTTAGCTTGTCCAAGTATTTATGAGGCATCCCCAAAGGGGACTCTCGCAGTAGTTGGCTCAAGTAATTCAAACGATTTTGTGATAGACCAAAGGATGAAAACAGTTTCGCGTCGAACCCCATCACGCATTCAGTTGCACCGAGGATACGGGCTCGGGCGCCAAAAAAGTATGAGTCACTCAGAGGGTGCTTAGTGTAAAGATAAAGCGGTGACTCTTGTGAAAGGTGAATATGCTGGGCTGGAATGCACTGTTGCTCCAGCGTCGAGATCACCAAGTGGTGTGCATACTGGGTAATGGAGCGTTGTTTAACTCCATCAGTTTTGTCTACCATTGAAAGAGCTAGCGCCAAAGTCTCGTAAACTACGGGGCGATAGCACTGATCTGAAGGTAAGAACTCCAATCCGTTTTTCAAGGAGATAAGCAAAACTTCCGAAGCATTGATTTCGGAAATTGCTTCGTTTTGAATCAGTTGGATGACCTGTTCGTGGATGCAATCGTCGTCATCAATTCGGGAGGTTATGAGTATTGCGTCCTCGACATCTTTGATAATCGCTACGATTTCACGGTTCACCATGCTGTAATCAGTGACATGAACCGTGCGAGCGTTCAGGCCTGTTCCGCTGAGCAAAATTTCCAAGCGGTTGCGATGGAGAACCGGGAGCCCTTCATCAATGAAGATGACCCACTCAAAGCCCTGATTACTCTGGTTGGCCAAGGACGGGAGAACAGTGTTGGCAAAGATCTCCAGCCTGTAGGACAGCCACAGTTCATCCTTGATGCCGATACCAAAATTGGTGAAAACAAAGTGCTTCAAAGCGGGTTTCATCATATTTTCAACGGTTCTGTATCACGGCGATTTCCCGCTCCGCCATCACGTCGCCAGCGCTCTGCCCGCGAACTCGATTGGCCGCAGCCCTGGATTTTTCCACGAAGGTGTTGCCATTGAGGTACATATCCTCGATTGCCTTCGCCAGTTGCTCGTGGCTCTCAGGTTCGACCACGTAGCCGGACGTGTTGTCGACGAACTCGGGAACGGCCGCAACGGCGGTAGTAACCGGTACCAAGCCTGACGACATGGCTTCGTCGCGGGATACCCCTTGGGTGTCCATGCGGCTTGGGCAAAGGAAGATGCCGTAGTCCTTGTGCGTATCGGCAATTTCCATATGGTTGAGGAAACCCTGCTGGATCTTGACGTTGCTGAAGTTGCGCAGCGGCTCCAGGGTCTCGTCAAACAGCGGGCCGTCACCGATCAGGCAGAATTCCATGTCGTTGAACCAGGATTTATCTGCCAGGCACTGGATCGCTTTCACGGTCAGGTCGTTGGCATAGGTTTTCGAGGTATAAGGACGAATGGACAGCACTTTCTTGCGCTGCTCAGCGGACTTCTCGCGGTGGTCGAACAGTTCAGTGTTGATCGGGTTGTGAATGATCTCGAACTGGCCTTCCGGCAGGCGGAAGCCAAGGTCTTCCATTACCTCTTCTGCGAAGTAGCGCGATACGAACACCAGTCTCAGGTTCGGGTGGATCGGCTGCAGCAGTTCGCGCCAGAATGTCATGCGTTTATCGCTGGCGAGTTTGCCCAGATGCAGTTGCTCGTCGGTGGCGAAATTGAACTCGCGGCGCCACCAAGGCTGTATTTCTGCACCGTGGACCCAGACAGTAATGCGTGTGCTGTTAATGAACGGACGCAGTGCGTTCCACATCTGCTCGTCGAGGAAGTGCACAAGGATAGACTTGTAGCGGTTCTTCTCGAGCATCTTGGTCAAAGTCGAAGCACAGCCGGTCACCACATCAATGTTCTGGAACTCGTGGTAGCTCACTGTTTCGTTAGGTCGGAGACGGAAAACGTCTACGTCGATGCCACGCTCTTGATAGGCCGTGACCCGGGTGTGCACGAACTTGTTGCGGTACAGGTCGGAGTAGGCCGGGTAGTGGTTGGTCAGCAGCAAGTGCTCACCGCGTCCCATCATTTCCGATGGCTGCAGGTTGCGATGACCTAGCACCAGTGCCTTCAGGTCTGCGCTACCGGCAGCGTATGCGCGCAGGCCGAAGCGAATATAGAGGGCTTCCGGTGGAATATCGGCGGTCTGGTTACGGTTGGCATACTGCATCACATGGCTGATGCGCTGTTTTTCGGCATCCAGGAACAGCACCACCAGCTGCAGGTTCAGGCCAGGTGTGCAGTCCACGAACAACTTGAGGCGGCCATCTTCGCAGCCCAGCTCATCTACACGGACTTCCTGCTGGGCATAGATGTACTCATGCTTGCCGTCGGCCAACTTGGAGTGCACTCGCCAAGTGTCACCGTCGACGACCAGGTCCACAAACTTGTTGCGAATTACGCCAAATATTTCGGCCAAACCGCGGCCTGTTATTTCCGGCGCATCGTGGCTGGCCTGTAGCGGGGCAATGGACTGTGCGCGCGCCTGCAGTTGATCGATGGTCATGCCAAGGTTCAGCTCAAGGTCGTTGACCTTGGCACTGATGTTCTCTTGCTGAGCAGCTCCGTTCTCGCAGTAGTTGAACGGATCGATGGCCACGCTTTGTGCGTGAGTGTACTGCAGTGACGGTAGGCTCTTCAGCCAGCTGCGCAGTGGCTGGGCGGCAACAATTTCAGTTGCTACAAGCGAACGCCGCGCGCTCAAGGAGTGAGTCGGACGGTAGGCCTGTTGGTTTGACAGCAGCTCGACATCCTGGCCTTTGCAGGTGAAGTGCGCTGCCTTACCGACTACCTGAGCGTTGCTGTAGCGTGTTGCCAGAGCAAGGTCGAGCAAGTAGTTCGGACCGTAGTAGTCGCCAGGCAAGAAAGCAGCGACCCAAGGGGTATTGCCAACCAGCTCGCCCAACGAGCTCTTCTTCAGTTGTCCCGGCTTGAGCACAAGGATGCGCGGGTCGTCGCTGACGATGCTGCTCTTGTAGGCATCGCTGATGATGACCATGCGTACCTGGCTGTAGGCCTGGCGATCCAGGTGGGCACGCAGCATGTCGAACTGCTGGCGGTCCTGTGCTTCGCCGATGACCACGATCTCCGGCAGGCGCTGGGCCTTCGCGGTACCGGTAACCTTGCTCATCACGTATTCCAGGCGCTGGGTATAGGTATGCTCCTGCATCACCTTACGCAGGGCAGCCAGCCGCAGTTTGTCGCTGTTCAGAGGGTCTTCGGCCAGCAATTGCAGGCGACGTAGCATCTCTTCGCCATTGTCGGTGGTCACCACAAGGTCCCCGAACAGCAGGCGCACACCGCGCGAGAAGTTGCTCACGGTTAACGTGTTGCAGCCAAGCAATTCGAACACGCGACGGGCAAACATCGATTGCGACTGTTTGATCGAGTTCAGGTTAATCGCGTAGCGGTAGCCCTTGTAGGCCGTGTCGATCTTTTCAAAGGGCAGGGTGCCTACAATGTATGGTTGGTATTCTTCGGGGAACTGGTAGTTCACGTCGTCCTTGCCGAAGTTGCGGTCGAAGATTTCCAGAGGACGGAACTTTGGCAGCTCGCACACGAAGTTGCCTAGGTCGCGTGTGCGCTCTGGATAACGGGCGTAGTAGGCGCCGGCGAAGCAGAAGGCGTCTTTGCGTTCATACAGCTCGATCGGGTTATGCAGCGCAGGCTGGCAGGCGAACGGTAGCAGGTAGACACGGTCGTGGCCGAGTGCACCTTTGTAGCGGTGAATGCAGTCGATGTCGGTGGTGAACACGTGGTCAAACTGCTTGGCGGTGGTCAGGAAGGTTTCGAAGTGGACCGGGTCTTCCTTGTTCCAGAACACGGTCGGTATCTTGTTCTGACGGCACCAGGCCAAAATATCCTGCAGCTCCTGACCATTGTGGCCAACCTTGCTGCCCCACAGGTCATCCTTTCCGCGCCAAGCCGACTCGATGAACAGCAGTTCCGGGCCAAAACCTTCGATTTCCTCTTTCCAGTTGGCGGGCGTCAGCGGCATCAGATCGCATTCGTAGCGATAGGAGCCGAAAGTGAACTCGTCCATCACGCACGCCACTTTGAGGCGGCTGACTGGCTGGTCGGCCTGACGCAGCAGGGTAGTGCGGGCGTGCTCGCTGGTCGGCAAGGCGGCCGGCAGCTTGAGGTAGTTTTCATCCTGCACAGGTGCTGGCGGCAGCAGAGCTTTGAGCGGTTCGTTGGCCAGCAGCTTTTGCTCGTTTTGCTGGCGCTGCTGGCTTGCCTTACGGTACAGCCGCAGCAGGCGAACTGGCAGTTTGACCAGGCCGCCCAGCGAGGTGGCGCTGCTCTTGATCTGGTAGCCGAGCTGATAGGTCATGCTTGCGCGGGTTTTCACCAGGCGCTGTTCTGCCAGGTGGCGCTGGGTGTTAGCGCGTCCCAGATTTTCATTGAGCTCGTCGATCTTGCGCTGCTGAGAGGCGCTGCGTTCCAGCAATTGGTTGAGACTAGCCTTCAATTGCGGGATCTGTTCGCCAGTTACTGTGCGGTACTTCATGTTCGCCGCACCAAGGCCTGCTTTGGACGAGTTGAGCTCGGCTTCCAGTTGCTGACGCAGATTTTGCCATTGCTCGTTAGTAGCCGCAAGGCTGGCCTCGGCGGCCTGGCGGCTGGTGCTTTCAAGCATCAATTGCTCTTCAAGTTCCATTTTGGCTTGATTGAGTGCATTGATGGTTTCTGCTTGTCCCACTGCAATCTCTTCGGCTTTGCTGCGAGCTGCAGTCAAAGTTTGCAATTGCTGTTCCAAGCCATTGCGGTGCTCAACAAGCGAATTGATCGTGTTGGCTTGTGCTGTATGCTCCCGTTCGCTGCGTGCCTGCACTTCGCACATGTCCTGCAACTGATTTTCCAGATGGGACTGGCGAGATTGCAGAGCGGTAATGGTTGCGTTTTGAGCGTCGTGCTTCTGCAGGCTCTGGGTCTGCAGTTCGTTCATGGCCTGCCGGTGTTCTTTAAGTTCAACTTCCAGCTCGGCCTGGCGTGTTTTCAACAGAGCGATGATTTCAGCCTGAGCGGCATTAGCCCGCTGGCTTTGAGCCTGCAATTCCTTCATATACTCCAATTCGCTTTCCATTTCGGCTTCGAGTTCAGCCTGGCGCGTGCGCAGCGCCGCGTTGATGTTGGTCTGGTCGTCAATGACTTGTTGGCTTTGAGTCAGCAGCCTGCTCGTTTGCTGCGCTTGGCTTTCCAGCTCTGCTTCAAGTTCTGCCTGACGTCCGTGGAGGGCACTAATAGTTTCGAGGTGAGCGCTATTGGCCTGCTGCGCCTGCTCCTGCAGCTGGGCGGTCTCTTGTAGTTGCGCTTCAAGTGCGGCGCGATGTGACTGCAAGGTTGTGATGGTTTCGAGATGGGACGCATTGGCTTGCTGGGCTTGCAAAAGCTGCCCAGTCAGCTCTTGGAGCTGGTTTTCAAGTGCGCCATGTTCTACCTGCAGCGACGCGAGGCTGGCGGACTCTTTTACCGCTCGCTCTTCTGCAGCTTTACGGTGTTGACCTGTGAGCTGCAATTGCTCTTCAAGCGAGTGGCTCTGTTGCCGCAGTGCTGCCAGCTCGGCGTCACGTTGGGCTAGGGTGGAATTTAACTGACCGATGTGCCCCGCTTGGGCATCGATATTCTGGAGCGACTGTTGCAACTGGTCGTTGGATATTTGCAGCTGCTCATCAACCAAGCTATGTGACTGCCGCAGTGTTTCCAGATCATTGGTTTTTTGGCTCAATGACGAGCTCAATAGATCAATGCGGTTTTGCTGTGCGTCATTTTTTTGCTGCGATTCATCAAGCTTTGCTTCAGACGTCTGCAACTGTTTTTTGAGAGCCAGCTGCTGGTCTGCGGCAAGTCGCAGGCGCCCATTCAACTCTTCATTCTGTTGGGCCTGCTTGAGGAGTTCATTACTCGCAGCGCTTAACTCATCGCACGCTTGATTGTGCCTGGACTGCAACTCGCCTAATTGTTGATCGGCTTCTGCAAGGCTTTGCTGATGAGCTGCCTCTAGTGCTGCAAACTGCTGTTCGAGCTGAGTGCATTGGTCTGCTGCGGCGATGCATTTTACGTTGGCATCACCCAATTGCGTTTTGAGAGAATCAAGCGCTTCGTTCAGCTCTTCAATGATTCGAGCGCTGGTATCAAGCGACTCGCGGTTTGATTGTTCCAGCGATGCGATTTGCGTTTTGCATTCTTGAAGCTCGCGAGCAAGTGCTTGTGCCTTATCAGCCTCAGGCTTGACCTGGGCAAAGGTTTCTGTGACTGCACGGTATTTCTTGTTGGCCTCTTCCAACCGTTGCTTGGCTTCCTCAAGTTCTTTAACACGCAGGGCCTTCGCTTCGAGAACTTCACGGTTGGTTTTTTGCAGCGTCGCAATATCCGCATCGCGTGTCTGCAGTTGCTTGGACAGCGCTTCAGCCTTTTGCGCCTCCGGCTTGAGCTGGGCAATCTGCTCGGTAGCAGTGCGATACTTCTTGTTCGCCTCTTCCAACCGTTTGCCGATGGCGCCGAGGTTCCCACGCAGCGTGCGTTCAATCGACTCAAACGCCTTTTCCAGCTCACGTA
>Ga0213829_1001358_pt1 | contig 17554 bp, 17 predicted proteins | sample MC6MC0896MG_FD_180665 | JGI IMG/M metagenome (GOLD analysis project Ga0213829, IMG submission 180665) | Enriched soil aggregate microbial communities from Iowa State University, Ames, United States - MC6-MC0896-MG | ecosystem: Environmental > Terrestrial > Soil > Unclassified | place: USA: Iowa...
GGGGCTGGGCGGCGCCGGGCCCGGCGAGCCGGCGCGTATCTGCCGGGCGCCGGCGGTGTATGGGCAGTTCTGCGAGCTGAACAGGTTGCTGTTCTCCAGCGCCAGCAACAGTGAGAAGGATGCGGCGCTGATTGCCTTTGTGGGTGACCTGGACGTTTCCGCCCAAGCCCCTCTGCCAGCGGCCCCCGCCCTGGGGGCGACTGCGTTGAGCGGATTGATCGCGCGCCTCGAAGGGCAAGACCCCGCGCAACTGAGCCTGGAGGGGCTGGCGCGCGAGGCCGGCCTCGGGCGCTACCAGCTGATCCGCGCGTTCCGTACCGCCACCGGGTTGACCCCGCATGCCTATTTGCTCAACGCCCGGGTCAATCGCGGGCGGCAGATGTTGGGTGAAGGGCTGGCGTTGGCGGAGGTAGCCTACCGCCTCGGGTTTGCCGACCAGAGCCATTTCCAGCGGGTATTCAAGGCCCATGTGGGCGTGACGCCGGGGCAGTATCGGGATGTGCGCAGCCCTTGAGATCCTGGGGGCGCTTTGCGCCCCGATCGCGACGCAAGGCCGCTCCCACATTGAACGGCATACGCAGGACCTTTGTGGGAGCGGCCTTGTGTCGCGATAGGGCTGCGCAGCAGCCCCAAGGTACTACCACGCAATATTGTTCAATACGCTGGCACAGGCCCGGCAGCAGACTGCGGTTTTTCCCGCAGAGCCGTCCCGCCCATGCAACAGTTCCTGATCATCGCCCTCGCCCACTTTCTCGCCCTGCTCTCACCCGGCCCGGACTTCTTCCTGGTCGCACGCAGCTCGATCAACAGCGGCTGGCGCATCGCCAGTGGCGCCTGCCTGGGCATTGCCCTGGCCAATGGCGCATTCATCGCCATGGCCTTCACCGGCCTGTCGGTGCTGCAGGAAGGCAGCCTGCTGTTCACCACCCTGCAACTGGCCGGTGCCGGTTACCTGCTGTACATCGGCGTCCTGTTCCTGCGTCATGCCGGGCAAACCAGCCTGCGCGCAGTCGCTGACAAACAGCGGGTTCTAGGCTGGTGGCGCAATTTGGGCATGGGTTTGTTGTCCGGCATCCTCAACCCCAAGAACGCGCTGTTCTATGCCAGCCTGGCCAGCATGGTCGCCAGTGCCAGCGCCGGCTGGAAATCGGCTTACGCCCTGTGGATGTTCAGCATCGTCCTGCTCTGGGACCTGCTAGTGGCCGTGGCCATCGGCAACCAGCGGGTACTGCGGCGTTTCGCTCGCAGCTTGCCCTGGCTGGAGCGCGCCTCAGGGATCATGCTGGTGATATTGGCTGCGGCGCTGGTGCTGCACCTGGCCCAGGGCTGACCAGGCGCAGGGTGCGCATGTCCATCAAGGTGAAATGGCCGCCCGCCCAGCCCCCCGTATCCAGGTGCCAGACATTGCCCAGCCGCTTTGCCTCCAGCACCGGCGTGTGGCCTACCAGCAAGGCACGCAGGCCTTGCACCTGTTCTGTATCGCCTTCCTTAAGGCGCCGCCGCGACCATTGGCACACCTTGCGTACTTCAGGGTCATCCTCCATTTGCAGGCTGGAACGTAGCGCTGCCCAATCCGCAAACGGGCTGTCTGCATGCAGTAACCCGACCAGGCCGGCCGCGCTTTCCACCTCAATGGCAATCGGCAATTGCTCGAAGCGTTCCACGAAACGCAATTGCGCGTTACGCGGCAGGTCCAGAAACCAGCTTCCACCCGCTGCGCGGTACATGTCCAAGTCAAGCCGCCCCCCTCGCACACGGGTGATTGCCAGCGATTCATGGTTACCTTGCACGGCATGGAACCAAGGCCGTGCGAGCCACTCCAGCACCGCTTCGCTGTGCGGCCCCCGGTCGACCAGGTCACCCACGCTGAACAGGCGGTCTACGGCCGGGTCGAAACCCACCGTTTCCAGGCACTGCTCCAGGCGCTGGAAGTGGCCATGGATATCGCCCACTGCCAGGTCGCGCCCCCGGATATTGGCGAGTAACCGCCGAAACCGTCCCATTACAATCTTCCTCTGCAGGCGCTGCCATGGCGGGCGTAAAATGGAGACACCCCCAAACTAACCCGGAGGTGCATCATGCGTACCGCCCTCGTGTGTGCCGTGCTCATGGCGCTGTCACTGCACAGCATGGCACAAGGCGCCCCGCCCGCGCAGGTCGAGGTGCATTTCGACCACCCGGAAAAATTCCGCGATGCCAGCCTGGACAGCCACGGTTATGAGCGTGGCGCCGACGCCTATGTGATGAAATCCCTCACCCAGTACCTGCAGAAGCTCGGTCAGCGTTACCTGCAACCGGGCCAGCAACTGGTTATCGACATCCGCGATATCGACCTGGCCGGGCGCTTCGAGCCCTGGCACAGCCAGGCCTACGATGTGCGTTTCATGCGCGAGATCACCTGGCCGACCATCGACCTGACCTACACCCTCAACCAGCCGGGCAAACCCGCCCAGCAGGCCCAGGAACGGGTCAGTGACAAGCTGTACCTCAGCCGTCCCGGCCGGGTCGCCAGCAGCAGCGACCGCCTGTACGCCGAGAAGGCCATGCTCGACGACTGGTTCCGCCAGCGCTTCGCAACACAGCCGGCAACCTGAAAAACCCTTCACTGGTACAGGGGTTGGTGCCGATAGTATGCTCGGCCTTCAACCTGTACCAGGGAAGGGGTTTTTCATGAAACTGTGCGCCGTACAACTGGCGTCGCTCAAGGGCGATTTGCCAGGCAACCTCCAGCGTCATCTGGCTTGCATCGAGCAAGCCGCGGCCCTTGGCGCCGAGCTGGTGGTTTTCCCCGAACTGTCGCTGACGGGCTATGAGCCAAGCCTTGCGCGCCAGGCCGCCTTGCCGGTCAGCTCCGAGCGACTGGGCCCGCTGCAGGCAGCCTGTGACCGCCTGGGTATCACGGTGGCCGCAGGCCTGCCGTTGCCGACACCCCACGGCATCAGGATCGGCATGCCGATCTTCAGCCCCGGGGCACCGCGCCAGGCCTATGCCAAACGGCGCCTGCATGATGACGAGCTGCCCTATTTCACCCCTGGCGATCAGGCACTGCTGCTGCAGGTCGGCGAGCATCGGCTGGCAACGGCGATCTGCTACGAATCGATGTTCATGGCGCACGCGGCTGCCGCCCGCGAGCACGGCGCCGACCTGTACCTGGTCAGCGTGGCGAAAACCGCCAAGGGCATCCGCGAGGGCTACGCGCATTACCCGGAGGTGGCTCGTGAACTGGGTATGCCGGTGTTGATGGCCAACTGCGTGGGGCCGGCCGACACCTTCATCGGCGCCGGCGGTTCGGCAGCGTGGGACAGCCAGGGGCGTTTGCTGGCCAGCCTGGATGATCACAGTGAAGGGCTGATCATCCTGGACCTTGGCGATGCCAGCGCAGTGGCCCTGCCGTTGGACCCGCACCCCGCATGATCTATGTGTTTCTGGCGTTGCTGAGTTACACCTGCACCTACTGCCTGGTCGGCTTGCTGATCCGGGGCCAGCTTGCCGACGTGGCCGAGGGTTTGCGCCACAGGCCCGATGCACCGACACCCGGCGAGTACCTGCGTGCAGTCAAAACCCATGCGCGCCGCGCCCATCGGCAATACACCCTGATGGCCGGTTCGGCGCTTGCGGTGCTGGTGTGCCTGGTCGCCAGCGGGTTCGGCTGACGCCTACAGGTCCAGTGCCAGGCTTTGCCGACCCTCCAGCGCCAGCAGATACTGCTTGGCCGCCAGGCCACCGGCAAAGCCGGTCAGGCTGCCCGAAGCACCGATCACGCGGTGGCAAGGGGCGATGATCGAGATCGGGTTGCGACCGTTGGCGGCGCCTACCGCTCGCACCGCGCTGGGGTTGCCGATCTGCCGGGCGATGTCACTGTAGCTGCGGGTTTCACCAAAGGGTATCGCCAGCAGCGCGGCCCACACCTGGCGCTGGAACTCGGTACCGGCAAAATCCAGCGCCAGCTCGAAGCGACGGCGTTTGCCAACAAAGTATTCGCCAAGCTGCCGCGCGGTGTCCTGTAGCACCGGGCACTGGTCGTCACGGTGCAAGGCACCGAGGCGCACGCGGTTTTCCCGTTCCTCCTCCCACAGTACGGCTGCCAGGCACTCGCCGCGGGCCACCAGGGTCAGGGTGCCGACGGGCGATTGCATGAAAGTGAAAGCGCTGGACATAGCGGGCTCCTGCAGATTGCGATCAACTGACTGTACGCATCCACAGTCCTTCCTGCACCCGTTTTATTGCTCAGGCAATTGCGCAGCCAGCAATGTGCCGCGCCTGGCTGAGATTGACCTTGGGGATCAGTGCGGCGGGAATGCGCGACGTCGCCGACAGGTTGTAGACATGGAAATGCTCGTTGACCACTTCCCTGGCCATCAGGGTCAACGACGGCAGGATACGGCTGTCCCAATGCTGGTCGAGCCCGCACGGCGAACACTGCCCCTGGCCATTCTCGTAGAAGCGCCCAACGCTCTGATCGAGGTCCACCCCTACCAGCAATACTTCTTCAAAGCCCAGGTGATAGGCCAGCTGCAAGGCCACATACGCCACTGTACGGGCATCGAAGAAGCCATGGGCCAGGTCTTTGCTGAAGGCAATCGAGCGCCTGCGTTTGCTCCACAGCGCGCGGTTGCACACGCAGCTGGCACCATGGCCGCGCAAACCGTCCAGCAGGCCCGGCGTGTCGGCCTTGTGCAAGGCATAACACTCGGTGTCGGCTGGCACATCGGCACCCACATACTGCTCAGGCCACAGCGCCAGGCGCTCGCTGTCGCGCACGGCAGTGGCGAAGAAGGCCGGCTGTTGCTGGCGGAAACTTTTGTCGGTGCAAACGTAAAAGAAAGGTTTGATGCCGTATTCGGCAGTCATCGCGACCGAACCGTTCATGGCGATGATCGGCAAATGGGCGAAATCGCCCAGCGGAAAATGCCTGGCAGAGGCACCGGAGGCGAGGATCACCACCGGGCCCTGTCGGGTGTTGCGACACGCCTCGAAACTGGAGAACGCCCCGCGTTCAGCGCTTGGCTGCGACGGAAGTGTGTTCATCAATGGCATCTTTAACTGGACAGTACAAACCACAGTACTGATCCGTGTATGTGCCGTGGCCGCTTTTACCTAACTTTACCCAGCTGAACGCAATCAACCGCCTTGTCCCTGAATGGCCGGGTTCTAAGGGGTTCAACCATACCCGGACGGCGCTTGTTCAATGCCGCCTGGTTCCGCTGAAGCCACCACAGAAGACCCCCTTGGCCAAGAGGTTGTTCCACCCCTGTGGATCATGAAACCCGGTCGCCGCCGCCAAGGCGACAGACGGGTGGCATATGCCGGCTCAAAACCGGTTTTATTCATGAGCCTTCTTGATGCTTATCACGGATGCGACTAATACTTAAGGCTCTGCCTGGGGAGGCACGAAACATGCAAACCAGATTCGTTATCGTTCCCGCTGTGCCGATCGAAAAGGAGTCGTTCCGCGTGGGTAGCCGCTTCTACGCCGCTACGGTGTGTGGAGGGTTCGACATTTACGACAACCAGGCGAAGGAGCGGCTCAAGCCGAGCTACCCGAGCCGGACCGCTGCGCAGGTGCAGTGCGAGCAGTTGAACAAGCAAGGTGAAGTGGGGTGATCATGGGCGCTGCTCGCCCGACAGCCGCGTGACCCCGGCAGGCGCAGCGGTGGGCCGCACAGCGGCCCCCGGCGCCGGTTAACCGTCAGCCCAGGAACAGCTTGTACGCTGGGTTGTCAGTCTCATCCCAATACCGATACCCCATCTCGTCCAGTGCCAAGGGCAAGCCCGCCGACTCATCCGCCGGCACCTCCAGCGCAGCAAATACCCGGGCCTCCGCCGCGCCGTGGTTGCGGTAATGAAACAGGCTGATGTTCCAGCGCTTGCCCAGCCGCTCCAGGAAGCCCAGCAACGCCCCTGGGCGCTCGGGGAACTCAAAGCGCAGCACCCGCTCATCAGCACCCGGCGCCGCGTGGCCACCCACGGTGTGCCGCACATGCAGTTTGGCCAGCTCGTTGTCGGTCAGGTCCAGCACGCTGTAACCCTGCTCGCGCAGGTTGGCCAGCAACTGGTCACGCGGGTCGTGCACAGGGTGAGTCTGTACCCCGACGAACAGGCGCGCTTCCTTGCCTGGGTAATAGCGGTAGTTGAATTCGGTGATCTGCCGCTTGCCCAGCGCCTGGCAGAAGGCGCGGAAGCTACCCGGCTGCTCGGGGATGGTCACGGCAATGATCGCCTCGCGCTGCTCGCCCAATTCAGCCCGCTCGGCCACATGCCGCAGGCGGTCGAAATTGACGTTCGCCCCGGAATCAATGGCCACCAGGGTCTGCCCCTGCACGCCATCACGTGCCACGTACTTCTTGATCCCGGCCACGGCCAGGGCACCGGACGGCTCGGTGATAGAGCGGGTATCGTCGTAGATGTCCTTGATCGCCGCGCACAGCTCGTCACTGCTGACGGTCACCACTTCGTCGACAAAATGCCGGCACAGCTCGAAGCAGTGGGCACCGATCTGCGCTACCGCCACACCGTCGGCAAAGGTGCCGACCTGCGGCAGGATCACCCGCTCGCCGGCGGCCATGGCGGCCTGCAGGCAGTTGGAGTCCTCCGGCTCGACGCCAATCACCCTCACCTCGGGGCGCAGGTACTTCACGTAGGCGGCGATACCGGCGATCAGCCCGCCACCGCCCACCGGTACAAAAATGGCGTCCAGCGCGCCAGGGCGCTGGCGCAGGATTTCCATGGCCACGGTACCCTGCCCGGCGATTACGTCCGGGTCATCGAAGGGCGGCACAAAGGTGGCCCCTTCGCTGTCGGCCAGCTTCAGCGCGTGGGCCAGGGCGTGCGGGAAGCTCTCACCGTGCAGCACCACATGCCCGCCGCGCGAACGCACCCCTTCCACCTTCAGTGACGGCGTGGTGGTCGGCATGACGATGGTGGCCTTCAGGCCCAGGTGCGACGCCGCCAGGGCCACGCCCTGGGCATGGTTGCCCGCCGAGGCGGTGATCACCCCGCGCTCGCGTTGCACCGCACTGAGGCGTGACAGACGTGTATAGGCGCCGCGGATCTTGAACGAGAAGGTAGGTTGCAGGTCTTCGCGCTTGAGCAGCACCTGGTTACCCAGGCTGGCAGACAGGGCAGGCGCGGCTTGCAGTGGGGTTTCGATGGCCAGGTCGTACACCGGCGCGGCCAGAATGCGCCGCACCTGCTCCGACAGCAGTTGCTGGGGGGTGACGGTAGTACGAGGGACGCTGAAACTGGTCATCAATGACTCCTTGGCTGTTTTTACGTTGCCCAGGAGTCAGAAAGAAAAAACCCGCCTCCAGGGCGGGTCAGGTGCACGTACGCGCTAGCCCGCCAAGCTGATAATGGCGGTAATAATAATGGCGTTCACATGCGGGAATGTATTCATGGGGTAGGAACTTAGCCGGTAGTGCAGCACAAAGTCAACACTTGGCCTGCTGCGCCGAAAGCGGCACATCGAACACCTTGTCGAAGCCCCACTGGAAGGCAAAGGCGTAAACGAAGAAGAACACGAACAGCGCCAGGTTGGTCAGCAGCGCCGCCCACAGGCTCACATCCAGCCAGTACGCCACCAATGGCAGCAGGATCACCACCAACCCGCCCTCGAAGCCCAAGGCGTGCAGCAAGCGCCGCATGAATGTGCGCTCACGCTGGCGCTGGCGCGCTTCCCAGCGCTCGAACACCCAGTTGTAGCCCATGTTCCAGCTCATCGCGATGCCCGACATCAGCACCGACAATACCGCCGATTGCGCCATGCCGGCACCGAACGCCAGCTCCAGCGCGGGCGCCACGCAGGCGACGGCGATGGCTTCGTAGAGAATGGCCTGGACGATCTTGCGGGCCTTGCCTTGCATGTTCAGCTCCCTGGGTAAACGATCTGTAAAACTACAAGATGCGGCCCACAAGAAAAAGCCCGAAGTTTGGGCAACAGCGCGATACCCTGAACAACAACACGTTCTGCGCACTACCCGGCAGGCAAGCGAATCCTGAACTGCGCCCCACCCAGCGCCGACTGCGCGACCGTCAGGGTGCCGCCCTGCCCTTCGATCGACCGCCGGCTGATCGCCAGGCCCAGGCCGAACCCACCAGTGTTGCGGTCGCGGCTGCGATCCAGCCGGTAGAACGGCTGGAAGATCCGCTCGCGCTCCTCCACCGGTATGCCGATCCCGTCATCCTCAACCGTCAGCAGACAGGCGCCATCGTCCTCCAGACGCAAGCGCAGCAGCAGGCTTTCATCGCAATAGCGCATGGCATTGCGCACCAGGTTCTGCACCGCCCGCGCCGTCAGCCGTGGGTCCAGCACAAACCGGGGCAAATTGCCCTCGGCCCGTACTTCCCACTGGATACCCCGGCCATCAAGCTCTTCGGCAAAACCGCCGAGTACGCTGTCGACCAGTTCCAGCAGCGACACCTCGACCCGCTCGCGGGCGTGGTCGGCGTTGTACAGGCGGCTGTAGGACAGCAGTTCGAGCACCAGCTCATCCAGCTCGCGCACATGCCCCACCAGTTCCAGCAGGCGCTTGCGGCTGGCCGGCGGCACTTCGTCGAACAGCAGCACCAGGCCGAAGTCCAGGCGGGTCAGCGGGGTGCGCAATTCATGGGACACCGCATTGAGCAGCTCGCGCTGCTGGTTGACGTGGCGCTCCAGGTCACTGGCCATGGTGTCGAACACCCCGGCCAACTCACCAATGTTGGAATGCGGCGAAATGTGCGTGCGCTCGGCCATCTGCCCCTGGCCCAGGCGCCGGGCGGTTTCCTTCAGGCGCTCCAGGTCGCGCCAGTGCGGCCATACCCATAACAGCAGGCAGCCCAGCATGGCCGCACCGATCAGCACGGTCACGCCCCACGACAGCAGGTTGATGTCCAGCGGGTCTGGCGGTGCGTGCAGGCGCACCAGCCATTGCGGGTCCAGCGGTGCCAGCACCGTTTCGTAGTATCCCCACTCGGCAATGCGCACGGCGTACTGGCCCTGCTCCAGGCGCGCCTGCTCGTCCGCGCTCAGTTCGGCCTGGTCCATGCGCAGCAGTTTCACTTCCAGCGGGGCGAACGCACTGGCCAGGTCCTGCTCCACGGCCGGCCACTGCTCGCGCGGGGCCTGGTGGAACTGGCGCACGATCAACGATTGCACGCCCTTGGCCTGGTCCAGGTTGTAGGCCATGAAGCGCTCCTGGAACAGGCCGACGATGCTGTCAGGAATGAACAGCAGCGCACCGGCGTAGGCGACGATGATCACCAGGTACAGCCGCACCAGGATCTTGAGCATGGTCGGTCAGCACTCCCACTCGACGCGGCTGAACAGGTAGCCCTTGCCCCACACCGTCTTGATCTTGCGCGCTTCGCCGGCGTTATCGTCGAACTTGCGCCGCAGCTTGGAGATGGCCACGTCCACCGAACGGTCGGTGCCGTTGAACTCGATACCGCGCAGCTGCTGCAAGATACGGTCGCGGTTCAGCACTTCGCCGGCATTGCGCGCCAGTACCACCAGCAGGTTGTACTCGCCGCTGGACAGCTCCACCTCCTCGCCGCGCCAGCTGACCGTGCGCTCGGCCAGGTCGATGCGCAGGCCACCGATCAGGATCAGGTCGTTATCCAGCCGCGGCTCGTTGACGCTGCTGCGGCGCAGCAGGGTACGCACGCGGGCCAGCAGCACGCGCGGCTCACAGGGTTTGGTCACGTAGTCGTCGGCGCCCATTTCCAGGCCCAATACCTGATCATGGCTGTCGTCGCGGGCGGTGAGCATCAGGATCGGCAGGTTCTGCGACTCCTGGCGCAGCAGGCGGCACAGTTGCAAACCATCGATACCCGGCAACATCAGGTCGAGGATGACCAAGTCGGGTTTTTGCCGACGATATTCGTCCAGCACATGATCGCCCCGGGCGATCACCTGGACATGGAAGTCGTTGCGTTGCAGGTAGCTGGCGATCAGCTCGGACAGTGCGCTGTCGTCTTCGACCAGGAAAATATTCGGCATAGGTGCTTGGGATCTAGGTGGAGGTATGCCCGTGCGCGGTCCCTGTGGGAGCGGGTTTACCCGCGAAGGGGCCGGCACAGGTGTACGCAGAATATAGAACCCAACCGCTCGAAAGGATTGTTCTTCACACTTTTTCACACTCGCCCTACAGGTGTTAACAGCCGCACGGGCAATACCTGCCGTACCATAGGCGCGGTCATCATCGGAAGATCCGCATGCCTACTACCCTCCTCCCTCGCCTGCGCCCCGTGGCGCTCGTGGCGTTTCTGAGCCTGTCCCTGGCCGGCTGTGGCGACAGCGCCGAGCAAGACGAAAAAGCCCCTACCCCGCAAGTGCGGGTAGAAACCCTGCAACTGCAGCCACTGGCCATCAGCAGCGAACTCAGCGGCCGCATCCTGGCGCCGCGCACCGCCGAAGTGCGCGCGCGCGTCGCGGGCGTGGTGCTCAAGCGGGTGTACCGCGAAGGCAGTGACGTCAAACAGGGCGATGTGCTGTTCCTGATCGACCCGGCGCCGTTCAAGGCCGACCATGACAGCGCCCGCGCCACCCTGGCCAAGGCCGAGGCCACCCTGTACCAGGCACGCTTGCAGGAGCAGCGCTACCGCGAACTGGTCGACGACAAGGCCGTCAGCCGCCAGGAATATGACAACGCCAAGGCCAGCTTCCTGCAAGCTGACGCCGAAGTGGCCGCCGCCAAGGCCGCCCTGGCGCGCGCCCGCCTCAACCTTGGCTACGCCACCGTGACGGCGCCGATTTCCGGCCGCATCGGCCGTGCCCAGGTCACCGAAGGCGCCCTGGTCGGCCAGAACGAGACCACCCCGCTGGCGACCATCCAGCAGTTGGACCCGATCCATGCCGACGTCACCCAGTCTACCCGCGAGCTCAACACCCTGCGCCGCGCCCTGCGCGCAGGCGAACTGCAACAGGTGGGCGACGGCCAGGCCCGCGCCACACTGATCCAGGACGACGGCAGCGCCTACCCGCTGCCAGGCAAACTGCTGTTCTCCGACATCAGCGTCGACCCCACCACCAACCAGATCACCCTGCGCAGCGAGTTCCCCAACCCCGACCTCGACCTGCTGCCCGGCAGCTACGTGCGCGTGCGTCTGGAACAAGCCGTGCAACCTAAAGGCCTGAGCGTGCCGCAACGCGCCATCCTGCGCGACAGCGCCGGCGTGCCCAAGGTGCTGGTGGTCGACCAGCAAGCCCGGGTCAGCGACCGCCAGGTAGTGCTGGGCAGCGCCCAGGGCGATCGCTGGGTCGTCAGCGAGGGCCTGGCCCCTGGCGAGCGCGTGGTGGTCGAGGGCTTGCAGCACGTCAAGGCCGGTGACCAGGTGCAGGTTGAACAAAACCCCGGTGTCGCACCCATCGCTCAGCATACCGGCCAGTGAGGGCCTGATTCATGCCGCAATTCTTCATCGACCGCCCGGTATTCGCCTGGGTGGTCGCGCTGTTCATTCTGCTGGCCGGTGCACTGGCCATCCCGCAGCTGCCCGTAGCCCAGTACCCCAACGTGGCGCCGCCGCAGGTGGAAATCTACGCCGTTTACCCGGGCGCCTCGGCGGCGACCATGGACGAAAGCGTGGTCAGCCTGATCGAGCAGGAACTCAACGGCGCCGACAACCTGCTGTACTTCGAATCGCAGAGCAGCCTGGGCAGCGCCACCATCACCGCCACCTTCGCCCCGGGTACCCACCCGGACCTGGCTCAGGTCGACGTGCAGAACCGCCTGAAGGTGGTCGAGTCGCGCCTGCCACGGCCGGTCACCCAGCAGGGCCTGCAGGTGGAAAAGGTGTCCACCGGTTTCCTGCTGCTGGGTACCCTCACCTCCGAAGACGGCAAGCTCGACGAAACCGCACTGTCGGACATTCTGGCGCGCAACGTGATGGACGAAATCCGCCGCCTCAAGGGCGTCGGCAAGGCCCAGCTGTACGGCTCGGAGCGCGCCATGCGCATCTGGATCGACCCGGGCAAGCTGATCGGCTTCAACCTCACGCCCAACGACGTAGCCGAGGCCATCGCGGCGCAGAACGCCCAGGTCGCGCCTGGCAGCATCGGCGACCTGCCCAGCCGCGACACCCAGGAAATCACCGCCAACGTAGTGGTCAAGGGCCAGCTGAGTACCCCCGAGGAATTCGCCGCCATTGTGCTGCGCGCAAACCTGGATGGTTCCACGGTCACCCTCGGTGATGTCGCCCGGGTCGAGATCGGCGCCCAGGAATACCAGTACGGCACGCGCCTGAACGGTAAGCCGGCCACCGCGTTCAGCGTGCAGCTCTCACCGGGTGCCAACGCCATGGAAACGGCCACCCTGGTGCGGGCGAAAATGCAGGACCTGGCGCGTTACTTCCCGGAAGGCGTCAAGTACGACATTCCTTATGACACCTCGCCGTTCGTCAAGGTGTCGATCGAGCAGGTCATCACCACCCTGTTCGAAGCCATGTTGCTGGTGTTCGCGGTGATGTTCCTGTTCCTGCAGAACCTGCGCTACACCCTGATCCCCACCCTGGTGGTGCCGGTGGCGCTGATGGGCACCTTCGCGGTCATGCTGGCCATGGGCTTCTCGGTCAACGTGCTGACCCTGTTCGGCATGGTGCTGGCCATCGGCATCCTGGTCGACGATGCCATCGTGGTGGTGGAAAACGTCGAGCGCATCATGGCCGAGGAAGGCCTGCCGCCCAAAGAAGCAACGCGCAAAGCCATGGGGCAGATCAGCGGGGCGATTGTCGGCATCACCCTGGTGCTGGTGGCGGTGTTCCTGCCAATGGCCTTCATGCAAGGTTCGGTGGGGGTGATCTACCAGCAGTTTTCGCTGTCGATGGCGGTGTCGATCCTGTTCTCGGCATTCCTGGCCCTCAGCCTCACCCCCGCGCTGTGCGCCACCCTGCTCAAGCCGGTGGCCAAGGGTGAGCACCATGAGCGCAAAGGCTTCTTCGGCTGGTTCAACCGCCGCTTCGAAAGCATGAGCAACGGCTATCAGCGCTGGGTGGTGCAGGCGCTCAAGCGCAGCGGCCGCTACGTGTTGGTGTACGCGGTGCTGCTGGCGGTGCTGGGCTATGGCTTCAGCCAGTTGCCCACGGCATTCTTGCCCACCGAAGACCAGGGCTACACCATCACCGACATCCAGCTGCCGCCAGGCGCCAGCCGCATGCGCACCGAACAGGTGGCTGCGCAAATCGAGGCGCACAACGCCGAAGAACCCGGCGTAGGCAACACTACCGTGATCCTCGGCTTCAGCTTCTCCGGTAGCGGGCAAAACGCGGCACTGACCTTCACCACCCTCAAGGACTGGTCCGAGCGCGGTGCAGACGACAGCGCCCAGTCGATTGCCGACCGCGCCAGCGCGGCCTTCTCCCAGCTCAAGGACGCCGTGGCGTTTTCGGTGCTGCCCCCGCCTATCGACGGCCTGGGCGAGTCGACCGGCTTCGAGTTCCGCCTGCAGGACCGCGGCGGCATGGGCCACGCCGCGCTGATGGCGGCCCGCGACACGCTGCTGGCCAATGCTGGCAAAAGCAAGGTGCTGACCAACGTGCGCGAAGCGTCACTGGCCGAAAGCCCGCAAGTGCAGCTGGAAATCGACCGCCGCCAGGCCAATGCCCTGGGGGTGTCGTTTGCCGACATCGGCTCGGTACTGGACGTGGCGGTGGGCTCCAGCTACGTCAACGACTTCCCCAACCAGGGCCGCATGCAGCGTGTGGTGGTGCAGGCCGAAGGCGACCAGCGCAGCCAGGTCGAAGACCTGCTGAAAATCCACGTGCGCAACAACAGCGGCAAGATGGTGCCACTGGGCGCATTCGTCCAGGCCAGATGGGTCAGCGGCCCGGTGCAGTTGACCCGCTACAACGGCTACCCGGCGGTGTCGATCTCCGGTGAGCCGGCAGCCGGCCACAGTTCGGGCGAAGCCATGGCCGAAATCGAACGCCTGGTGGCGCAGCTGCCGCCCGGCGCGGGCCTTGAGTGGACCGGCCTGTCGCTGCAAGAACGCTTGTCCGGCAGCCAGGCACCGATGCTGATGGCATTGTCGTTGCTGATCGTGTTCCTGTGCCTGGCAGCGCTGTACGAAAGCTGGTCGATCCCGACCGCCGTGCTGCTGGTGGTGCCGCTCGGCATGCTGGGTGCGGTGCTGGCCGTGACCCTGCGCGGCATGCCCAACGATGTGTTCTTCAAGGTTGGCCTGATTACCCTGATCGGCCTGTCGGCAAAGAACGCCATCCTGATCATCGAGTTCGCCAAGCACCTGGTCGACCAGGGCGTGGACGCCGCCGACGCCGCCGTGCAGGCCGCCCGCCTGCGCCTGCGGCCGATCGTGATGACCTCGCTGGCGTTCATCCTCGGCGTGGTACCACTGGCCATCGCCAGCGGCGCCAGCTCGGCCAGCCAGCAGGCCATCGGCACCGGGGTGATCGGCGGCATGCTCAGCGCCACGTTGGCGGTGGTGTTTGTGCCGGTGTTCTTCGTGGTGGTGATGCGGTTGGCGGGCAAGAGCAAAGCCGGTACTGCGAACGAGGCACTGCCCAACGGGCATTGAAGGCTGCGAGCAAGGGGGCCCCGGCCCCCTTTCCGGTCATTTGCGTGGTTTGGCCTTCTGGTCGGATTGCTCGCTGAAATTGACGGTATCCTTCAAGCCTTTGCCGGGAACAAACTTGGCTTTGGTCGCTGCAGCAATCTGTAACTCTTTGCCCGTTTGCGGATTTCGCCCGACTCGCGCTTTTGTTTCCTCGGTCCTAAACGTCCCAAAGCCTACCAGGGCCACCTCATTGCCCTCGCTGAGCGTGACCTTGACTGCATCGATAAACGCGTCAACAACTTGCCGTGCGGTTGCCTTGTTCAAGCCAGCGCGTTGCGCCACGTCAGCTACCAGTTGCGATTTGTTCACGTGACCTCTCCTCATTATTATCGGCACCATCGCGATACCAGGCTTGCGGCCTTATTTAAGGGCGAGGTCGCAACCGGCACAACTGGCAAAAATGTCAGGTCGGTTGAACCAGACCAAGGCGTTCTGGACAACTGCTGCAGCCCGTGGGAGGGTTGCCATCAGCCATAGCCCGGAACTGTAATCATGACCAGACCCTTACCCGCCAGCTCAGCCCTGATTCTCGCTGGAGGCCGTGGCCAGCGCATGGGCGGGCGTGACAAGGGCCTGATCGACTGGCAGGGCGAACCGCTAGTGGCCCATGTACATCGTGTGCTGCGCCCGCTGACTGACGACCTGGTGATTTCCTGCAACCGCAACAATGATGCATACCGCGCGTATGCCGATCAGTTGGTGGGTGATGCCGAGGCGGACTTCCCCGGGCCGTTGGCGGGGGTAATTACCGGGCTCAACGTGGTGCGGCATGAATGGGTGGTAGTACTGGCTTGTGACGCACCACTGGTTGACCGCGAATTGATCGAGCACCTGCTGCGCCTGGCGGTGGCCGGTGACAGTGTGGCAATGGTGCGCCAGGGTGGGTATTGGCAGCCGATGTTCAGCGTGCTGCCACGGCGGATACTGCCAACGCTGGAGCAGGCCTGGGCGGCGGGTGAGCGTAGTTTGCAGAAGGCCCTGCTGCGCGAGACGGTACAGGGACTGGAATGTGCCGAAGGTGATCGCCGGCTAAGCAACTTCAACAACCCGGAACTGCTGCAGGGCTAAGCGCGAAGCGCGGTCATTGCAGGAGCGGCGTTCTGTCGCGAAGGGCTGCAAAGCAGCCCCGGCAATTCATGCATCTTGCTGAAACCCGGCTTTCAAACCTGATAACACACCAGGCAGCATCGGCCTTCTGGCCCAGCGGCGCTGACGCCTCCCAGTACCAGGCGTGAGTCTCCCCAGGCCAGTGCGCAGGTAGTGATGTCGGCACCACGGCCGACATTGGTGGCCCACATACCCCGGCCCGCGCCATAACGGGTGTCCAGTCCGCCCTGCGTGAGGTAGCGCCCTACCAGAAGCTGAGTGGCCTCACCGTTATAGGGAACACCCGCCAACCCAGCGGCGATGATATCGCCATCCTCCTGGCAGAACACCCGCAACCAGCGCGAGCCTTGAACAACTGCCGTGTTCACGCGAATCATGCCGCCATTGAACAACGGATCAGGACGCCCCTCACCGGTAATACGGGTCAATATCCCGGCATGTGGCGCAGATGCCGTTGCTCCCACGACCAGCAGGCAACCCGATTCATCCTCCGCCACATCGAATATTTCGAGGCCTGGTTGACGGTAAATGGCAGGCAACACCAGGCGGGCCACGCCATCAGATGCAAAGCCACTGTCCAGCTGTTGCTCGTTGTCCAGCCGCAGCAGCAACCCCGACGTGCCTTCCACACCCCATACGACGACTCCTCCGTCACGTTGCTGCATCAGCCCGTCAAGGCTTACGTCAAGTTGCTCTTGCAGCTGGAGCTCGAAGTATCCTTGCTGGTGAAAGCCTTGTGCCAACGTGCCATCTGGCTGCAAGCGTACCAACAGTGCAGAGGCCGTCCCGCCAGTATCAAACCGTGTGGCTGCGACCATCAGGCTTGCGTCGGCAAATACCAGCACCGCAGTAGGCTCGTCACTCACCACCTTGTCACCTTGATGCAGTGAAACGACTCCGCCATTGCCAAACCCGCTGTCAGGCGAACCATCAGCCCCATAACGGGCCAGCAGTGGCACGCTGCGAAATCGCGAGCGATTTTCGGCAAGCACCACAAAGCGCCCATCACTGGACACCTGCAAATCCACCGGTACCACATGCGCTTCTTCTGCGAACGGAACGCGGAGCATGCCCTGCCCGGCGAAGCTGCTGTCCAGCATGCCATTGTCGAGCAGGGCAAAGATGAACGTGCAAACCTTCCCATCGACATAGGCCTTGCACAGTACCAGCAATCTTTTACCTTGCTCTGCCATGGCAATCGCCTGGCTGGTCGAGCTGCCTGGAATATCCAGCTCCACTTTGCCCGCCGTGCCAAACCCCATGTCTCGATGGCATCCACCGCAAAAACGCCCCCTCATCAAAAATGCCCTTCTATGCAGGAGTGAGGGCGCAATTGACGCATGGCTGATCTGTCGTTGGCGTCTGGCAGTCATTCCCAATGCGGCATGCCTAGCCAGCCTTGCCTTCAAGCATCTCGATACTGATCTCGCGCATCCTGAACTTCTGCACCTTGCCGGTCACCGTCATCGGGAACTCGTCGACAAAGCGAAAGTACCGGGGCACCTTGAAGTGCGCAATCCGCGCCCTCGCCCACTCACGCAGCTCGTCTTCACTGGCGGTATGCCCCGGGTGCAGCCGCACCCAGGCCACGATCTCTTCGCCATACTTGCTGCACGGCAAGCCAATCACTTGCACATCCGCCACCGCCGGGTGGGTGAAGAAAAACTCTTCCAGCTCGCGCGGGTAGATGTTCTCGCCGCCGCGGATGATCATGTCCTTGCTGCGCCCCACGATACGCACATAGCCCTGTTCATCCATTACCGCCAGATCGCCGGTGTGCATCCAGCCGTCTTCATCGATGCTCTCGGCCGTGGCCTTGGGGTTATTCCAGTAACCGAGCATGACGCTATAGCCGCGAGTGCACAGTTCGCCTATCTCGCCACGCGGTACGGTGTTGCCGT
>Ga0213829_1001363_pt1 | contig 17525 bp, 10 predicted proteins | sample MC6MC0896MG_FD_180665 | JGI IMG/M metagenome (GOLD analysis project Ga0213829, IMG submission 180665) | Enriched soil aggregate microbial communities from Iowa State University, Ames, United States - MC6-MC0896-MG | ecosystem: Environmental > Terrestrial > Soil > Unclassified | place: USA: Iowa...
AAGGTGAGATCAATAGCAGATTGACCCGTGAAGAACATAACACCAATCATAGTGTTATTCATGTTTCTGAGGAATCTTTGAAAAAAGTTGAAGAAATCTATAAATTGGCTGGTGGAAAAGTGGAAGGTCACGGTCATCACTAAATAACAACTTATATAGGAAGAAAAGGAATATTCAGTTAGCTGAATATTCCTTTTTTTTGAAAGCGGCTGTTTTTATTGATTCATATTCTTTTTTTAAGGTATCAATGAGCTCGCTACGCTCAGTTTATTGATCAGAAAGTTCATAGCTGTTGTTGCCTTACCACTCTTTGTTGATAATAGAATGGTCTATAATAACAGCAAAATAAGACAGCTAAGAAGATGATAAAACTATACTGCTGATTCATGATGGGATTTTCAAAAGTATTTCTGAGCGTCATTTTAAATGCTGTAATTCAAAATAGGTTTTATTTTTGTGACGAAATAGATGCGGTTTTCCATAAAAATAAGGGAATCAAAAAGAGAAATAATTTGTTGAGTTGTTAAATTAATAATAACTTAACATTACTATAATACAGTTATTAATAACTGTGGTTATTTTAGCATGATTTAATCAAATAATTATAAGAAACAATATAAAGTGAGATACGCTGCTATAGATATAGGCTCCAATGCGGTCCGTCTTTTGATCGCTGATATCATTGGCCAAAAGGATCAATACAATTTTAAAAAAAATACGCTTTTACGGGTTCCTTTACGCCTGGGCGATGATGCATTTATTCAACAGGAAATTTCTCCCAGAAAGGCAGAGAGCTTGATAAAAACGATGAAGGCATTTCGCGAATTGATGGATGTTTATCATGTGGAAGACTATATGGCTTGTGCAACGTCAGCGATGCGTGATGCAAAAAATGGTGCTGATATTGTTGCGGAAGTTAAGAAAAACGGGATCAATATAGATATTATAGAAGGGGCAAAGGAAGCTGAAATTATCTACAACAGCCATTGGGATAATAAGATGGAAAAAGACAAGGTATATCTTTATATCGATGTAGGTGGCGGTAGCACCGAGTTGTCTTTGTTTGCGAATGGTGTACTGGTGAATTCGAGATCTTTTAATTTAGGTACAATACGTATTCTGGATAATCAAGATAAAGCAGAAACCTGGGATGAGCTCAAAGAGTGGGTCCGAAGCAACACACATATGTATAAACAGGTCATCGGGATAGGAACCGGTGGTAACATCAATAAATTGGCCCGGTTGTCCAATGAGAAACTGGATAAGCCATTGTCTTACGCAAAATTGAAAGCAGTGTATGAACATTTATCGTCTTTCTCTTTAAAGGAACGTATTATTTTACTGGGTCTCAATGAAGACAGAGCAGATGTAATTATCCCAGCAAGTGAGATTTTTCTGACGATTATGAAGTACGGTCGTCTAAAACAAATCATTGTTCCCCGTGTAGGTTTGGTCGATGGTGTAATTAGAACCTTGATCAATAGGAATTTAGTGAAATAAAGCATTAAAAAGCATTTTTCGCCTTGCAAAAGAAGGAAAAATCTTTATTTTTGTGATACCAAAGGCGAATATGAGCCCAGGTGGCGAAATTGGTAGACGCACCATCTTGAGGGGGTGGCGCTCGTATGGGCGTGGCAGTTCGAATCTGCTCCTGGGCACTTAAGGAGACACTAGTCAATAGTAGTCTCCTTTTTTTATGAACAAAAATATTGTTACTCAGATCATTGGAGGTCAATTGAGTACAGTTCGATTTTTTGACACAAAAATTTTAGTATTTAATTCCTATTAGGCTAAAAAGTGAGTCTATAGCGTCATTAAGGCGTTTTTTCTACGGTTCGAAATCTCCTTAATGATCTGAATTTTTTTGAGTTTGTGGATTTATTGCAATTCTTGGCGATAAGATATAGAAAATCAAGTATAATATCGGCTTCTTGTTCATCTACAATGATTTCATTCTTTGCTAGAATAGAAATAGCGCAGTGAACGGAAATTTTTTTGTCAATAAAATTCATAACATTAATAATTTATTGATGTAATAATAATTTTGATAGTGCGGAATTTGGTTTTAATAAAATATCTCCCGATTTAAAGTTGATCTGAGTAGGTGGAAATAACGATATTCTTTTATGATTTCTGGCTTATATTGTTACTGTAAGATATTTTCGTCTAAAATTTGATAGGTTGATCGATCATTTGCTAATTGCTTTTCTCGTATAAATATATTAGTGACAATTTGGATGAAGTCACTATCTGGCAGTATCTGTCTATAGGGTATCTAGATGATTTTATTAATTTTTCTCGAATGAGCTTATATAAAGTTGTTGAAGATAAAGAAGCGGATGAAAGTAATTTATTATGAGTAATACATTGAAAACTCTATCCAACAAAATTGAATTGTCAAAAGTGAGAAGGAACTTCAATTTGATCTAGAAGCGGTTACCAGTTTATCTCGTCTGATTATAGCTTTACAAATAGTGTTGTACAAAAATGGGCTTATATTCGTTTTGTTTTAAGCCTAGAAAATGTTACTATTGTGTTTTGTCACTTTTGGTTTAAAGTATCATGTATAGACCTGTCGTATGTGTCCTGTTGATTGTCATATCGGTTATCCTATGTAAAGCAGGAACCGGACGGGATACTTCGTTGATACAACTGCTTCAGATGATAGACAAAAAGGAAGAGTTTATGGCCATCAAAGAAGCGAGAATAGACGATTTGGTACGACAGCTTCAGAAATCAACAAATAACGCTTCCGGACAATATGAATTAAACAAGCTTCTTTACCAAGAATATGCTTCATATAAACTAGATTCTGCCATTATATATGCCCGGGGAAATGTAAAGTTAGCACAAAGGAGTGCCGATTCCTTCCAAATAAATGAAAGTAATCTGGACCTTGCTTCATTTTACTTCACAGCAGGTATGTATATTGACGCCTATAAGATATTAGCCGCTGCAGAGAAGAGCAAGCTTCCTAGAGAACTATTGATCAAGTATTACGATGCGTGGAAAAGGCTCTATAAATTTTATTCATTTTCAAATACCGACGATCGGCAGTATGCCATTCGGAGTGACCGCTATCGCGATTCACTTTTAAGTGAACTGGATACGACCAGTAGTCAATACCGTATTGTTTATGCCGAAAAGCTCCATGATGAAGGGAAATTTGAGGAAGCGAAAAAGACGTTGATGTATATGCTTGATCTTTCCCGAAAAGAGGATCATGAACATGCCATCTTATGTTATGCCCTGGCTAATATCTACGAAAAGGAAGGAAATGTTGACCTTCAGCGCAAATATTTGACCCTGTCCGCGATTAGTGATATTAAAAATGCCATCAAGGAGAATGCCTCGATGCAGGCATTAGCGACCTTATTGTATAAATCCAATCATATTGAAGAAGCCTATAGCTGTATTAAATCTTCAATGGAGGACGCTATATTCTGTAATGCCCGTTTCCGGACCTATGAAGCTTCGCAGATCTTTCCGATCATAAACTCAGCTTATCAAGAAAGCGAATTACAACAAAAGGCAAAATTGACAATCTTTCTAGCGATTGTCAGTATCCTATCGTTGTGCCTCATTATAGCAGTTATTTTGATATACAGGCAGATGAAGCGGGTAAATCGCGTCCGTAGAGAGCTCTTCGAACTCAATCAAAAATTGCAGGAGCTCAATCAGCAATTGAATACAGCCAATGACGAACTTCATACCACCAATAGCGAAGTGCTGTCTATGAATAGCGAGTTGGCAGAAACCAATCACATCAAAGAAGCCTATATCGGTGAGTTCCTAAACTTATGTTCCTTATATATTGATAAGCTCGAAAAATTCCAGATTTCGCTCAACAAGATGGTTATGGCCAAGAAGATCGAAGAGCTCAAGCAGATGCTTAAATCACGCGATATGATCGACCATGAAGTAAGAGAATTATACGCCACTTTTGATCATGTATTTTTGCATTTGTATCCGAACTTTGTGGAAGATTTCAATGCACTGTTAGTCGCAGACATGCAAGTTGTCTTGAAGCCAAATGAAGTACTGAGCCCTGAACTCCGTATTTTTGCATTGATACGTTTGGGTATTACAGACAGTGCAAAGATAGCCCGTTTCCTGCACTATTCAACCAATACCATTTATACCTATCGGACCAAATTCAGAAATAAAGCTGCTGTCCCGCGCGAAGATTTTGATGAGTTGGTCACAAAAATAGGTCGAAAGGCCCTAAATTATTGACCTAATCTTCTATATATTTCTTTGTTGTATTTGATGTAATATTCTGTTTTTTAGATTTTTACGTTTTTGTTGTTTCTATATTCGGCGATACACCTCTTTTATCTGCTCTTTGATCCTCCTATTTTTGGATAAACCAATTAGGGGACGATTTGACACTAGTTTCAAATCGAAATTAATAACAATTATAAGTAATACGTAAAAATCAAATTTTATGAAAAACCAGGGGCGATTACGTTTTACGTATCCCATTCTCATGCTTTTAATGATTTTGATCTGTTTAAATTCATTTGCACAGCAAAGGGAGATTCAGGGTACTGTAAAAGACGAAAACAAGCTAGCTATTGAAGCTGTTTCCGTCAGCAACAAAGGGACAACCCAACAAGTACAGACAGATCGAAATGGTCATTTTAAAATGACCGTTGCACATGGTTCAGTTTTGAGCATCTCCTATATCGGCTACAAGACTCAGGAAGTAAAAGTAGACAATGCATCAATTTATGATATTATACTAGTCAAGGACAACACAGCACTTGACGAAGTGGTTGTTATCGGATATGGGACCGTTAAAAAGAAAGATCTGACAGGTTCTTTAGCGTCTGTGGGGGCCGAGGCAATGAAAGATAAGCCTGTGGCAAATGTTGGCGAAGCACTTCAAGGACGTGCCTCTGGTGTACAGGTTATCAACTCAGGTGCGCCCGGAAGCAATGTGTCCATACAGATCCGGGGTCTGGGGTCAATCAACAATAGTGCACCATTGTTAGTGATTGATGGCGTTCCAACGGATCTGTCTCTCAATGCACTCAATCCAAATGATGTGGAGACAATCGATATCCTCAAGGATGCCTCTGCAACTGCCATTTATGGTTCCAGAGGAGCCAATGGTGTTGTATTGATTTCAACAAAAAAGGGTAATAAAAATAAAGGCAGTATTACGGCAAGTGCCAATTACGCGATTCAGCAGGCAACGAGCCTGCCCAAAATGCTGAATGCACAACAGTTTGCATCGCTGCACAATGAGATGATGGCCAACAACAATAACCGTCAACGACCGGATTTTGCCGATCCTACATTGCTTGGCCGAGGAACAGATTGGTTAGATGCGCTCTTACAGACAGGTAAATTAGCTAATTATGCCCTTAGTTATGCTGGTGGTGGCGAAAAGAATACGTACTACGTCTCTGCTGGCATACTCAATCAGGATGGCATCGTGAAAAACACCGATTACAAACGGTATAATTTTCAGTTTAACAATGAAACTAAACAGACAGCATGGCTCAAATTGGGCAATACACTCACGCTAAGCCATGATGTAAAACACAATGGTTCCTATAACGTATTGAATACGCTGGCCTCATTGCCTACACAACCAATTTTCAATGAAGACGGCACCTATTCAGGTCCTGGAAATGAAGCTATATTCTATGGCGACCTGCGTAATCCAATCGGTACTGCCATGCTTGAACAAAATACAACGAAAGGCTATAATCTTCTTGGAAATATCTATGCGGAAGCAAGTTTCTTGAATCATTTCACCTTCAAAACTTTGCTTGGCCTCGATTATAAGGCTTGGGACAATATGACCTTTTCGCCTAAATACAATTGGAAACCCATCCCCGTTCCTAATTCCTATCGGAGTGAAAGCTTCAACAAGAGCCTAACCTACTTGTGGGACAACACCCTCACTTATGCAAATACTTTCGAGGGTGGACACGAAGTCAATGTGATGTTAGGATCTAGTGCGCAAAGCAATGATTATAATTACATGAATGGAAGCATCAAGGAATTTCTTTCCGACAATAATAACCAGTTAAACAATGGTTTGTTAGATCCAACCGTAGGTGGGAGCCGCAACGAATGGGCGCTATTGTCATTCTTCGGACGCGCCAATTATACGTTTAAAAATCGCTATCTCCTTACGGCCACTGTACGTCGTGATGGTACATCAAGAATTGCTTCGGCCAACCGTTGGGGGACTTTTCCTTCTTTTTCCGCCGCCTGGCGTATCTCAGAGGAGTCTTTTTTTAACAAAAATGATTTTTGGAGTGATGTTAAACTCCGTATCGGTTATGGAGTTACTGGTAATCAGGCCGTGTTGGACAACTATGCTGCATCCGCTCGCTTAAAAACTGGTCAATATGTTTTCAATGGTATTCCCGTTTCGACATTGTACCCACTCGTTATGCCTAACCCAGGCATACGCTGGGAAACGATCAAACAACAGAATGTTGGAGTTGATGCAAGTTTTTTCAAAAACAGGCTCCAGTTGACGATGGATGCTTACATCAAAAAAACTTCAGATATGCTAGTCAAGATGAGCGTGCCCATTACGACAGGATATTCAGACAGCTATACGCCAATGATCAATGCCGGAGAGGTAGAAAACAGGGGTTGGGAATTGAGTTTACGTAGCCAAAACCTAACAGGAGAATTGGTTTGGAATACCGATTTCAATATCTCCTATAATAGAAATAAGGTCGTTAGACTTGATGGCGATGTACCTATTTACTACGGTTATCAGTCCCATATCATTGGACAGCCTGTTGGATCATTTTATGGCTATTTGACCAATGGTATTTTTCAGAACTGGGCCGAAGTGAATAGTTATGCTTATCAATATCAAGGGGCAGATCCAGCCAATAGTACGGCACCTGGCGATATCAAATTTAGGGACATCAATAAAGATGGAGTCGTCAATGACTATGATCGTACCTATTTAGGCAATCCGACACCAAGTTGGAGTTTTGCCATGAATAATAAGTTGTCCTATAAAAATATAGATCTTGAAGTATTTTTTCAAGGGGTATCCGGAAACCAGATCTATAATGCCAATAGGGTTACCCTGGAGGGTATGTATACAATTAGAAACCAGACGACTAAGGTTCTTGATCGTTGGACCGCTGAGGGAACAAGCAACGATGTGCCCAGAGCGATTTACAGCGACCCCAATAAAAATACACGTAATTCAGATCGTTTTATTGAGCAGGGAAAATACCTGCGTCTGAAAAATCTGACCGTAGGTTATACCTTGCCTGAGGCTGTAGCCAAGCGTCTGCATGCAGGACGGTTGCGGTTTTATTTTTCAGGACAGAATTTGTTCACCTGGACCAAGTATTCTGGCTTCGATCCTGAAGTGATAGGAGGTGTTGATAATAGTAATTACCCGATCACAAAAAACTTTAGTTTGGGATTGGACCTCAGATTTTAACCAATTAGACTCATGATGATGAAAAAAATATTTTATATGGCCCTTGCGGCGATGCCCCTTTGGTTGGGCTCATGTTCAAAATTTTTGGATAAAGAACCTCTTGAGGATCCCAGTGCCGAATCCGTCAAGGATGCTTCCGCTGCCGTTGCAATGATCAATGCTGCTTATCAGCCACTCCAACGACCCAAGTTATACAATATGCGGATATGGTCATTAGACATTATGGCGGGGAATAGTGCCGTGGGCGCAGGTGGTGGCGATGACGGAATAGAAACGATCCAACTGTCCAATTTTTCCACTGGGCCAGACAATTTCTCGGCGGTTGATCTTTGGCGTGGGCCCAATCCGGGTATTTTATATTGTAATACCGTCTTGGAAAATGTCCCTTCGATGGATATAGATCTCCAATTGAAAAACAGATTGATCGGTGAAGCCAAATTCCTCCGTGCGAACTATTATTTTATTTTGGTTCAGCTGTTTGGCGATGTGCCGCTTTCATTGGTACCCGCAAAACCTGGAGATGATCTTAAACCGGCTCGTGTGAGCAAAGAACGCATCTATAATGAAGTTATAGTACCAGACCTTAAGGAAGCCATTACACTGTTACCACGTCGTGAGGAATATGCCGATCAGGATAAGGGACGCGTCAGTAAAGGAGCTGCGGTAGGCCTTTTGGCAAAAGTTTACCTCACAATAAAACAATATCAGTTGTGCATTGATCAATGCAATCAGGTCGAGTCGCTGGGGTATGTGCTTAATGCAGACTATAGTGATTGTTTTGGGGGTGAGCCTCGTCATAAAAATACAGCCGAATCGCTCTTTGAAGTACAATATTATGGACTTACCAAGGCCGGATTTTGGGACGATGAAAATCAGGCAAACTGGCTGAGTACCTATATGGGGCCCCGCAATTCCGGCTGGGTGGGCGGCGGCTACGGTTGGAATCAGCCAACAGCTGAGTTTGTCTCCCAATATGAAACTGGAGACTTGCGCAAAGATAAAACTGTTTTGTATGAAGGTGGACCACTTTTCGACGGTAAGGCCTACAAATCCAATATGTCGTCCACAGGATATAACGTGCGTAAATTTTTGGTTCCATTGTCCATTTCACCCGATTACAATACCAATGCAGCCAATATTGTTGTATTACGTTATGCAGACGTACTATTGATGAAGGCTGAGGCACTCAATGAACTCGGCAATACGGCTCAAGCGGTGGATCCCCTGTATTTGGTGCGACAACGAGCAGGTTTGACCGATAAAAAGTCAATTACAGGACTTTCCCCGGCTGATATGCGTGAAAAAATCCGTCATGAAAGAAGAATAGAACTTGCTTTTGAAGGACAACGCTGGTTTGATATGATTCGATGGGACAATGGACAGTATGCGCTTAACTTTCTGCACAGCATCGGTAAGCTCAATGCGACCGCAAAACATTTGTTGTTACCCATTCCTCAAGTTGAGATTGACGCCAATCCAAATTTGAAGCAGAATCCAGGTTATTAAATTCCTTTGGTAATTAACCAACTAACAAATTTAAAAAGATGAAAAGACTATATTATATTATCAATTTGATCTTGATTTCGTCCTTGTTCTGTCAGTCCTGTAAAGACGATTTTGGCAATGTCATCTATCCCGATGGTCCCTTAGAACTCAGTGTCTCAACATCAGATATTGTATTGAATGTTGCCGCCCCGGAGCAGGAAGCTGTCGTATTCGACTGGACATCGGGTTCTAATTTTGGAACGAATGCAGCCATCAAGTATACCCTTGAAATCGGTGAAAAAGGTAAGGATTTTAAGCCTTCCATTAGCAGTACTTTTGAGAAAGGATTGCGGTCACAAAGATATGTTACCAAAGAGTTTAATCAATTGTTGATTGAAAAGCTTGGCATTACAGCTGGAAGCGGAGCACAGCTGGAAGCTCGTGTCACAGCAGAGATCCAGGACGGACAAAGCGCAACACAGCTGTCTCAAATCCTTAGTTTAAAGGTCAAAACCTACAGGCCGATCACCGAAACCCTCTATATCTTGGGTAGTGCTACCAGCAATGGCTGGGATGCGCATAAAGCCAGCAAGATGAATCAGGTACAGGGTACACCAGGAGCCTTTATATGGCAAGGCGTATTGAGCCCGGGCGAGTTTAAGTTTATCAGCACCTTGGGCAATTTTATACCTTCGTACAATAAAGGAACAAGCAATGAAAAGCTCTATTATCGTGAATCGGAGTCAGATCCATATGATGTTCCATTTACTGTTGCCAAATCTGGCTTATACCAAGTCAAAGTCAATCTGATCGATCTATCTATTGCCATTACTGAAATTGAAGGAGCTATGTATGATGCATTGTGGTTTGTGGGCGGCTTTACCGGTTGGTCCTTTCAGCCTATGGCGAAAGACCCGAATGACCCTTTTATTTTTACGTATCATGCCGTCTTAAATTCTAGTAATAACGCAGACGAGTTTAAGATTGCAACGAAGCCAGATTTTGATCCAAGTGTTGTCTTTTTGCGCCCAGAGACAGATAAACAAGGCGTTGGAACAGACCTACCTGTCGTAAAGTGGTCCGAAAGTGAAAATAAGAGTGATTATAAATGGCGGATTAATAAAGGAACCTATAAGATCAGGCTGGATCTACGGGCCAATAAAATTACCATTGCTCCTTTTACACCATTTCCAGCTATATATCTTGTGGGCGATGCGACGCCCAATGGTTGGGATATTGCCGCAGCAACCCCGATGGTCAAGGGTGATACACCCCACAGGTTTACCTGGTCTGGAACACTCAAAACTGGCGAATTAAAGTTCAGTTGCGATAAACAGTCCGATTGGAATGGCGCATGGTTTTTGGCCTCACAAAATGGCAAGACACCGTCAGGGCAGACCGAGCAGATGATCTTTAGCAAGTCTGGCTCTAATCCAGATAATAAGTGGAAAGTGATCACTGCAGGTACCTACAATATTACACTGGATCAGCTACAGGAAACAGTCACAATTGTCAAACAATAAATCAATCTTAAGCTTTTTCCTCCATCAGCAAAATGGAGGAAAATAATAAGCTTCTGCGTGCATGATAAAATTATTTACAGATGAAACGAATATTTAGACTTTTGGCTGCCGGCGGAATGCTTCTAAGCGCGAGCTGCAACAACTATTACGATATTGACAAAGACCCGATCACCTATGGGCAGACCTATTTTAAGCCTGTCATCAATACGGATAAGGCTGTTTATAAACCTGGGGAAAAGATCACATTTACAGCTGCTATCTCCGACAATCATTTGAGTGTCGCCTATACCTATCTGGGCGAATTGATCAAAGAGGAGCCGCTTTCGCAGTCGAGCTGGACCTGGACACCACCTACGACAGACTTTCGGGGCTACATGGTCTATCTATTTAAAACTGATGATACAACTAAAAAGCCGCTCTACAGTATAGCCGTGGATGTATCTTCCGACTGGCGCAAGTTTCCACGGTATGGATTTGTATCCAATTACGATCGTCTTGATCAGCAGGCAATAAAACGCAATGTCGAAATGCTCAACCGTTTCCATATCAATGGAATCCAGTTTTACGACTGGCAGATGGATCAGCATAAACCTTTGGCCGGTTCAGTATCCAATCCGGCTGATTCTTGGCTGGATCTTATCGGTCGGACCAATTACAAATCTACCGTTAATGGCTATATTCAGGCCGCTCATGATAAAGGGATGAAAGCGATGTTCTACAACTTGTTGTATGGCGCTTTGTCCAATGCGGCAAGTGATGGGGTATCCGAACAATGGTACCTTTTTAAGGATAACCAACATCAGGAGAAAGATATGCATCTGTTGAATGCACCCTTTCGCAGCAATATCTATTTGGTCGATCCCGGCAACTCCGCCTGGCAGACCTATATTAACAAAAGACATCAAGATGTATTTGCGGTCTATAATTTTGACGGCTATCACATCGATCAGTTGGGAGACCGCGGAAAACTATATGACTATACCGGTAAAGAAGTGAAATTAGACCAGAGCTACGCCCCATTCATAGCAGCGTCAAAGAAGGCTTTTCCGGGTAAGTATCATGTGATGAATGCCGTTAATCAATACGGTCAGGAGTATGGGATAGCACCATCTGCTGTTGATTTTTTATATACCGAAGTTTGGGATCCCAACAAATCATACGATGAATTGGTGAAAATTATTCAAGACAATGACCGTTTTGGCAATTACAATAAGAATACCGTATTAGCAGCTTATATGAACTATGCTAAGTCCAATCAGGCAGGCTTTGTCAATGAGCCGGGCGTGTTGCTGACCAATGCGGTCATCTTTGCCAATGGAGGGGCTCACCTTGAAATGGGAGAACATTATTTGATCAATGAATATTTTGCAAATAACAACCTGCAGCTTAAAGGAACAACAAAGGAAAAGCTGATCCAATATTATGACTTTATGGTCGCCTACCAAAACGTATTGCGAGACGGTGGTACCGCCACGGTCTTTAGTGTCACCGGTACAAACGCTTTGACTATCAGCAATGGTAAAGCAATTTCAGGCAATATTACCAGCTATGGACGACATTTTGCTAACCGCGATGTGATCCATTTGATCAATTTTAAGGATGCCAATACAATGGAATGGCGCGATACCAACGGTACCCAACAGGAACCCTCCAATATCGATGGCCTACAGATCAACCTCGACGTAACACGTACTGTCAAGCGAGTATGGTTGGCATCGCCCGATATGCAAGGGGGCGTCGCAATTCCGCTTACTAAAGCGCAGACAGGAAATAAATTGACCATCGATCTGCCGGGGCTCAAGTATTGGGACATGGTTGTGATCGAATATTAAAAACCTATTATGCATAAACTAAACTCTTTTTATTTGATGCTGTTTTGCCTTATCTCCATCGTTCATGGAGCAGCAGGACAGGTGATGAAAGCGGCACAATGCCAAGATTATCAGATCGAGGGGCGAAAGGTGACTTTCAATTGCAGCGATGGTGCTAAGTTGGAACTTTATTTTTGTAGCAGTTCTGTTGTTCGGATCTGGTATGATGCCAGCGGTACACTGCAAAGGAAGAATCCTTCCTTTGCAGTAGTTCATGAACAGCTGGAAGACATCGGTGAAATCAAGGTGAATAACGAACCGGCAACCTTCGAAATCTTCACCGGAAAGCTGCGTGTCCGTCTCAACAAGAATCCCATGCAATTGCTGATTTACGATAAGTGGCAAAAGTTGGTTTTCAGTGATTATAAAAGTCTTGGACACAGCACGAGCGGTACCAAGACGGTGGCACATAAAGTGCTGCGCCCGGATGAACAATTCTTTGGCCTAGGCGAAAAGACTGGGCCACTCAATCGAAGAGGCCGGTCTTACAAGATGTGGAATAGCGACAAACCCTGTTATAGCAGTCAAGAAGATCCATTGTATAAAAGTATCCCTTTTTTCATGAGCAGCTACCATTATGGTATTTTTTTAGACAATACCTATAAAACGGCTTTTGACTTTGGAACCACCAGTACAGAATCCTACTCCTTTGAAGCACCGGATGGTCCCTTTATCTACTATTTTATCTATGGTAAAGACTATAAGGAAATTCAGCAGCACTATATTGCATTGACCGGAAGGCCGATCATGCCACCAAGGTGGGCATTTGGTTTTGCGCAGAGCCGTGGACTCTATACACAGGAGGACCAAGCCCTGGATATCGCCTCCGGGTTTCGAAAGCGCCAAATCCCCTGTGATATAATCTATCAGGATATTGGTTGGACACAGGAGCTGCAAGATTTCGACTGGCGTAAAGGAAATTATAAAGATCCCAAAGGAATGCTCAAAAAGCTGAATGAACAAGGCTTTAAGATGATTCTTTCACAAGATCCAGTTGTGTCGCAAGCAAATAAAAGTCAGTGGCAGGAGGCCCATCAAAAAGGATATTTTGTCAAGGACCGTCGTACGGGTACATCTTATGATATGCCTTGGCCATGGGGTGGTAATTGTGGTGTCGTTGATTTTACAAATCCATCTGTGGCCGACTGGTGGGGGCAGCTCCAGCAGAAGCCCCTCGCCGATGGTGTGAGTGGTTTTTGGACAGATATGGGGGAGCCTGCCTGGAGCAATGAAGAGGATGTTGATAGACTTCATATGCAACACCAGTTAGGCATGCATGCCGAGATCCACAACGTATACGGTCTTACCTGGGATAAGGTGGTGAAAGAGCAGTTTGACAAGCGTAATCCCAACAAGCGGATCTTTCAGATGACACGCGCAGCTTATGCCGGACTTCAGCGCTATACCTTTGGTTGGTCTGGCGATAGTGGCAGTGGAACCGAGGTGACCGAAGGCTGGAGCCAATTGGCTAATCAGGTTGCGGTCGGGTTATCGGCGGGTCTTGGCGGTATTCCGTTCTGGACGACAGATATTTCAGGTTACTGTGGAGACATCACAGATTACCCTGCTATGGCAGAGCTGTATACACGTTGGATGCAATTTGGTATTTTTAATCCATTGAGCCGCGCCCATCACGAGGGCAACAATGCGGTCGAACCCTGGTTATTTGGTGAGGTCGCCGAAAAAAATGCCAAAACAGCCATTGAACTCAAATATCAACTGTTCCCATATCTCTATTCCTATGCGCACAAAGCGCATCAGACAGGTCTACCTATATTAAGGGGCTTGTTTATGGAATTTCCACAGGACGACCAAGTTATCGGGATCAATGATCAGTTTATGTTTGGACAGGAAATCCTCGTGGCCCCTGTGCTGAAAAAAGGCGAACGGGTCAAAAAACTCTATCTGCCCGATGGCGAATGGATTGATTTTAATGACAAAAAGACGGTATACCTGGGCGGGCAACAGATTGCCTACCGAGCACCTCTAAATCGAATTCCAATGTTTGTCAAAAAAGGTGCTATCGTACCCATGATGCCGATCATGCAATATATCGGTCAGGATCCAATACATCCGCTTTATATCCATATCTTCCCCAATTATGAAGGAGAGTCCGCTACATTTGAACTTTATGAAGATGATGGTGAGACACAGGATTATCTCAAAGGTATTGGTTCTACGACACGCTTTACCTGTACAACTCTGGCAGAAGGAGATTTTGAAACAGCTATTCAGCCCTGGGATAAAGGCTACATACCTGCCAAAGGAAGACAGCTCTACTTATGCTATCATCTTGAAAGTAGGCCCAATGGCGTCACCATTGATGGTAAGACCATATCCTATGCTGTAGCGGACAATAATCAAACGTCAACGATAAAGAAAAATGAGTCCAGTTGGACATGGGATGCCCAACAGGGGAGCTGTATCGTTAAGTTGACGGATAATAGAAATGCGAAAAATATAAAAATCCACTAATTAACATAAAAAATGAAGAAAACGACGCTCTTGATGAGTTTATTTTTAATCACTTTGGGACTGCAGGCCCAAGAGCTGCTTTCGCCTTCGGGAAAATTGAAACTTCAGTTTTCACTGGATGCATCAGGTGCACCGACGTATAGCTTGAGTTATAAAGACAAAGCTGTAATCAAACCCAGTAAGTTAGGATTGGAATTGACCGGCAATACCAAGAAAGTTGAATTTTCAGGGGCAGGAGAAGGCAATGGAGAACCGTTATCCAGTTCACTGTATGACGAGTTTGAAGAAATGGCACAAGAAAGCAAACATGTTGATGAACGCTGGAATCCTGTTTGGGGTGAAGAAAGTGAGATTCGAAACCATTACAACGAACTAACCATTAGCTTGCAACAGAAAACGTCCAAAAGAAAACTTGTGGTCCGTTTCAGATTATTTGACCAAGGTTTGGGATTTCGCTACGAATTTCCCGAACAAAAGGAGATGACTTATCTCGTTGTAAAGGAGGAAAAAACACAATTTGCAATGAATGGCGATCATACAGCATTTTGGATTCCAGGAGATTACGATACCCAGGAGTATGATTACACCAAGTCCCGTCTGTCTGAGATCAGAGGATTGATGGCCAAAGCGATTACGCCCAATGCCTCGCAGACCCCATTTTCGCCTACAGGTGTACAGACGGCTTTGATGATGAAAAGTGACGACGGGCTATATATCAATATCCACGAAGCGGCGTTAATTAATTATGCCTGTATGCATCTTAATCTAGATGACAAAAATTTTGTGTTTCAATCTTGGCTGACACCCGATGCCAATGGGACCAAAGGCAATTTGCAGACGCCTGCTCGGAGCCCCTGGCGCACAATTATGGTGAGTGATGATGCCAGAGATATTTTGGCTTCCCGGATGACGCTCAACCTCAACGAACCCACTAAAATTAAAGATCCTTCGTGGATAAAGCCTACTAAATATGTAGGTGTATGGTGGGAGATGATTACAGGAAAGAGCGAGTGGTCCTACACCTATGATCTTCCTAGTGTACATCTAGGTGAAACTGACTATAGCAAAGTAAAGCCTCATGGCAAACATGGTGCTACGACGGCGAATGTAAAACGTTACATTGATTTCGCAGCAAAACACGGGTTTGATGGCGTATTAGTTGAAGGCTGGAATATTGGCTGGGAAGATTGGTTTGGCAATGCCAAAGATCATGTGTTTGATTTTGTCACGCCCTATCCCGATTTTGATCTGGCAGGCATCCGGGATTATGCCAAGCAAAAGGGCGTTAAGATGATTATGCATCACGAGACCTCAGGAGCAGTGCGCAATTATGAGCGTTATTTGGATAGCGCTTATAGATTTATGAAAGACAATGGTTATGAGGCTGTTAAAAGTGGCTATGTAGGCAATATTATTCCTCGAGGCGAATATCATTATAGCCAGTGGATCAATAACCATTATCAATACGCCTTGGAGAAAGCTGCTAAATATAAGATCATGGTCAATGCGCATGAGGCCGTACGTCCGACAGGTTTATCACGTACCTGGCCCAATCTGATCGGTAATGAGTCTGCACGTGGCACAGAGTATCAGGCATTCGGGGGTAACCATGCAAACCATGTTACCATTTTACCTTTTACGCGGCTTATCGGCGGACCGATGGACTATACACCGGGTATCTTTGAGATGGACATCCAAAAGATCAATCCTAAGAATACATCCCATGTCAATTCTACCTTAGCCAACCAGTTGGCCTTGTATGTGACTATGTACAGCCCATTGCAGATGGCAGCCGACCTCCCTGAGAATTATGAGCGTTTTATGGATGCTTTTCAGTTTATCAAAGATGTTGCCGTCGATTGGGACAATAGCCTATATCTCGAAGCAGAACCGGGAGAATACCTAACGATAGCCCGTAAATCAAAAGGTAAAAATGAATGGTTTGTCGGGAATGTCAGCGGAGAGAAAGGACATGAATCCATGTTGGATTTTGGGTTTTTAGCAGCAGGCAAAAAATATGAAGCTACGATCTACGCCGATGCTCCAGATGCCCATTATAAAACCAATCCTCAGGCTTATGTGATTAAAAAGCTTAAAATAAATAATAAAAGTAAGTTAAAGCAGAAGTCTGCACCTGGTGGTGGCTTTGCCATTCGGATTGTGGAACTATAAAAGCAATGATATAAAAGCTGAAAAGTCTTAGGTGGCGACTTGTTTAGCAGTTATATATGAGGCCCTCAATCAGTATTGATTCGGGGCCTTTTTACTTAAAAAAAGGTTAACTATCATTATTTTATTTGTTCTAGATTAGTAACCGAATTCTCTACTTTTAAATGCTCCAGCTTTTCGGGGAGAGGTCAACCATTTTTTCAATTCAATATCTTCCGTCTTATTACATTAATTGGGGAATAAGAGGTGTATCGAGAGTAAACCCTACCAACAATCTATATATGAATATGGGCCATCTGGCATACATTAGAACAATCGCCTCATATTTGCTTGGAATAGTTTTATTTAAATATTCCTTTAGGCTTCCTTCTTGGATACTAACTGTTACTTTTTCAGTCTTTCTAATACATTGCTTTTTTGATACAAATAATTTTATTTAATGGTTCTCCGTTTAGACACCTGTTATATTTGCAATGATGATTCTATCAAAAAGTTTATCACCAAAATATCTTCTGTTCAGCTTGTAAATAAATTCATCAAGATAAAGCTGGAGATACTTTC
>Ga0213829_1001367_pt1 | contig 17477 bp, 20 predicted proteins | sample MC6MC0896MG_FD_180665 | JGI IMG/M metagenome (GOLD analysis project Ga0213829, IMG submission 180665) | Enriched soil aggregate microbial communities from Iowa State University, Ames, United States - MC6-MC0896-MG | ecosystem: Environmental > Terrestrial > Soil > Unclassified | place: USA: Iowa...
TGGCCGTCAAAAATTCGCGTCTGCTGATGGTCGCGTGGATCGTTTCAACAAAAAATACGGTCTTAAAAACTAATGTTAGTTTAATACCTGCCAAGCATGCGCTTGGCAGGTATTTTTTTCAGTAAATAATACACGTTGATGCAAGTCTTTTCAAAATCCAGATTGACACAAAGAAAGGGAGAAGACAAAATGGCACAGCTATATTTTAAACATGGTGCAATGAATAGTGGGAAGTCAATAGAAATTCTAAAAGTTGCCCATAATTATGAAGAACAACAAAAACCTGTAATGATGTTTACTTCAGGTTTAGATACGCGTGATGAGGTGGGCTTCGTTTCCAGTCGAGTAGGTTTACGACAACAAGCCATTCCTGTTTATGAAGATACAAATATTTTTGAAATAGTGAAAACTAATGCTGTCAAACCTTATTGTGTGCTTGTGGATGAAGTTCAATTTCTAAAAAAAGCACATGTTTTACAGCTAGCTAACATTGTGGATAAATTGGACATTCCCGTAATGGGCTTTGGTTTAAAAAATGATTTTCAAAATGAGCTATTTGAAGGTAGCCAGTACATGCTTACATATGCAGATAAAATTGAGGAAATGAAAACAATTTGCTGGTTCTGTCATAAAAAAGCAACAATGAATTTGCGAGTAGATGAAAGTGGAAAGCCAGTTTACACAGGAGATCAAATTCAAATCGGTGGCAATGATTCGTATTATCCTGTTTGCCGAAAATGTCATGCAAATCCACCGCTTTAAAGCTAAGTAGCTTGTTAAAGCGCTAAGAAAAAGTAGCATACATGTGAAAATTTCCTTATACTAAGTAGTGGAAATAAGAAATGAAAAAACCATTACGCCGTAGCGTAATTTTGATGAAAGCGGCTTCTCTGTAAAAAAGGAGCAATTTAAAAAACTAAATAGAGGTGAAATCCATGTTTGATCGATTACAAGCAGTGGAAGATCGTTATGAAAGGCTTACTGAGCTTTTGAGCGATCCGGATATTGTTAATGATAGTAAGAAATTACGCGAATATTCTAAGGAACAATCAGATATCCAAGAGACAGTAGATACTTATCGTGAATATAAAAGTGTTAAAGAACAGCTAGTAGATACACGAGAAATGTTAGATAGCGAAAAAGATCCTGACATGCACGAAATGGTAAAGGAAGAATTTAACCTTTTAAAAGCACAGCAGGAAGAGCTAGAAGAGCGATTACGTATTTTATTAATTCCAAAAGATCCGAATGATAATAAAAACGTTATTATGGAAATCCGTGGGGCAGCTGGTGGTGACGAGGCTAATATTTTTGCAGGTGACTTGTTCCGTATGTATTCTCGCTATGCAGAAACGCAAGGCTGGAAAATTGATATTATGGAAGCTACACCAAACCCAATGGGCGGCTATAAAGAGGTAATCTTTATGATTAATGGACAAGGAGCCTATTCAAAATTCAAATTTGAAAATGGCGCACACCGTGTACAACGTGTCCCTGCTACAGAATCACAAGGTCGAATTCATACATCAACAGCAACAGTTGCTTGCTTACCCGAGGTTGAGGAAGTAGATGTTGAAATCCATGAAAAAGATATCCGTGTAGATACATTCGCATCTTCTGGTGCGGGTGGTCAATCTGTAAATACAACAATGTCTGCTGTTCGTATGACCCATTTACCGACAGGTGTTGTGGTTTCGATGCAGGATGAACGTTCACAAATTAAAAACCGTGAAAAAGCAATGAAAATTCTTCGTGCTCGTGTTGCAGATATGTATATGCAGGAAGCGCAAAAAGAGATTGATGCTACACGTAAATCAGCTGTTGGATCTGGTGACCGCTCTGAGCGAATTCGCACATACAATTATCCACAAAACCGCGTAACCGACCACCGTATCGGCTTAACGATTCAAAAGCTAGATCAAATCGTTGAAGGCAGACTAGATGAGATTATCGATGCTCTTATTTTAGAAGAACAAGCATCGAAGTTAGAGCGTTTAAATGATGACTTATAAAAATGTGATGGAGGCCCTTGAGTGGGCTTCTTCTTTTTTAGTGGATAATGGTTGTGAACAAACAGCAGCGCGGATTGTTATGCAACATGTGCTTGGTACTAGTTATGGAGAAGTTATGTTGCATTTGCAAGATGAATTAACAGCAGCGCAGCAAATGAGATTTAATGAGCTCATAGAAGAACATGTCAATGGACGCCCTGTCCAATACTGTGTTGGGTATGAGGAGTTTTATGGCCGTTCATTCTTAGTCGATGAATCTGTCTTAATACCACGACCTGAAACAGAGGAATTGGTGCTTGGAACAATTAATCGACTACCTAAATTATTTACAAAGCAAACATTGAAGCTGGCTGATATCGGTACAGGTAGTGGAGCCATTGCTATTTCAATGAAGCTGGAATGCCCAGCATTAACGGTCATAGCTACCGATTTATCAGAAGCTGCACTAGCAACTGCTCAAAAAAATGCAAAGCAATTAGAGGCAGATATTGATTTTAGATTGGGAGATTTAGCTGCTCCACTTGCAGGAGAAAAATTTGATATTGTTTTATCGAACCCACCGTATATCGCATTTGATGAGGCACAAGCAATGTCAAGCGTTGTGCTAGAGCATGAGCCGCATAGTGCCCTCTTTGCCGAGGAAGATGGTCTTATTTTATATAGAAAATTAGCCGAACAATTACCAGCTTATATGAATAGGCCAGCGTTGATTGGATTAGAAATCGGTTATACACAGGGGGAGAAAGTAGCCAAATTCTTTCAAGATAGTTTTCCACAGGCGACAGTTTCAGTAGAAAAAGATATTAACGGTAAACCTCGAATGATTTTTTGTGAGCTACATGTATAAAGTTTCTTATTCTTGCCAACAATGTTGAGCAAGGAGGGATTTTTATGTTGAACGAATACAAGATTATTAGATTACCTAAACAAAATATCTTTCTAGCTTTTGCTAGACTAGTATTAATTGCGATTGTTTTACAGTTATGTGTTTTATATATTCCAACATTAGTAGGTTTGGCGAAGGAATCTTCCGGTGATGTGCAAGAAAAAGATTTTCGTATACGTGTTATCGCAAACAGTAATACTGCACAAGATCAGCTAGAGAAACAGCAGCTTGTCCAAGATTTAAAGCCATACTTTCTACAACTGGGTACGGCTGGATTTGCTGGGAATGAGCAAATTCTTTCGTTAAAACAACAAATTGAAGCTGAACTGAGCGAAAATTATCCACAATTGGATGCACAGGTTGTTGTTGGGGATAATTTATTCCCACCAAAAAGACAAGGTGCTGTGCTTTATCCACAAAATGTCTATCAATCAATTGTTGTAAAGATTGGTGATGCCCGTGGAGATAACTGGTGGTGCAGTATTTTCCCATCGATATGTGAGCCTGATAAAGAAGAGGTAAAAGAAGAAGTAGAAGTAGAAGTAGAAGTAGAAGAAAAAGAACAAGTTACATTCTTTATATGGGAATGGATTAAAGGACTTTTTGAATGAATTGTGCACAAATTCAGACAACTTATACACATTTTTTATTAAGTTATAAACAATATGTGGATAATTCAGTAAAAACGAATAATTGAAGGTAGGTATTAATCATGAAAACTGTTTGTAAGGTTGTGGACAGTAATGTGAATAGTCAGATTAATTATACACAAGCTGTGGATATCTTAAATGCAGGAGAGGTAGTCGCATTTCCAACAGAGACGGTTTATGGCTTAGGAGCGATTGCCACAAATGATCTGGCAGTTAAAAAGATATTTGAAGCAAAAGGTCGACCTTCAGATAATCCTTTAATTGTCCACGTTGGTACAAAAGAGGAAGTAGCGATCTATATCGACCATATTTCTGACATAGCTAAACAATGCATGGATTTATTTTGGCCAGGACCATTAACACTGGTGATGCCAGCAAAGCCAGATGTATTAGCTAAAAGTGTCACAGCTGGGTTATCAACAGTTGGCATTCGAATGCCTGATCATCCAGTAGCGCTCGCCTTACTACAACAGCTCCAAAAACCGCTTGCTGCACCGAGCGCTAATCGTAGTGGAAAGCCAAGTCCTACAGAAGCCGTTCATGTTTTAGATGATTTAGAAGGGTACATACCTTATATTTTAGATGGAGGTTCTACAGGCATAGGGCTTGAGTCTACTGTACTAGATGTGACACATGAACCTCCAGTAATTTTACGTCCAGGTGGCATTACGAAGGAAATGCTTGAGGCTAAGATTGGTCCAGTGATTCAACCAACTAAAATAGAACAGAAGCTAGACGCAACGCCTAAGGCACCGGGAATGAAATATACGCATTATGCACCAAATGCTCCCGTGTATTTAATAGACTGTGATGTTGAGAAAGTCAACGAAGCTGTTCTGCATTTACAGAGACAAGGACATAGTGTAGCACTACTTGCACCTGAGAACTTTGAAGAAATTAAAGTGGATTTTTACTTCTCTATTGGTGAAGCAGGAAGTAAAGAAGAAATGGGTGCGGCCTTATATAATGCACTTAGAGCATGTGATAAAACTACCGCTACCGTAATATTAGCAACAACTACTTCAATAGAAGGAGTAGGTGCAGCTATTATGAATAGACTTGAAAAAGCCTCTGGAGGTAAATGGTATTCATTGTAAATAATAATAGAACAATTATAGGCAAAAGACATTGAAAAACCACATGTTTTTTGTCTTTTTTTGTCCAATTATTATATGTTAAAAATGAAAAACAATAGTAAACAGTTATGATAATAATGTATTTTCGAGCATAAAATGATAAAATATTAGGGAGCGAAGGAGTGCGTTCTTGCAGGGAATTCTTGCAGGTATATTAACGTCTGTTGATGTGATTGGTCTATATGTTTTGCTGCCAAATGTTAGATATCGATTATTTTTATCATTATGGACGGCTGCATTACATATGCTTTTTCCTTTATTAGGGTTTGAATTAGGAAGCTATTTAGTTCGATTTCTATTAGAATGGGGACAATGGATTTCAAGTATTTTATTATTTTGTATCGGGATGCATTTATTATTATTTTCTCACAGAGATGAAAAAGTAACGATTTCACCTGTACTTTTAGCAGTGACTGCAAGCCTAGACACCTTTTCAGTTAGTGTTTCTTTTGGTATGCTTAACTTAGAAAAAACGATTTTTATTATGAGTGCAGGCTTAAGTGCATTAATTTGTGCTTATGGGTCATTAGTTATAGCACGTAGGAGCCAAGTCTTTTTTGGCAATAAAATTCAAATCATTGCTGGCATTATATTTATAATCATGAGTATTCTAGCTATTCAACAATAGATAAAATTGGAGAGTGATAAGTGTGAAAATATTATTTGTTTGTACAGGCAATACTTGTCGCAGTCCGATGGCAGAAGCTATTTTAAAACATAAACAAATAAACAATGTAGAAGTGCGCTCAGCGGGTATTTATGCGATGCCTAATGCACAAATGTCAGCACATGCACAACAAGTGTTAAATGAAGCCCAAATGTCCCATCAACATTTTGCGACGCAATTATCACAAGCTGAAATGGCATGGGCAGACTTAGTTTTAACGATGACGACTGCTCACAAAGATACCGTCATTTCCAATTATCCAGAAGCTGAGCATAAAGTATTTACATTGAAAGAGTATACAAATGAGGGCAGTTTAGAAAATGTAGTGGATCCTTATGGTGGTAATAGAGCAATTTATGAAGCAACATTTGCAGAATTAAAAGAACTGGTTGATCAATTAATACAAAAACTAGAAAAGAATTGAGGGGTCCTATGAAAAAACAATTTGGTTTACGCCTAAAGTTGGTGTTATTTGTTAGTGTTCTTGCACTAATCACCTACAGTGTCAGTTTTATATTCATTGAGTTTTTACAACCTACCTTCTTCCCTGACACAAATCGAAAAGTTTTTGAAGTGATTACGTATGCGTTAGGCATAACTTGGTCAGGGATATTAGCTGCCTTTTTAAGTGTAATCCTCATCAAGCCGTTACAGCAGCTTGAACATTCAGCAACACTTGTGGCAGAAGGAAAAATAGGACAGGATGTACAAATGCCTAATACAAATGATGAGATTCGATCTGTTGCAGAGGCATTCCAACAAATGGTGTTAAACTTGCGTCAAATGGTGGAAAGTATTGATCATAACTTCCAACAAACGAATCAATCGATTATTCAGCTTTCAGATGAAGCAGGAGTGGCAACAAGAAAGGCAGAAGGCATTGCATCTACCGTAAAGCATATTTCTACAGGAGCAGAAGCATCTGCAACTGCTGTACAAGATACTGCTGAAGCGATTGAAGATGTAAGAACGCTTGCAACAGAGGTAAATAGTAGGGCAGAAGCATCAGCATCACAAACTAAAGAGATTCTACATAATTTATCGACAACAACAAAAGCCATTGAAACATTAGTGAATAGTATTCAACAAATTGCGACAGGCAATAATGAGGCATTAAAAAGCATTCATGCGCTAGAAGAGAATGCTGGACAGGTAGAACGAATAATTAGCTTAGTTGGTGACATTGCAGCACAAACCAATCTGTTGGCACTAAACGCCTCTATAGAAGCTGCTCGTGCAGGAGAACATGGGAAAGGCTTTGCAGTAGTAGCTGAAGAAGTCCGTGGTTTGGCTGATGAAAGTGCAAAAGCAGTGCAAGGAATTACAGCTTTAATTCAAACCATGCAGCAAAACGTAGAGGTAGTTGTGAAACAAATGAACGAACAAGTTGCCTTTGCAACAAAGGAAGCCGATCGAGTGTCTGAAACAACGACAGCAGTAGAAAATATGGCTTCTAATGTACATGAAATGGCAACATCAATTGTTGAGATTTCTTCTTTAATTGAACAGCAAATGCATAATATTGAAACGACAGCTCGACAATCACAGGAAGTTGCTGCCATTGCGGAACAAACGTCAGCAGGTGCACAGGAAGTTCGTAGTGCTGCTGAAGAGCAAGCCTATGCAATTGAACAAGTCGAGCATCTGGCTCAAAGTTTGAAAAAGCAATCGGAAGCATTGCATAAAATGATCCAACAATTTGATAGACAAGCATAGTCCTGAAGGTTATACATAAATCCCATGAAAAATCGGATTTATGTATAACCTTTTTTATTAAAGGACAATTTATGTCCACTGTAAGTAAAAAGCTAAAAAAACTTCAGTAGATGGAATATTACAACAAAAGACCATTATCCGAACTTATTAACATGATATTCACATTATCCACAAAAAAATAAGTTTAAAAGTGAATGATTTTATGTTAACATACAATTAATGTTCGTCTTTCGGGAAAAATCAACGTAAAAACATAAGAAAAATCGTGTTATTCTTCAGAAAGAAGTGGTACACTAAGGTTGACTATAATTCGAAAAGAGGGAACCCAGTGAGAATAGCAATTTCTTCTGATCACGGAGGCAATAACTTACGTCGTGAGATTATGCAGCTATTAGATGAACTTCAAATTAGCTACGAAGATTTTGGTCCACAATCTGCGGATTCAGTAGACTATCCAGACTATGCAAAACCTGTATCTGAGGGTGTTGCTAACGGAGAATTTGATAAAGGCATTTTAATTTGTGGCACAGGAATTGGTATGTCCATTGCCGCTAATAAGGTCAAGGGTATACGTTGTGCATTAGTACATGATGTATTTAGTGCCAAGGCAACGCGTTGCCATAATGATTCAAATATTTTAGCAATGGGCGAACGTGTAATTGGCCCTGGCCTTGCACGTGAAATCGTACAAGCATGGCTAGAAACCGATTTTGAAGGTGGCCGCCATGTACGCCGTATTGAAAAAATTACTGAACTAGAGCAATAATAGTTTTGTTATTCCATATATGGCATTCGTATAGGATGTCATATATGGCATGATTTTAATGGATATAGATGAAGGAGCTGAGCTTAATGGTTGTAAAACAAATACGAACACATTTGACTCAGTTACTCAGTGAATTTGAAGAGCAAGTAACATTACGACCCCATACAATTTTTGTAGTAGGGTGCTCTACATCTGAAGTGATTGGTCAGAAAATTGGCACAGCGGGAGCATTGGAGATAGCAGAAGCCATTTTTGAGCCGTTACAAGAATTTGCAGCAAAGCATCAATTGCTTTTAGCATTCCAAGGTTGTGAGCATATAAATCGCGCCATTACTATGGAAGCATCTACAGCTGAAAAATTTGGCTATGATCCAGTAGCGGTTGTCCCAGTACGTACGGCAGGCGGCTCAATGTCAGCATATGCCTATACGCAATTTGATAACCCAGTGATTGTTGAAACAATACAGGCACATGCAGGTATTGATATTGGACAAACATTAATCGGTATGCATTTGAAAGCAGTAGCTGTACCTGTTCGAACATCGGTAAAAATGGTAGGAGAAGCTGTTGTGACGATTGCAACAACACGTCCTAAGCTAATTGGCGGAGAACGTGCAGTATATAAATAATTACCACCCTATTTAGTGGTAGAGATGAATAACGATACTTTAGGAGGCTTTTTCAAACATGGCATATGAAAAATTAGCAGTACAAGACAAAGCAGTACTAGATGGAATTCTTGCAGAAAAAACACGTCAGCAAGCAAATATTGAATTGATTGCATCAGAAAACTTTGTATCCGAAGCAGTGATGGAAGCGCAAGGATCAGTACTGACAAATAAATACGCTGAAGGTTATCCTGGTAAACGCTATTATGGTGGCTGTGAGCATGTAGACGTAGTAGAAGACATTGCACGTGATCGTGTAAAAGAACTCTTCGGAGCAGAATATGCAAATGTGCAACCACACTCAGGTGCACAAGCAAACATGGCTGTTTACCATACGATTCTAGAACCAGGTGACACAGTTCTGGGTATGAACCTTTCGCATGGTGGTCACTTAACACATGGTTCTCCAGTAAACTTCTCTGGTATTCTATATAATTTTGTAGAGTATGGTGTAACACAAGATACACAAGTGATTGATTATGAAGATGTACGACAAAAGGCTTTAGAGCATAAACCGAAACTGATTGTTGCTGGTGCATCTGCTTATCCACGTGAAATTGACTTCTCTAAATTCCGTGAAATTGCAGACGAAGTCGGAGCCTATTTCATGGTGGATATGGCACACATTGCTGGACTTGTAGCTGCTGGCGAACATCAATCACCAGTGCCATATGCTGATTTTGTTACATCAACTACACATAAAACATTACGTGGACCACGTGGTGGATTAATTCTTGCTTCAAAAGAATGGGAGCAAAAACTAAATAAATCTGTATTCCCAGGCATTCAAGGTGGCCCATTAATGCATGTTATTGCTGCAAAAGCTGTAGCATTTGGAGAAGCTTTACAACCAGAATTTAAAGACTATGCAAAACAAATTAAAGCCAATGCAAAGGCATTAGCAGAAGTATTAATTGCTGAGGGTGTTGAAATTGTTTCTGGTGGTACAGATAACCATTTATTACTGCTAAATGTTAAATCTCTTGGTTTAACAGGTAAAGTAGCAGAGCACGCACTAGATGAAGTAGGTATTACAACAAATAAAAATACAATCCCTTACGATACTGAATCCCCATTTGTCACTTCTGGAATTCGTATTGGTACTCCAGCGGTCACTTCTCGTGGCTTTAAAGAGGAAGATATGAAAGAAGTAGGAGCAATTATAGCGGCTGTTCTTAAAAGCCCTGAAGATGAGGCAGTTAAAGCAGATGCAAAAGATCGTGTGAAGGCATTAACTGATAAGCATCCACTATATGTATAATCAATAGAATAATAGCTGTATTTAAAGTACAAAATTTACTTTAAATACAGCTTTTTATTTTGGAAATGGAGGATTAAACTGTAAAAAACACCTTTTTTCTAATAAAGTAGAATAATCCTCTTATTTTTGAATAAATTTACATAAAAACGGTATAAAGGGATATATTATAGTAGGCAGAGGACAGATAGTGTCCTAGAAAAGAAGTTTTTTTTAATAAAAGTGAAAATTTAATTAAATTTTATGTACAATGGAAATGAGATGAAGTGATAGAAAAGGAGGGGTTGGATGGTCACTAAATCGTTAAACACAGATTATGATGTATTATTAAACAGCATTCGCAAATTAGGTAATAATTCGAAAGAAAGCTACGTTATTTTTGATGCGACGAAGCATCATTACATAGTAGAGTGTAATGATTCTTTTTGTATGCTTACTAATGCTGCACGTTCACAAATTCTAAATACTGATTATTTTTCATGGCTATCAATGGACGAAAAAATGACAACCATTGAAATGATTAAAGAAAAAATACATAACGGCATAATGGTGCAGGCGAAGCTATATCATAATGGCATCGATAAACCTCCCTTTTGGGCAGAAATACAAGCATTACCTTTTTGCAATGAGGCAAATGTAACGCAATTTGTTTTAGTATTAGTGAAGGATGTTACATATTATCATACGGAAGACTTCTTAATGCGTTTAGAAAATGATATGTACAGGGCAATTGAGAAGGAGTTTACTTTTGAGCAAAAGATGAAGCTTATTTGTCAAGGCCTCGATGAATTTTTCATGCCAAATATTGCAAGTATGGTGCTTATAAAAACAGAAGTAAACCAATTACAAGTTTTCATAGGAGATAATCAAACAGAGAGCGTACCAAAATGTTGTACAAACAATGATTTCTTTAATAAGGTCATGCAATCAGAAACGTCTACTTTCATAGAAAATTTAGATGAAGTGAATATTCCTAAAGAACATAAGCAATATGCTTCGCTAGCTAAAAAGCCGCATGGATGGTTTATCCCTATACGTAATCAACAGCGGCAAGTAATAGGTGTTTTCTCGATATTTAGCCAAAAAACACAAAGTGACCAAATGCTTAAAAATATGTTTCGAAAAATGGGTTCTCTTGTTGCATTGGCTTATTCATATGCAAGGACGCAGAAAAAAATTTGGGATTTAGCCTATACAGACATTACAACAGGTCTGCCTAATCGTCACAGCTTTGTTAATACGATTGAAAGGGAAGTCCAGCAGGGGCAAAGCGGCTTTATTAAAATATTAAAACCTAGTGAATTTCATCAAGTAGTTGAATTATATGGCCGTGAAATTGGTGATGAACTTTTAAGACAACTTGCCAAACGTCTTGAGCAAGACAAGTCAGAAAGTAATGAGTATGTTGCTAGATTCACTAGCTCTAGTTTGATTATGACTACAATGTCACTTCATGAAGATTTGAATGATTATGAGATGAGAATAAAAGAAACGATTCGCCAGCCTTTTATTATAGGAGGAAAGCAAATCTATATTACATTAAAAACAGGCATTGCTTCCTATAATGATGACATAAATATTAATGATGCGATTCGTTTTGCAGATAATGCGTTATCCTTTGCAATCGATAGGCCAGGCACACATACTGAAATATTTACAACAGAGAAAAATGATGTGCTTGTACAGAAGATGACGGTTTTAAATCATTTGTCAGAAGCCATCAAAAATAAAGAAATAACAGTCCACTTACAGCCTAAAGTAGATTTACGCAATGGGGAAATTCAAAGTATTGAAGCACTTGCAAGATGGATTTCTCCAAAATTGGGTTTTGTTTCACCAGCAGTCTTTATTCCAGTAGCTGAGAGTGCTGGTAAGGTTCGAGAAATTGATGTGCTTATTTTAGAGACGGTACTCTCATGGCTTTCAGAACGACAACGCCTGGGAAGGAAATTAGTGAAAATAGCTGTCAATATTTCACCTGACCATTTTTACTACACGCACTTTGTTCAGGATACACTGAAACTTGTGCGGAAGTATAATATTGACCCTAGCTATATTATCTTAGAGGTGACAGAAAATATTGGTTTAGTAGATTTCCAATCAGCCTATAAGATCATTCAAGAGCTGAAGAGCTATGGCTTTAAAACATCCGTAGATGATTTTGGAACAGGCTTTTCTTCATTAAGCTATTTACAACAACTACCGTTTGCTGAACTAAAGATTGATCGTAGCTTCATCAATGCTATTGAAGATCCAGCAACACTTGCTATTGTTCGCTCTATCATTCAGTTAGCATTAAATTTAGGGATGATTTCAGTGGCAGAGGGTATAGAGACAGAGGAACAGGTTGAGATTCTACGTGCGCTAGGATGCACAGTAGGACAAGGATACTTCTATTTCAAGCCAATGCCAATTGAACAATTAGATATAATACTTGATCAATAACTTAGTTTTGACAAAAGAATAGATGATAAATGGAGTTGTCCTAAATTTATTTTTGAGGCGACTCCTTTTTTCTGTTATACTAGTTGAGATAAAAATGAATCCGAACGGTGAGGAGAGAATCCCTTTGAGCAAAGTCTATGTATTTGATCATCCACTAATCCAACACAAATTAACTTATATTCGCGACAAGAATACAGGAACAAAAGAATTTCGTGAGCTAGTAGACGAAGTGGCAACACTAATGGCATTTGAAATTACACGTGATATGCCAGTAGAGGAAATTGAAATTGAAACACCTGTAACAATTGCAAAAACAAAAGTACTTTCTGGTAAAAAACTTGCAATCGTACCGATTTTACGTGCAGGTATCGGTATGGTAGATGGCGTATTAAAGCTTATCCCTGCTGCAAAAGTTGGTCATATTGGTCTTTACCGTGATCCAGAAACATTAAAACCAGTTGAATATTACGCAAAACTTCCTGCAGATGTTGAAGAACGTGATTTCATCATTGTAGATCCAATGCTTGCAACTGGTGGTTCTGCAGTAGAGGCAATTCATTCACTGAAAAAACGTGGAGCTAAAAACATTAAATTCATGTGCTTAATCGCTGCACCAGAGGGTGTGAAAGCTATTCAAGAAGAACATTCGGATGTAGATATTTACATTGCTGCACTTGATGAAAAATTAAACGACCATGGTTATATTGTACCAGGCTTAGGTGATGCCGGAGACCGTCTATTCGGTACAAAATAAAAATCCATACATGAAATTTCCTCATTTAGGAAACTAATAATTTGTGAAAGCGTCCTTCAAATTGAAGGGCGTTTCATAGTATGTGTAGGTAAGTAATCCTTCATCAACAGGAGATTGATCTTACCATACAATAACAAAAAGGACGGTGCAGATCGTTTTGACAAAGAAATGGAAAGTAATGACGATTTTTGGTACAAGACCAGAAGCAATTAAAATGGCTCCTCTTGTTTTGGAGTTACAAAAGTATCCTAAGCAAATAGAATCTATTGTAACTGTAACAGCACAGCATCGCCAAATGCTCGATCAAGTATTAGAGACGTTTAGTATTACGCCAAACTATGACTTAAATATAATGAAGGATCGCCAAACATTAATTGATGTAACGACAAACGCATTACAGGGCTTAGATAAAGTAATGAAGGAAGCACAACCAGATATCGTTTTGGTACATGGTGATACAGCAACGACTTTCATTGCAAGCCTCGCTGCGTTCTATAACCAAATTGCTATAGGACATGTAGAAGCGGGACTTCGAACATGGAACAAATATTCACCATATCCAGAGGAAATGAATCGCCAACTAACAGGCGTGATGGCAGATTTACATTTTGCGCCAACTGAAGTATCAAAAAAGAATCTCTTAGATGAAAATAAAAATCCAGCGACGATTTTTGTTACAGGTAATACAGCAATAGACGCATTAGCAACAACAGTCAGTGAACACTACTCGCATCCTGTATTAGATAAAATTGGGAAGGATCGCATGATTTTATTAACAGCACATCGTCGTGAAAATCTTGGAGAACCAATGCGCCATATGTTTAAAGCGATCACCAGAATACTCGCAGAACATGAGGATGTTCAAGTTGTTTATCCAGTTCATATGAATCCGGCTGTAAGAGAAATTGCTAATGAAATTTTAGGGAATAATAAACGAGTGCATTTAATTGAGCCTCTTGAAGTATTTGATTTCCATAACTTTGCGGCTAATTCATATATGATCTTAACGGATTCAGGCGGTGTACAAGAAGAGGCACCTTCATTAGGGAAGCCAGTGCTTGTTCTTAGAGATACGACAGAACGTCCAGAGGGGATTGCAGCAGGAACATTAAAGCTAGCAGGAACAGAAGAGGAAACAATTTACGCCTTAGCAAAGGAATTACTAACAGATAATAATGCCTATGAAGCAATGGCAAAAGCATCAAATCCATATGGGGATGGACATGCATCTAAGCGTATTGTTGAAGCATTGCTAGGATTTTTACAAAAAACTAATTAATATACTATATTTTATATTAAAAATAAGTCTAATGTACCTGTTGAAATGGGTAAGCTAATTTACGAGCATAATCTTGTCGTAAATTAGCTTTTTTTATGCGTGAGAAGGTTGAGAAATTTTGAAACTATGAAATTTCATACACAAATTTGTCAACAATTTGACAAGAGTATAGAGGCTGTGAAGTTTTTCTCCTTTACCAATTGACTTCAAATATCACCTATTGTATGCTTACAAAGGGTAAGAATGATAAGGGTTTCTGTTCATAAATAGGACGTTGAAACACTTGTTATATCAACTTTCTACTAAATTGACAGTTCAAAATAAGACTGTCGATTTGCAACGTTTTGTGCGTTTCGGTTTTTACCGAGTCGGTAAGGGGTGTAAGTTATTTTTTTGGGCATTTACACCTGTAATTGAAATGACTCTCCCATTACTATTCCGCTGTGAGTAGTGCTTTTCACTGCTCTTTTCTGATTTCACATAGTGGTCAGCAAACGTTTTCATTACTCGAAAAAATGATTCAGGAGATTACAACCAATGCTAGATTTGCATCACATTTTTGCTGTGCAGAAGAGGGCGTTATTTTTTTTGCTTGCACTCTGCGCATTAGGCTGGGGATTTACCCCCTATCAAACTGTTTTTGCGGGCATCGCAGTCGGTGCATTCTTTGGTACGTATAATTTTTGGATTTTAGTTCGGCGTATGGAGAAGTTTGACAGATCCATTAGTGAAGGGAAGAAAATAGGCTCACTTGGTACAGCGCTTCGCTTTGGATCAGGTGTTGCGGCAGTCGCAATAGCCATTTCGTTGCCAAACTATTTTCACTTAATTAGCACGGTTATAGGGCTAATGATTCCGTACGTTTTTCTCTTTGTCGAGAGAATTGTGTCACATGTAAGGAACCGCTAATGTGCTTTAAATTAGAAAGAGAGGTGAAAAATAACAATGAATCATGAAGCTCCGTTACTAGAAGTCGGTTTTTTAACATTTAACTTATCAACAGTTATGATGTTACTAGTTGCAGCAATTATCGTATTTTTAATTGCCTTTATTTCAACTAGAAGCCTAAAGTTAAAACCTACTGGTATGCAAAACTTTATGGAATGGATTATGGATTTCGTTAAGAATATCATTAAAAGCAACATGGATTGGAAAACTGGTGGTCGATTCCACGTTCTAGGTATCACACTAATTATGTTTATCGCAGTATCTAACTTACTAGGTCTTCCTTTCTCAATTGTCTATGGGCATGAGCTATGGTGGAAATCACCAACAGCTGACCCTACAGTAACGATGACATTAGCAGCAATGATATTAGTCTTAACGCATTTCTATGGTGTAAAAATGAAGGGTACAGGTCATTATGTTGGTACATTCTTCAAACCAATGTCATTCATGTTCCCACTTAAAATAGTAGAAGAATTTGCAAACACATTAACATTAGGTTTACGTCTTTACGGTAACATTTACGCGGGTGAGATTTTACTTGGCTTACTTGCAGGTTTAGCATCATCAGGTGCTGTGGGATTCATCGGGGCAATCGTTCCTATGATGGCATGGCAAGGTTTCTCAATTTTCATCGGCTTTATCCAAGCCTTTATCTTCACAATGTTAACAATGGTTTACATGGCTCATAAAGTGAGCGATGACCATTAATATAAAGCATATACCCTATGCTTGAACAACAAAAACAAACAATTCCAAGGAGGAAATTTTCAAATGACAGGTTCATTAGGTTTATTAGCAGCAGCAATCGCAATCGGTTTAGGTGCACTTGGTGCAGGTATTGGTAACGGTCTTATCGTATCAAAAACAGTAGAAGGTATCGCTCGTCAACCAGAAGCTCGTGGCGTTCTTCAAACTACAATGTTCATCGGGGTTGCATTAGTTGAGGCCCTACCGATCATCGCAGTAGTAGTAGCATTCATCGTAATGAACAAATAATTCAGTTGAACACTGAATTTTACTAGTGGCGAAGCAGGATTCTCCAGATGAAACTTCGCCCTTCATTTTGGAACTGATAAAAGCTATGTGTAAATATAGCTTTTTAAAATAGGTAGTTTTTTAGTCATTAAATTATGTTGAAGTTAAAGCTCTTGAAGGGAGTGAAACAATCGTGTTTTTAGATAATCTTGTACTAGGTGCAGGCGGTGCTTCGTTAAATAGTGGAGATATCATCGCAACATTAGTTATTTTCATCGTATTAATGTTACTACTTAAGAAATTCGCTTGGGGTCCACTTATGGGCATTATGCAACAACGTGAAGAATTAGTAGCGAGTGAAATCGAAGCAGCTGAAAAAGCGCGCAAAGAATCGCACCAATTTTTAGAAGAACAAAAGAGCCTTCTTAAGGAAGCTCGTACAGAAGCACAATCGATTGTTGAAGGCGCTAAGAAGCAAGGCGAATTACAAAAAGAAGAAATTCTTACTGTAGCTCGTAATGAAGCAAATCGCTTAAAAGAATCGGCTTTACGTGAAATTGAGTCTGAAAAAGAAAAAGCTATTGCAGCTGTACGTGATGAAGTCGTTTCATTATCTGTACTTGCAGCATCTAAAGTCCTTAGCAAAGAGATTTCTGAGGCAGACAACCGTGCTCTAATTGAAGAGACGATTGCGAAGGCAGGGGAAGCTCGATGAGTAATTCAACTGTAGCAAAACGTTACGCTCAAGCGCTTTTTGAATTGGCGCAACAAAAAAATATTCTTACTGAAGTAGGAGCAGACTTAAGTGAACTAACAAAAGTAGTAAAAGAATCGCCTGATTTTTTAACGCTTTTAAATGCACCTAAGTTCTCCGTTGAACGAAAAAAACAAATGGTAGCTGATATCTTTAATGGTGCAACACCAGAAGTTTTACACACTGTTCAACTTCTAGTTGAGAAAAAACGTGTAAACGAGATGACACAAATTGCTAAGGCATATGCTGAACTTGCTGCGCAAGCACAAGGCACTGCAGATGCAACAGTATTTTCAACACGTGCACTTTCTGCAGAAGAAAGCGCTAATATTTCAGCAGCGTTCGCGAAACTTGTTGGAAAACAATCATTAAATATTACAAACGAAGTTGATCCATCTTTACTTGGTGGTATTCGTGTTCAAATCGGTAACCATATTTATGATAGCTCAGTAGCTAATAAACTAGAGCGTCTAAAACGTGAATTAATCGGTTAATAATTTAGAAATGTGAGAGGTGACATACATGGGCATCAAGGCTGAAGAAATCAGCAGTCTGATTAAACA
>Ga0213829_1001371_pt1 | contig 17464 bp, 17 predicted proteins | sample MC6MC0896MG_FD_180665 | JGI IMG/M metagenome (GOLD analysis project Ga0213829, IMG submission 180665) | Enriched soil aggregate microbial communities from Iowa State University, Ames, United States - MC6-MC0896-MG | ecosystem: Environmental > Terrestrial > Soil > Unclassified | place: USA: Iowa...
TCGCTGTAGCAAGCAAAAATGATAATACGGTCGTGACAACCGCGCTTGAGAGGGACGACCTCCTTATTTCTCGTGACTCCATATTCCCCGTCATCGCAAACTGGGAACCAAAATCAAAAGCCGTCGAGCAGATATTAGCCAGATGGAATGTCGGCGCAGACTCTGTCGTCTTCGTCGATGACAACAGGTACGAGCTAGAAGAAGTTTCCCGCGCGTTCCCCACAATGGAAACTCGACATTTTCCTACCACGGATGCGAATGCCGTTTATAACTTGCTGAACGAGTTGCGCGACCTTTGTCATAAAGAGAAAACCAACGAAGAAGACGTATTAAGACTGCAATCGATACGCGCATCAGCAGAAATTGCGGTTCTGGCCCAAGAGAACTCACTTGATGATTTCTTGAGTGGGATCGGGGCGTCAATAAAGCTCGAGAAGGCCAATGCCTCCGATACGCGTGCATTAGAACTCGTCAATAAAACAAATCAGTTCAATCTAAATGGTCGTCGCTGGTCGGACTCCGAATGGAGTAGATACTTGGAGGATGACTCGCGCGGGGTGGTATCGATCAGCTATTCGGACAAGTTTGGCGCGTTGGGTAAAATTGGCGTCATCATGTTCCGCCGTGATAACGACGAGCTGGAAATCGAACAGTGGGTTTTAAGCTGCCGCGCGTTCGCACGCCGGATCGAGCATGCGACTCTAAAGTCAATCTGCGGGGTGTGGGACCCGCAAGCTATTCGCTTTGATTATCAAAAGACCGAAAAAAATTCACCGCTTGCGGAGTTCCTGGCCACTTTATCCCTGGAAGATAACAAAGTGTCCGTGCCCGAATTGCTACGATCTCTGCCTGAAATATACGCATCAATTGAAGAGCGCATCACAAACTGAGTGGCTCTCCACGCCTACATCGAGGAAGAAATGACAACTATCGACAAAGTTAAAGAGGCAATCTCGATTCTGTTTCCGTCGTTCGACGGAGATATCACCGAAAATACGACGGCTTCAGACGTCGATGGCTGGGACTCAGTATCACACGTTCAACTGATTTTCCTATTGGAGGACCTGACCGGCAAAAGTATCGATCTAGGGAAATCCGTCGAGGTGAAAAGCGTGGGCGACCTCGTAAATCTCATTGATGCTGGCTGATGCATACAAGTTTGATCACAACGAACGATTCTGAGAATTTTGCCAGGTTATCTGGTGACTTCAATCGACAACATTTAGAGCCGCTATCCGCTCGGCGACTTCCTTTCGGCCGAACGGTAGTGCATGGCATACATACATTGCTTTGCGCCCTAGAAACGGTAGCGCAAAGCAAATCAACAGAGCTTGCTCTAGGAAAAATAACGGTTTCATTTGTGGAGCCAATTTTCCAGAACGAAGAATTCTTCGTGGATTTCGCGGAGCAGGATGGAAGAATCGCCGGCGCGGTTAAAAAGCAAAATGGTGTCGTAGCCTGCAACTTCAGCGGTGAGCTTCGGGTAGGCGAAGCTCGTCCGGTCGAGCTACATGATGATCACGAGTATACGTGGCGGCAGCCAACTGAGCTATCATCAGCAACCTTGCAGAACGCACACTGCACCGACGAACCCCATTTAAACGGCACACTTTTTGGACGCTTGTTTCCAAATCTTCGAAGATTTTTCGATCTTCACCAAGCTGCCGTCCTCTTGATGTCCACTCGCGTCGTGGGAATGGAAATCCCTGGCGAACACTCGATCTTCAAGTTCCTCTCGTTTATCTTCACTGGGAGATCAAAGGCGATCAGGTTTGACGTTGAGAGGTTTGAGCCCAGAAGTTCTCTTTGCTCACTGCGGGTGGCAGGCGAAGGAGTCTCGGGTGTTGTACATGCCTTACTCCGTGCGAAGCCTGTTCAGCAGGCTCGATACATTGACATCAAGAAGCTTGTAAAAAAAGACCTCCTAATAGACAGCACCGTGCTAGTCGTCGGAGGCAGCAGAGGCCTTGGAGAGGCGGCAGCGAAGATCGCTTCAGCCGCGGGCGCATCCGTTTATGTGGGGTACTCCGCTGGGAAAGCAGATGCAGAGGCGGTCGTAGCGGAAATCCGAAGCGGTGGTGGCAAGGCCGAAAGTGTCCGTACGGATGTAAATACACTGATGGATGAAGTGGCGCTTACTGCGCAATCAATTACTCACCTATGGTATTTTGCTTCGCCAAAGATCGAATTTAATTCGACTACCACCTTTGATCACAATCTTTTTGAAAAATATCTGTCCTATTACGTACTAGGCCTAGAAAAAATCCTAACTATGATCGTGAATGCAGGTTCCGACAAAAATAGACGATTGAATGTCTTTTCGCCGTCGTCGGAATTTGCAGGCTCGGTTAAAGCTGGCGCCGTCGAATATGCAGCTGCCAAAGCAGCCCTAGAAACCTACGGACTTTATTGCCCTACGAAATTCAAAAGGCCAATAAGCTTCCGCACACCCCGCCTCCCAATGATGGCTACCGATCAAACATCGAACGTCGATGCTGAATTGCCGAACGTCATTGACATACTTTATAAAGAACTTTTGACGCTAGGACAGTGATGTATCGCTCTACGCTCCGATCGGCTCCCCTAATCATATTCGACGGCAACTGTCAGGCACACCACTTGGCCGCAATCTTTAATGCCTCTGGCCTCGCTAGAGCTTATTGCATTGGTGAAGATTACGGGTTTGTCCCCAGTTACCGGGGAATTGGCGCGAACTTCATCACTACTGACGAGGCAGCGGGGCTAGTAAAGTTTGCCAAGTCGAATGGCGGGCGCGCCTACCAGGCGAGCCAAACAACTCAGATGCAAGACTACCTGACGACAGAGTACACAGAACTTGTTGACGATGTCATTAAATTCCCTTTTCTGCAGAACTACGCGATAGCTCCGCATGAGTTTGAAAAAGTGTACCGGAGGAATGTGGAACCGAAGCGACTGCTAGGGCTCGATATTAAGCTAATGCAGCTTGTTCAACAAAAAGCTTCTTCCAAATTCGATTTTGCGGATTTCTTTTCAAATGCCGGTTCAACTCGTCCGCTTTTTAACACTCACAATCATCCTAGGGGCGAATTAACCGCAGCCTTATTTTTGGAAGTCTGTAAAGGCATTGATAGTATAAGCGAAAGCGAAGCATCAGCAGTGGCTTTCGACCTTCGAGCAAAGGAAGGTATCAACCACATCACAGTGCATCCAATTTCCGAAAATGTCCTGAGCGACTTGGGATATGATTGGGGGGAACGCTACGCGAAATTCCGGCGCGTGATAGAATCCTTGGGAGCATCAAGATGGACCGTAGTCATTGAAGAAGCCCAAGATGAGAGCTTGGATTTAGAAAATGACAGCCAACTTCTTCTAGCGTTTGGACGAGCTAGCTTGAGAGTTGGGATAGCCCACGAACACATGCGACTTTTTAGACGACTCACCTACCTGACGCCGGGGTACATCCATAGTTGGCTTATTCGTGCTGAGGCTACCAGAAAAGATAACGGCGGCGGAGACTGGCAAGCCTTGCTAGCTGACTTACGTTCATCTCTTGGAAATGGACGTTATTACTCACATACTCGCGCATGGCTGGAAATTCAAAATGGAGATTTTCAACATGCCCACTTGTTCGCCATGGACTACCTCGAAAGGACTCCAGACCGCGTAGACGCTATCCTTGCCATTACAAAAGCTCTTTCATTAGCGGGATCGGTCGAAAGCGCCCGCAAAATTTTCCTACAATTTGCAAAAGAACGCGGCGAGGGAGATGTGGTCCATCTAACGGGTTTCCTGAACGACCTTCAAGAGTTGGAGTTGACGGAAACGGACGTGACGTCAGCACGTGCAACGAAATGAGAGAGTAATATCTGGGAGGCGTAATTGGATCGATCGAGCCTGGTTTTAATCCAATCCGTAAACGGGATTAACGAATATTTGGAATGCGCTTTTATGATGGGAAGGCAGGTAGTCGTCGATGGCCGGAACTGGTTCGTGGCAGAAGCTAAATTTCGAGCTACAAACCCACAACTCAGAGACTACTACGGGTTCGAGTTGATGGATAGGGATAAGTAGGTGACGCTCGCTGTTACAACGTCGCTCCGTAACTATGGTCTTTGCCCTTTTTCCATCCGCTGTAAAATCACCTTGATCTCCCTCAGGTCTCCGGATTGTTGCGATAGCTGCGCCTGAATGTCCTTGACCGTGGTAGCCATCCCGCTGACAGCCTGCTCGCTACTTGTCATTCTGTAGTCGAGATTGTCGACTTTACCAGAGAGACGACGAACATCCGCCTCTAAGTTCTTGAATCTTTCATCAGCGCGCGCCTCGATCGACTTCACCTCTACCAGTCGCTCCTTGTGAAGCTGTTCGTGATTGGCGCGCCAACCCTGAAGCTCATCAATATCGCGGCTCTTATCGACCCAGATCACAATACCACCGACAACCATGCCCCCAAGCGTGAACAATTGGATGATCGTATTGAGGTTCCATTCCAGTTTTGGAGCGCGACTTATCACATTCGTATCCTCCGCCATCCGTTGAACCCGCCGTTACCCTTTAATGCCGTCACTTGCGACACGCAGCATCAGCGCTGCACTGCCTATTATTTGAGTTGATTGCCGGTCCTGCCGTCGCATCCTGAGACGAGAGCCGTGCCGCCTGCGGATCTGAAAACTTGACGAAGGTGTATCCAGCCCCGTTAGTCGCAGGCGCTGTCTGGCAAGCCGCTATCGCGCATGAACACAAGGCAACGATGGCGATCCGACATATTGCGGAAAGAGGCATTGTTCTTCTCCAGATTTTTAATGCGTTTTACAGCTTCTTTTGCCGCCTCCATCTGCGTTGCAGACCTGCCCTCGCGCTTGCCGATATGGAAGGATGTGACAGAGAGGAGCGCGGCGCCCAAAACTGCCACCACCCCAAGCTTGAGCCAAGCAGGAATGAGCTTCCACATCACGCGATCCCCTTAACCTGGTCGGACACGGCTTTCACGTCAGCCTTTTTGCGCCAGAGGAGTAAGGCGGCGGCGGCGGCAAACGCCAGAAGAACCAGAGCAAGGTTTTGCCAAGGCATCGAGCCGACGGCCGCCAGACCAGAAGAAAGGCCACTGCCCGTCACGACAGGCACGATTACTTCCTTCGACTTCCACCAGGGCGCATCGAGGCTGGGAGGCGTAACAGCGACCGGCTTTTCTTCCGTCACTGGGGCAGCTTTGATCTGGACTTGCGCGACCTGCGCTTTCGGCGCGAGATCGACAAGCATCAAGTGGATCGCAGCTCGCGTCTGCTGACCATCCAGCCCATCCAGATTTCCCTTGTAGTACCCTGCCCGTTTTGCGGCGCCTTGGAAGCCGCGCAGATCTTTGACGTCGAAGCCAAGCACCGCAAGACCGAGGCGGGTGTAGTATTCCAGCCGTTCAGCATAACCGTTCAAGCCACCGTTGATGCGGCGCGTGATCATCTCAGCGTCGTTGCGGTCAGCGTAGCGGTTCAGGCTTTTCCGATCTGGGTTGCCCTCATCCCAATACCAGATCGCAGATAGACCCTCCCAGGGATCAGTATTGATCAGATCCGGATTGGCGACGAAGTTGGGCGGGTTGAGATCCTTGCGCTTGCACCATTCAAAAAAGGCGCGGATGTTGTATCCGCCGGTCACCTGGATGGGACCGCGCCCTCGGTTCTTAAAGCCGTCGCCATCCTTTTCAGGGGTGTTACCGAGATCGGTACGGGTGTCGTACCGCTCCTGCGCGGGCGTCGGTCCCCAGATTTCGCGATCGTAGCGGAAGGAGCCGCTTTCGTGCATCAGCTGCGCTAAGAATGAGACGGCACGATGCGGCAGAGCAAGGCCGAACTCGGCGCCGTACTTGCTCAACGCCGCCATAACCGATTTGAGATTACTGTCATTCACGCGCGATTTCGCAGCCGCGCGCACCTGCGCAGCAGTTACAGCCGTCATGAGGCTTCTCCTAATTGTAGGTTATAGGCGGAGGGTTACGTTAATCACGTTACGCTGCCTCAAACCGAACGGGGTCGAGATAAACGTAGTTGTCGTCTGACGGCATTCCGTAGATTTTCAGGTCGCCACCCGACGTGATCTCCAAAAGAATGCCAGAACGCCGTCCATCCGATGATCTGATGCTAAACGCCACGAAGCTCCTAGATCTCCCTGGTCGAACGTTTACTGGGAGAGCAATGATCGTGGTCCCATCGGTTTTAGTGCCAGCCTCCAGAATCCCTTCCATTTGCACAAATCTATCCTGATCCACCGTCACGTATGGGTCGCGCAGCGTCGAGTACCATCCATTTGCAAAGTATCTCACAGGCATAGGGATTGCGCTAATGCGCGGGCTTGCCTGTTTCGCGATGTCACCAGCAATGACCCGAGCGATCATCTGACCTACCAGGCGGTACACAAAAGCCGTATCATGGATACGGTCACGAACGCGCGCATCCGACAGATCAGGCGACGTAATAAAGTCGGACAAGATTTGCCCGGTGATCTGCTGTACGTCCACAATCAGCGCGCCGCGTGACGCACCCATCGTCCGATACGCCGCACGAAGCTCGGCACCATTTTCCGCGTTCGCTGTAGCAAACCCGTCTGGCGTCTGATTCGCGTTAAGCCACAGCGACGGGATGACAACAACCGGCACCCGCCCCGCGTTGACGACAATATCAAGCATATCGCTCAAATTCTGGAGCGAAGCCGATAGCGGTGAGCCGCCCTGAATGTCATTCGTTCCACAGTAGATAACGACATAGTTGGCTATTCCGAGACCAACGGATTGCATCCGCTGGAGTACAGAAAGACTGTTTTCCCCCGCAACCGCATTATTTACAATGTTGGCACAGCGAATGCCGTATGTCGCGTCAAGCGCCTCACGGCATGCGTCCAGCCAAACCCCATAGAACGGAGACGATTTGCTGTCACCGAAGACGGAAATGGAGGTCTGGTTCTGGCCTCCAAATACAGACGCACGTCTTTCCGTCCAACGCGAGATACCCGCGTTGATGGCAGGACCTGAAGCAAGAACACCGAAACCATATTCTGTAATGATGGCTCCCGCCGGAAGATTGAAGCGATAGACCTCTGTCCCGTTCATCACGAGTGCCGCTGTCCGTTCGTCATAGAGACGAACAGTCCATTCACTGTTTACAGCAAGCCACTGCGGATGATTAGCCGTGCCGCGCCAGTTGATGTTTGACGACGTGATCGCCACACCAATATCTTTCTTGTAGACGGTCGCACCAATCGAAGACTGTCCTGCCGCTATGGCTATCCACCCGCCTGACCAGACAAAGAAGGCTGCCCGAGCATAGTCTCCAGCAGAGAACACGGCAGACAATTCACGCCCACCAATGGCAGGCCGCAGCCCACAGTGCCACTCACCGCCTGCCGTAAGGTTCCAGGAAATAGTTTGATCGGCTGCGATCGGGAGAACATCCGTAGAGAACGTGTCGCCTCCGGGATGCGCCACCTTTACCTTGTTAAGACTGCCTGGATCGATCCGCGCGTACCGGTCGCGGATGAGGTCGCTAGCCCCTAGCCAAAGTCCCTTTTCGGCGAAGGGCTTCCTGAACCCTCGTGGCATTTTGTAAGGGTATTTGACGCCTGCGGAGTCGATATCAACGTTCAGGTCAGCGAGGAGAGTGCTATTCTCCTTCGAGAGATCAATGTTGCCGCGAAATTTGAAGTCTCGCTCTGAGAAAAAATCAATGCCCGTCAGGTCAATCAATGATGCGCAATAGCAGGTCTTGCCGCCCGTGCCGATGATGCGGCCACCGTTCGCAGAAACCCACGAGATTGCCGAAAGAACAGCTGCGCTGTCGTCGGTGCTACCATCGAGCATGGCGCCGAAGTTTTCGAGGCGGACTTCCTTCTGGCCGGCCTTCGCCTTCAGGACATAAGACCCACTGACTTTTTGATAGATGGTCTCGACGTCTGCCTGGCTTTCGTCCACTAACACTTTGACAAATGCGTTGGCAGCAACAGAGGAGAGGGCCGCATCCGCATCTGCCTTGGTGGAAAACACGCGCGAAACACCAGCTGCTGCGGCATAGCCAGCCGCGACAGTTGCGCTCGCCAGAGCCTCAGATGCCTTCACCGTAGCGGTTTGCGCCGCAGGTACGGCCTCGTCCCTCGCATCTTGCGCTTCGTCCCGTGCATCAAAAATGAGACTTGCAATCGTTTCATCATTGGACAGCCGGAACGTGCTGCCCGAAATAACACCGTAGAGAACGGACCCCGCCTCCAGATGGGTGACATCTTGACCTGCGTTTGACTTGATGGCCAATGGCGCGCCACCGTTGAAGCTGACAGTCGCGGATACGCCAGTATAATCCTCTGCGATCTGAAGCAAAACGAGCGCGGAGGGGCTAACCGGGATGCTCGTGGTTGCCAGAATAGCATTCGGCGCCCCAGCCCCGGTGTTGGAAGCGAATATGAAGCTGTAGGGAAGATCGCCCGCCCGAACCCAATAACCCGAACCTGACGCGCCGACCTTGCGGTAGATGCCGTTGTTAGCAACGGTCGCATCCTCCATGACCCAAGCAGTGGAGTTGGCAGCAGGCGCCAGATCGGCATTCAGCAGTGCGAGCGTCTGGTAGATTTTGCCGCCGGTCGAGAGAAACGATGAGATAATTTCTTCAATCCATGCACCCCACGCACGAATATCAGATTTCTTCGGATTCCATTTGCCGGAGCTTGGAATTCCTCCGGTAACGAAATCGCGCCAGACTTCGGCGGCCCTCATCATAAATGCCATGAAAATCTCCATGCGAAAGCGGCCTACAACCGCAGGCGCCAAGAACTGATCTGTTTGCTAAGGCCGTCAGGAGACGGTGAAAATTCTAGTAGGGACCGGGCTTGCCGGCCGCCCTGATGGATTGATGGCGACGAGCCAAGCGTAATAGTCGCCGTCATCGAGGCCGATGATTGTTCGCTGGTCGGTGGCGCTCGGCGGACCATACTCCGTCGCCACGAGAGACGCGCCCACAAAGCTATTCACCGTGTTGATGTACATACGGCAAGCAAAGTAATTACTGCTGTTCGGGGCCGTCCACTGGAACAGCGCCTGCCCCGTGCCTTCCGTGACAGTCACGTCGGTAACAGGACCGGGTGGCGTTGGGTCAGCAACCGCCGTCAGCAGCTGATAATCCGTCCATTCCGACTTCGTGCCACCGCCCCACGTGCGCAGGCGCGTCCGATATTGCTTTCCGTCGACTAGGTACGGCGTTCTGACTTCCGTATCACCCGCCTTGGAATAGACCGACTGCGCTGCAGCGGATCCATCGACCGGATCAAACTCCATCTCGTAGTTGAGAATGAGCGCCTGAAACGTCCATTCGCCAACAATGAGCGCCGCAGATGCACCACCGGAAACCACCTCCGTTTGCACAGAGGCGACGAAGCCCGCAGGCTCAGGCACGCCACCGGGAGTTACCGGCGTAACGGTGTTTCCCGGCGATCCTTCCTCGGTCGCAGCGTTGAAGGCGAATAGGTCGGAAGACACCACGATGCCCGAGAACGACACTCGCATATTGCGGAGATCGAGTGTCACAGTAGATGTGATTTCGATAATCGCGTTCACCAGGCCCCGACTGGGATAATGCACGCGAATGAACCGACGATAGGCGCAGTTCTTAGCATCGCTATAGTTTGCGGTAATGGAGACCTTGCGGGCATTTGCCCGGATATAGGTCAGTTTCTGTTTGCGCTGGCAATGGTTGTGCGACTGGATAACCGGGTTATCGAAGGTCTTCGTCCGCTCGGTTTCATCGAACTCGCCGTAAGGGTCGCCATAGATGGCGGCGTCTTCTGTCACAAAGTGATTATCGGTGTTGACGAAACGGCCACGTACCGCCAGCACCGTAGACGAGAGCCGCTTGTTCTTGTCGACCCGAATTGCGAAGATGTGGTCCGGATCGAGCGTGACATCAGGTTCCACGAACTGGCCAGCGTGAACGCCGATCTTTCCATCAGCACGCTCATAGACGACCAACTCCCCTGCCTCATCGAGATAGCGACCGACTTCGATCTGATCATTGTTTGTGCGGAACCAGAACCCACCGTGATAGCGAAGTTCGACACCACCAATGCGATTGACCACGATCTGGTCGCAGACGTTCGCAGCTTTGATCCAGTCCGGCATGTACATGCGGTCATAGCTCATCTTGCCGCCCCAAGGACTGCACAGATGACGCAGACGCATCAAGGCGAGATTGGTCGAGAATGACCAGCTGTTGTGATTACTGGCTCGCTGCCCGCCAGAGCCGCCGGGAACAGTGGAGTCCAGCCGAGGGTCATATAGCAGCGCGCCCTCCAGAACGCAGGAGTGCTCCGGCATCTGATTTGGATAGACCTCAAGATAGTCCTCTTGAACGACTGTAGCGCAGGACATGCGAATGGTCGCAAGGCCGTCGCCGCGATGATCGTTCGTCCACACACCTGGGAATGCCGACACGACGTCCGAATAAGCAGCCTCAGCGTCAAGGCCCACATGCCACTGGATCAAAACCCAATTGCCAGATCCGCGATACGGTTTGGCAAAGTGCTCCGGAGCCACGACCCACCCGTTGTTGCCGGCGCTAAGCGTGACCGGCTCATCATGCAGATAGTGCCTTAGAACGCCGTTGATACGGTGCCCCGCGAGACAGGTGATGTGGTAGGCGGTGCCATTCGCCTCCTCGAGGAAATTGTAGTCTCCACCCTTCTTGACCCGACCCATAACGATCGATAGCGGCGGCACGTTTTGCTTGAGATTATAAGAGCCATCCTCGGGCTTCGGCACAGCCGGCTTTTGCGCGAAAGCTCCCTGTAGCGCCGCCGCACCGTAGGCGATACCGCCATAGGCGAGCGCCAGTGTGCCGAGATAAAGCGCGTTGGCGGCAAACGTCGTCGTCGCGATCGATGAAACGATCAGCGCAAAAGTCTCTATGATGCCCACTACAGTCTCCAGGCCGCCAAACTCTTTGCAGCTACACGGGCAAATCCACGCGGCGTTCTAGTCAACCAGCCCGCGCCGTCATGGATGACGCCGAATTGTCTCGTGATGTTGTGAGCGCTACCGACAACGCCGATATCGCCGACTTGCGGTGTGTATATGCTGGAAAGTCTGAGCGTCTCGGCGCAGGCTCTCACAAGTTCGATTGCCCCGCCTCGCGCAGCAAGAATGTCGATTTGGCCCTGCCCTGGCTGGTATGCACCACGTAGGTGCGCCGCAGGGTCGGGATAGCCCAACCAGATCGCCCATTCGGCGAGAACAAGACAGCAATCGACCTTGCCACCGGGCGTCCACGGTTCACGCTCGTTGGATGCGAGGAAGGCCGCCAGCTGATCAGCCTTCACCAGTTTGGCCATCTGATTGTCTTGTCGCGAAGGCCGGGTATACGTTCGCAGATGCGATCTGCTGGCGCACCGGGGTTGAGCCGCGCGGATCTTGCTCTCTGATCGACGTCGGAAAGGACGCCGCCGTGGGTAGTGGTCCGCAGGGTGAATGCATTGACGACCTCGATCGTCACCACGGACGTGGACGATTCATCGCCTGCCTGGTCGACAACCTCAAGATTGTCGATGGTGCCGGTGAATTTAATCTCAGGCTCACCTACAGGCTGATCCGTGTCATCCATCTCCTGAAGCTTCAGGATGAAGGGCGAACCTGAAATGCTGCTGGTCTCGTCATAGTCCCAGATTGCATCGCCTGCCGACGCGCTGACATTTGTCAGGGAAAGAGACAGCGTAAATGCCTCGCCGTTGATGGCGGCTTCAATTGATTGCAGTGCATCATCGGTGAACTGCGCGGCCCGATAGATCTCACCTTCATCATCGACATACAAGCCGCCCGACCCGTCCCAGAGGCGCACCGTGTCATTCGGCAGCATGATGTCGCAAAGAATTCGCAAGGAAGCCATCAGATCAGGCCTTTCGCAAGGCGATACCAGTAGTCCGTCGCTTCCACGAACTGCACTGATCGCCGCTCGAACTGGATTGGATCGATCCCGGCACCCATCTGGTCGTCGGATGCAAGATGGCAAAGACATGTAGGCCGATCAAATTCCAACTCCGCATCAGCCGGTATGGTCGCACGTATGGTTGGCCATATCGAAACAGTTGCAATCTCCCCGTCCAGATCAATCAACGGGCCGGTTTCATAGAGAGCATGACCGTAAGAGAACCGCACACCCGACAGATCGAGGGCGCCGTGAATGACGCGGAGCCGAATAACGGTCTGTCCGATGCCTGTCACGCCGACGCTTTTAATCGAGATCGCTCCCTGCACATACTCACTCCCATCCGAGAATGGTGTTGCGTCCGCATGCAGCGACAAAATCTGCGGTTCAAACGCGCCGGAAGCGAACGGCGCAACGTCCTGAGACCATGCCGGCACAACAACAAGACCAGGACGCCCGCCGAGCGCCTTCCTCATCGCCAGCCATGTCCGCCTTTGCGCGACAGAATGGACAGGTACCTCCGTTAGCTCGATCGACCAGAACCCTAGATCTGTTCGGGTTGCTGTTTCAATTCCGCCCAACGTGCGCCCACCTGAGCGCGTAAATGGCACGATGTTCGGGTAACAGGCCAGAGGCGTCAGCAAGTCCTGAGGCCAGACCAGAATATCAGCCATTGCGCCAATCTCCTCCACCTCTGGTCGCCTGATATGCAGCAACCGCACCAGGCGCCATCCGGTTCGCTTGTCCTACCGCGCCCGACTGTATGCCGGGTGCGGCCTGCTGGATGCTGGTATCTACGTAAGGCTGGATGCTGCCGTTCTTCGGATCGACGCCAACCACCACTCTCGTCAGGCCACCAGAATTTGCAGCGAGAGTTTGGCCGGGCTTGGTGATATCGACGCGCTCATTTGGCGATTTGCGAAACATCACAAGCTGGCTGTCTATACCGCCAGCGCCGCCGGGCAAAATCGTGCCGCCTCGCGCGAAACCGAAGATTTTTCCGAGACCTGCAAACAAACCGCCGAACAGCCCGCCCCCACCTTTGCCGCCCCCACCGCCGCCGAGGATGCTATTTGCGGAAAACAACGCATCCACGAACTGGGTCTGGATCTTGTCGATGATCTTGTTGAGAACGTTCATCGCCGCATTCCCGAATGACTTCCAGACACCCTCCCCATTAGCCAATCCCTGCCTGAAATCGGACAGGAAGCCGTTGGTCGCATCCTTGGCAAAATCCAGCGCATCGCGCATTTTCTCAGTCGCAACCTCAATCGAGGCCATCGCCTGGGCGAGGCCAGAGATTTCTGTTTTTTGAGAGGCAGAAAGCTGGATACCGCGCTGCTGTGCCTGGTTGAGGAGGTCAGTTTCGTATTCGAGCGCCGCCGCCGCCTCCTCGGTCAAACCAAGGGCTTGCTGTTCCGCCTTGAGGCTGGCGATGCGCCGGTTGGCTCTATCGATGATTTCCGAGTACTTGTCCGCCTCGGATTTACCGCCCTTCGACTTCCCATCACCCCCAGAACCTGCGGCAAGTTCCTTGTTCACTCCACCGACCGCGTTACCAAAATTGACGGCAGCAGGCGTCGCTCCCTCGAAAGCCTTACCGAGCTGACCGATGTAGTCACGGTTCAGCGCAGCGCTCACCGCTGCATTGCGTTGATCGACTGCGCCAGACAGCGCTTCGGAGAATGGATTGGCAATCTCGTCGACCGCCTTAGCGCCCGTATCAAGCGCGCCGATGTTGATGCCGGGAATATTGTTAATCGCGGAAATGAGATCGTTCACGGACATCTTCGCGCCGTTAACCATCTCATTGACCACTTTAATCACAAGGTTCGCAGCACCGATGACGGCAGCACCGATGATGTTCGGAAAAGCCTGCCAGACGAACTTGATGTCCTCGAATGCGGCAACAAAGGATCCGATGACGAAGTTGGCCGCATCCTTGGCGATCTGCACAACGTCTGTGCCCATCGCTTTCTGAATTTCATCACGGAAATGATAGACGGCGACAACAGCCGCTGACAGACCTATTGCGAGCGCGCCGATGGGATTGGCGACGATTGCAGCCGTCAACAGCTGGACAGCCCCAACGAGGCCCGATCCGATCGCGATAATGAGGCTGCCGACTGCCGACAAAATTGCGGGAGCAAACATCAGAGCCAACGCGCCACCGGCCACTGCCGCATATTCCGCAACAGTTGGTAAATACTGGATCAAGCCACGGATAGCGTTCGAAAAGGCGTTGAGGCCATTTCCGATGACGACAAGAGCGGGGGCCAACGACGCTATAGCAGCAAGGGCAACATCACTGATAGCCTGCCCAACGTTTCGCATTGCCTGATTGAAGCCGCGCAGCTTGTCGCCGGTTTCCTTGGAGATGACTGAGGCACCCTCGCCAAGCTTGCGGAAACCTTCGCCACCTTTTTCAAGAAGCGGGATGAGTGCCGTAGCGTCAGACGCCATCGCTTCCAGATAGAAGGTCATCTGCTGCTGGCTGGCGCCTGCTTTTTTCAGGCTGTCATAGTAGAGTTGGAGTGCCTGCGGACCGGACAGGTTCTTGAATGCGTCCGCCGTCAGACCGACTTTCGGCGCTATATTTTCGAAGAAGTCCTTCATCGGACCGCCGCCGGTCTGGTTGAAATCACCAATCCGGTCATTCACATCCTTGAAGATATCAGCGAGCTTGTCTCCCTCAATGCCGACCGAGCGAGCAGCAAAAGCAAGCCGCTGGAAATCTTCAAACGTCGTGTTGGAAATCTGGGCGCGCTTTGCGATATCGTCGACTGCGCCGAGAGTACTCCCAAGAGCAACAGCGAGACCGGACAAGGCTCCGGCCGCCGCTGCGGCGGCTGCAACAAACGCCGTCTTGATTGCCGAGCCAAACTTGCCGGACTGAGCCTGGGCGCGTTTAACACCGTCCTCGAATTCAGCAGTGTTGAGACCAAGGTTGACGCGTAGTGCGCCGATGACAGCGTTTGCCATGATTTACCTGTTCTGTCGGTGGCGAGAGCCAAGCCACGAGCGCATGACCGCTTCAATTTGCTCCGGCGTCATGTGTCGCCCGGTTGGGGTTGGAGGCTCGCCGAGCAGCTTTTCAAGCTTTATGAACTTGCTGGATTTTTCAGGTGCATAGGCGGTCAGATAAGCCGTATGCCAGGCGAGGAAGAGGTATTCGTCTCGCTCCCGTTTGCGGGCGTTCGTGACGCCCGCTATGACGAGGCTGACCTCATAGAGCGTCAAATCCCAAAACAGATCGTACGGTTGCCCCGCCTCAATCCATGCTTCTATCAGCGACGGCCAGTTTACCCAGCCGTCGCCGTCTTGGGGCGGGCATCACCGCCCTTCGGTGCCTTCGGCTGCATCAGCTCAAACGCCTTGCCGATCAGCGTTCCCGCTTCCTCGTGGCCGATCTCGTCAATGATGTCGTCACAGTTCTCGATCGTCGCATCAGGGTGATGACGGACGAGCGAAGCGTGGAACACTTGCGTCAGGAGCGAGATCGAGGCCGTGCCTTCGTTGGAAAGCTCCTTGCCGATCTGCGGGAACGTTTTCCCGGTCTCGTTTTCGACATGGCGAACAGCGCCGTTTCCGAGCTTCATCGTCCAGTCTTTGCCGAGGGCCTTGAAGCCAACTTCGCCTTTGATGTCGTTTGCCATTACGCAACCGTCCCCCACGTTTCAGCGCCGGAAACAGCAACCGTGATGGTTGCGGTCATACGGTCATCGATTGGGATCGCCTTCGAAAAGCCGATGATGCTGGCCTCGTAAGTGACAGTGACGCGCGGCGCAGCGCCGGGAAACGTGATGCGATGATTGACGTTCTCGCCGGACTCGAAGAGTTCGCGCAACATCACGTCGGTATCACTGCCCGGAACCCAGTTGATTTCGAAGGACGCTTCGCCGTTGTCGATAAGGCCAGAGATATATTCGCGACGACGGTTCGGACTCTGCATATGGGTCGCGTCGACACGATCAGCGGTTGCCTCACCGGGCGTCACGTTGATGACTTCGGCGACCTCGACAAAGGCCGGAACGCCCAAGCTCTTGTCCCAGATTTCATAAATTGTCCCATAGCCAATGCGGGCGTCGGTCATGATGGTTCTCCATAGTGGATGGTAACGTCGATGGAATTGCGAAAGAGATTGTTGACGTCTCCCGCATCTGCGGCAGGAAGGTCTCTTTCGCTTTCGATAAAGACCGCCTGAATCGGACCCGAGGAATGGCCGGAGAGTATCCCCTTGATCTGCCGTGAAATGGCAGTCACCTCGGTATAGGTATTTGCGTAGACGTCGATCTGGACGCGGATTGGAACGTAACCGGACGCGCCTCGCATATGATAATTCGGAGGCGCGCTGATCACCTGAAGCAGGACGTAAGGCCGCGCAGCTTTCTGGGGAGCGCGCAGCCAATATCGCCTTCCGCCAGCGACAGGCGCCAGCAGGCTCGTCAATAGTTCCTGCATGGGAATTCCCTACTTCTTTCGGGCCAGTCGGCGCGCCGCCTTCTCGATGTGAAACCAGAGAGAGTTGGCGATGCGGTTCAACGTCGGCGTTTTCTCCGCATCCCACGCCGGTCGCATGAATGGCTGCGCCGAATGGCGTTCGTTGCCGAACTCCTGCTGGACGCCGGCGGGATTATTTGTGCCGACGAACATTTCCTGAAACGTCGGAGTCGCTTCCTCACGATGCAGCGAGCGTTGACGAGAATTAAGCCGCGTCGAGACGTCGATGCTATCATAAAGGTGATACTCATCGCGAGGCGCGAGTTGTCTTGCCGCCCTTGCCATTGGTTCCGCCGCATCCCGCAAGACATCGCGAGCAACCTTTTTGCCAACCGAGCGAGGCAGAGCGGAAAGAGCCCGATCAAGATCCTTAAGGCCTTCAATCGTGACTGTCTGTTTCGCCATTAATCCAGACTCGTGATTGCTGTGATTTCGATGAAGCGGTTCCGGCCTTCATCGGCCTGTTTGATGCCGATGATATTCCAGATCTTGCCATCATGATTGATGCGATCGGTCGGAGCTATGTTGCGCGCGGAAACGCTGGACCGAATGACGAAGCGGCTCAACAGCGTGGCGCCAGCCTGACCGGCAGCAACTTTTTCGCCGTCGCTGGCATCCCGGCGCCTTGCCCAAACAGTAGAAATATCACCCCAGATTTCGATTGGCTCATTGAACTGATTTGTGCTGTCTTCAGAGCGCTGGAATGTGATGCGTCGATCAAGATCGCCAGCCTCCATAATCAAACCCTCAACCACCGATAAGGATCGATGAGCATGGCACTGGACTTTGGCAGACCGACCGACCCCATTCGACTTTCATACATGGCTGCAACATACATCAGAGCCGCAACCTTGAAAGTGGACTCCTTGCCAATCGGTACGAGCGAGATATTGCAGTACTGAAGAACCGCAGCCTCAGCCGCACTCATGAATGACTCAATGAGAGCGTCGTCGTCTGGGACATCAACGCGGAGGTGCTGCTTTACCTCATCAAGAGTGTACAGCGGCCCTGTGGTCAGGACGACGACGTCTCCCATT
>Ga0213829_1001382_pt1 | contig 17385 bp, 10 predicted proteins | sample MC6MC0896MG_FD_180665 | JGI IMG/M metagenome (GOLD analysis project Ga0213829, IMG submission 180665) | Enriched soil aggregate microbial communities from Iowa State University, Ames, United States - MC6-MC0896-MG | ecosystem: Environmental > Terrestrial > Soil > Unclassified | place: USA: Iowa...
AGGCGCCGCGGCAGGAAACCGCCCTTGGCACCCACCGGCACGATCACCGAGTTCTTCACTTGCTGGGCTTTTACCAGGCCCAGCACTTCGGTGCGGTAGTCTTCTTCACGGTCGGACCAGCGCAGGCCACCGCGAGCGACGTTGCCGAAGCGCAGGTGCACGCCTTCGACCCGTGGCGAGTAAACGAAGATTTCGAACTTCGGAACCGGCTTCGGCAGCTCAGGGATCGAGTGCGGGTTGAACTTGAAGCTGAAGTACGACTTGTTCTGGCCCCGGGCATCGGTCTGGTAGAAGTTGGTGCGCAGGGTGGCCTTGATCAGGTCCAGGTAGCGACGCAGGATGCGGTCTTCGTTCAGCACCTGGACGTCGTCCAGCGCGCTCAGAATCGCGTGTTCCAGGCGTTGCTGCTTGTCTTCCAGGTCGTCGCTGGTGAGCTTGCGCGCCAGGTAGAAACGGGTCTTGAACAACCGGGTCAACTCGCGAGCGATGTCGGTGTGGTTGGTCAGGGTGCTGGCGATGTAGCCCAGGTCGAAGCCCAGACGGATCTGCTTCATGTAGCGGGCGTAAGCGCGCAGCAGCGCCACGTCACGCCACGGCAGGCCGGCGGTCAGTACCAGGCGGTTGAACGCATCGTTCTCGGCATCGCCGCGCACGATGTGGACGAACGCGTCCTGCAGGGTGTCGTTGAGCTGCTGGATGTCGAGTTCCAGGCCTTCGGCGGCGGTAAACGCGAAATCATGAATCCAGAACTCGCGGCCGCTGTTGTGACGCAGGCGATACGGGAATTCACCCAGCACGCGCAGGCCGAGGTTTTCCAGGATCGGCAACACGTCCGACAGCGCCAGCGGCGTATCGGCGTGATACAGCTTGCAGTGCAGCATGCGCTGACCGGACACCTGGGCCAGTGGCTGATAAAAGCTCATTACCAGCGGATTTTTTTCGCTAAGGCTCAGCAGGTGCTGCATGTCGACCACGGCCGAATGCGCGGCGAAACGCTCGCGGTAACCGGCCGGGAAGCCTTTCGGGAAGTCGGCCAGCACGTTGGTGCCATGGGCTTCGCCGAAGCTTTCGACGACCAGCGTTGCGTAGTCGTCCTGCCAGCTGCGGCAGGCTTGCACGACTTCTTTTTCCAGCTGGACCGGGTCGATGTCCAGGCGGTTCTTCGGATCGACGCGCAGGATCAACTGCACACGGGCCAGCACCGATTCGGAGAAGAAGGTCCAGAACTCGCAATCCGAGGCTTTCAGTCGATCCATCAACACTTGCTGGATCTTCTGCCGCACTTCGGTGGAGTAGATGTCACGCGGCACATAGGCCAGGCAGTAGCAGAACCGGCCGTACGGGTCTTTGCGCAGGAACACGCGGATCTTGTTGCGCTCCTGGATCTGCACGATCGACATCACGGTGTTGAACAGCTCGTCCACCGGGGTCTGGAACAGATCGTCGCGGGGCAGCACTTCGACCACCTGCGCCAGTTCCTTGCCCAGGTGAGCCTTGGCCTGGAAGCCGGAGCGACGTTCGATTTCCTCGACCTTGCGGCGGATGTACGGGATGACCCGAACGCTCTCGCCATACACCGAGGAGGTGTACAGGCCCATGAAACGGCATTCCTTGATGACCTTGCCGTCGGCATCGATTTCACGGATCGACACATAGTCCGGGTAAGCCGGGCGGTGCACGCGGCTTGGGTGCGCGGCCTTGGCGAACGACAGCAGGGTCGGTTCGCGCAGGTAATTCACGGCGTAGTCTTCGATGCGCAGGTCATCGTAGGTCAGGCCGGTGCGCAGCAGCTTGGTCAGGCCGAGGAAGGAATCCTGGTCGTAGACGATGTGGCCGCCGTCGGCTTCATCGCGGACCACGAATTCTTCATAGCCGAGGAAGGTGAAGTGGTTGCCCACCAGCCATTCCAGGAAGCTTTTGATTTCGGCTTTTTCTTCAGGGTCGACAGCGAACCGGCTGTTGTCCAGGCCGGTGAGGATTTCCTGGACCTTGGCCTTCATCGGCTCGAAATCGGCGACCGCGACGCGGACTTCGCCAAGCACCTGTTCCAGCTCTTTGCTCAGGACATTGAGCTCGGCCGAATTGGCGCAGCGGTCGATTTCCAGGTACATCAGGGATTCTTGCAGGATCCCTTCGCCCTGGGTGCCCTTCGGCAGGATCTCCAGCAACTCGCCCTTGTCGCCGCGACGCACGCTCAGCACAGTGGTTTGCAAGGTATGGATGCTGTAGCCGCGGCGGTTCAACTCGGTACGCACCGAGTCGACCAGGAACGGCAGGTCGTGGTGCAGCACTTCGACCGCGGTGTGGGTCGACTGCCAGCCGTGGCGTTCGTAATCGGGGTTGTAGACGCGCACTTGCGGCTGCGCGTGATCGAAGCGCTCAAGCAGGCGCCACGCAGAAAGGGTGCAGCCGGCGAGGTCGGACAACCGACGCTGGGTCAGCTCGTCCAGGGAAATGATGCCGAAGAATTGTTCAGCGAACAGCGCCACTTGTGGCAGTGCCTGTTCACTGATGTGCTGCGCCAGTGCCGCTTGCAGTTGGTGCTGGAAGTCGGCTTTGCTGGCTGCGGTGAAGAACGCCATCTGTGGTACTCCGCTTGGGCTTGTTATTGATGGAAGCGTCGCGTGCAACACCCCTTTCGGGGCGATCCGTCACCCTGTTCCTGATTCTCGGGCAGAGGAAACAGGATGACAGGTGGGTGAAGCTGGACGAGACACTCAGGTCACATTCAGATTCCATGAATGGGCATCTGCAAAAACGACTCTGCGGCCAATTGCACAATGTCTTTACAGGTATCCATTCGATGCGCAGCTTAACCAGTGCGGCAAGGCCCGTGCTTGCGGTGCTGCGACATATTCGGTCATCGGTACGTAGCCTGGCAGCGACGTACCGATTAACACTAGCAGCCACGCAGGAAATTGGGCGTTTTGAGCCCGTATTCACCCACGTCCGTACCAGATATGACTCATCAGGTTGGACTCGTTCTCGGGACAGCGAGTTTTTGGGTTGCGTATGGATGGCTTATTTGCCAAGCATCCTGACGTCGAGCGGCCCATTCGAATCAGTCACTTCGGACATTACGAATGAGTGCTGAAGGTTGAAAACTGATGGGGTCATAGGAAGCGTCGAAAAATTTAGATCCCCGCGATTTAGATTTCTTTGTGATGCTGAAATACTCAGTACGAGCGGAAGTTTCACCGACTTTTAATCGTCTAATCGAAGACGTCGCCCGCTCTGCGGCCAACAACTTCCCTTTGTACGCTTTTACGGGGAGACGTGAAAAATCAGAAAACAATTGGCCGAAGGCTGCATTCGACGGATTCAGCAGATGGTTAAACTCACTCCCTGAGTGGCAGGTTAACAGGCGAACACTATCAAAGGATTCAAAATTGAAACCTGCATTTTTTACATGTTCAGTAAGGCTTTTGGGGCCCAAGAAGATACCTGTCTCCTTCATAACGCCTCCTGACGATGTCCCATGCCCATAGACATTCAGCCTTGAGCCGCCTTTATATTTATCTACAAAAACAGCTAAACCCTCGGAGATTCTTGTGTATTGTTTTACCGGTTTGACATGATGACCGGATACAAACGAAAGATATCGAGCTTTGATTTTAGTGAATACAGCCTTGATCGCTGAAAAAAAATGCCCCGTAGAATCGTTCCTATTAACCGGATCTCCTGCGCAATACACATACGTATTCAACCCGCCTTCATCAAACGGACTTAAATCATCTGGACTGTTAAATCGCATCAGTACCGGATTAAACGCCCGATAACCATTGCCCAACAGATAATGCCCGGTTAGCGGATCCGGTCGCTGACCGTTGAAGCCCAACAGGCTGGTCAAACCGCTGTCGCAGCAGTGAAAACCGTAGGGCGAATAGGCCATGGTTCGTTTTGAATTCGCTTGATGTGCACCGAGCACAGAATTCTGCAGATCCGTGGCTAGCATTGAATTGTTGATCTCGCCTCGCTGGTGCCGTTGTTGCGCCAGCAGTTGGCCTTCGTGCTGAACAATTGACAGTGTATCTCCCCTTCCTATCTCGGTAGTCAGCTGGCTGTTACAGTAAAAGCGCTGACGCTCGACGGTGCCCGATTGGCCATGACTGACCAGCCGATCCATCGCATCGTATTGATAGCGGATAAATGCAGTTCTTAACTGGGTGGGCATCGTCGATCTCCGACAGACCAGGATCAGGGAACGCCCCTAACTATCGATAGTTTCGCCAGGCACAGCAACTAGCAGAAGTGCTAGGTACGAGACACTTCAGCAAAATCCTTTCGACGCTGGCAAAATCGCACTTTGCCAACACTGCGCTCTGCGCCAGGAAACACTCCATGCAAATGATCACCCCTCTCTTGATCGTCACCCCCTGCGATGACGAAGAAGACAACATGGCGATGCTGTGCTGCCACAGTGACCAGGGCGATATGTTCCTGATGACCCGCTACCCGGACGAGGACGAGCTGGAAATCACCCTCGACGGCGAGCCTTCGACCCTGGACGGCGTGAAAGTCACCCTGAGCCCTACCCGCCTGCTGATCGAAATCGCGGCGGCTGATGCCGATGCGTTGAATGGGGATGATTCGCTGGAGATTATTCACAGCACTGATGCGAGCGACCTGGCTGAAGTGGAAGAAACCTTGCAGAACATTCTCAAGGGGACCGGGACTTATATCAGCGAGCTTTGATTTCAGGCACCTGTGCCGGCCTCATCGCGAGCAAGCTCGCTCCCACAAGTGGCCGCGCTCTTGCAGAAATAGGTGGTCCACTGTGGGAGCGAGCTTGCTCGCGATGAGGCCAAAAAGAACACCTCCAACCATGCAACCTCACAAATCTCCAACAATCTCCGCAAGCTTATCCCACCCTTTTAGCAAAATGCCGTTAGTCGCCACCCCCCGCGATGCTTTAAAGTAACGCCCCCAGCCCTGGCGTTACCGGAACGTCTGCGGTCACCCTTTCCAGGAACAGTCATCGATGGAACATCGTGAAGCGCTGCTAGCGCTGCGAACCTTTCTTTCAACGCAGATTCTCGGCCAGGAAAAACTCATCGAGCGCTTGCTCATCGCGCTGCTTGCCGACGGCCACATGCTGGTCGAGGGCGCCCCTGGCCTGGCCAAGACCAAGGCCATCAAAGAACTCGCCGAAGGCATCGAAGCCCAGTTCCACCGCATCCAGTTCACCCCCGACCTGCTGCCGGCCGACATCACCGGCACGGAAATCTATCGCCCTGAGACCGGCAGTTTCGTATTCCAGCAAGGGCCGATCTTCCACAACCTGGTACTGGCGGACGAAATCAACCGTGCCCCGGCCAAGGTCCAGTCGGCGCTGCTCGAAGCCATGGGCGAGCGGCAGGTCAGTGTCGGGCGCAGCACCTATGACCTGTCGCCGTTGTTCCTGGTGATGGCCACGCAAAACCCGATCGAGCAGGAAGGCACCTACCCGCTGCCCGAAGCGCAGCTGGACCGTTTCCTGATGCACGTGAAAATCGGCTTTCCGGACGCGGCCGTCGAACGCCGCATCCTGCAGCAGGCCCGCGGCGAAGCCTTGAACGGCGAAACCAAGCCCGAGCGACGGGTCAGCCAGCAGGCGATCTTCGCCGCACGCAAGGAGATTCTCGGCCTGTACATGGCCGACGCCGTCGAGGAATACCTGGTGCAGCTGGTCATGGCCACGCGTACCCCGGCCAAGTTCGACCCGGAGATGGCTGAATGGATCGCCTATGGCGCCAGCCCTCGGGGCTCGATTGCCCTTGACCGTTGCGCCCGGGCCCACGCCTGGCTGGCCGGACGGGATTTCGTCAGCCCCGAAGACATTCAAGCCGTGCTGTTCGACGTACTGCGTCACCGCATCATTCTTTCCTTCGAAGCCGAAGCCGCCGGGATCGACCAGGACCGGGTGGTCCAGCGGATTCTCGACGTCGTAGCCGTCGCTTGACCCCGATGACCGCCACCCTGCCGTCCGAACCGGGCATCCGTGTCAGCCTCGCCGAACTGATCGAGATGCGCCATCGAGTGCGTGAAGTGCAACTGTTCTCCACGCCGAGCCAGCGCAGCCCGCTGATCGGCCTGCACCATTCGAAACTGCGTGGCCGTGGCGTGGATTTCGATCAGGTGCGCGTCTATCAAGCCGGCGACGACGTGCGCAGCATCGATTGGCGCGTCACCGCTCGCACCCAGGAGCCGCACACCAAACTGTTCCACGAAGAGCGCGAGCGGCCGATTTTCATCATGGTCGAGCAAAGCTGCCGGCTGTTTTTCGGTTCGGGGCTGATGTTCAAATCGGTACTCGCCGCCCAGGCCGCGAGTCTGATCGGCTGGGCGGCGCTGGGCCACAACGACCGGGTCGGTGGCCTGGTGTTCGGCGACAAGGAGCACTACGAGATCAAGCCACGGCGCAGCAAGCAGAGCCTGCTGCAGTTGCTCAACCGCCTGGTGCGGGTCAATCAGTCGTTACACACCGAAACCGAGCCGGACCGCGACGCGTTCAATATCGCCCTGCGCCGCGCCCGGGAAGTCCTGCGCCCTGGCAGCCTGGTGATCGTGATCTGCGACGAACGCGCCTTGACCGAGGGTGCCGAGCAACAACTGAGCCTGTTGTCGCGCCACTGCGACCTGTTGTTGCTGCCGGTGTCCGACCCGCTTGATCATGCCCTCCCCGCCGCCGGCCTGTTGCGCTTCGCGGAACGGGGGGCGCAACTGGAACTCGACACCCTCAATTTCGACCTGCGCCAGACCTACCGCGCCCAGGCCGAGGCGCGCGTCGCTCGCTGGGAATTGCTGGCACAGAAACTGCGGGTGCTGCTGATGCCGTTAAGCACCCAGAGCGAGATGGTCGAGCAACTGCGCGAATACTTGAACCCAGAACGTCCGGGGAAAAGCCGATGAGCAGCCTCGAGCAACTGCAACCACTAATTTCGCCGCCGCCTATCGAATTCTGGCCTCCGGCACCGGGCTGGTGGTTATTACTGCTGTTACTGCCTGTGGTCGGTTTCGGTATCTGGCAATTACGACGATTTTTTCCCGACAAACGCCCCATCGTGCGCGCCGAACAGCCGCTGGACCCGGTACGCATCGCGGCCCTGGCCGAGCTGGCACTGATGCCCAAACCTTATGACGGCGCACCGGCCGGGGCCTGGTTGCAGCAACTCAACGGGTTGCTCAAGCGCCTGTGCCGCAACCACTATCCGTACAGCCAGAGCCATACCCTGAACGGGCGCAAATGGTTGGCCTTTCTTGATAACCGCTGCCCCGCCGCGGGCCTGACCCGTTGGATGGTGCTGGTCGAAGGCGCCTACAAACCTGAATGCAAGCTCGACGACAAGGCCATCGCCGGCCTGACCCAAGCGGTCGATACCTGGATTCGCAAGCATGTTTGAATTCGCCTGGCCCTGGATGTTCGCCCTGCTGCCGCTGCCCTGGCTGCTGCGCCTGGTACTGCCGGTGGCGGACAGTGGCGAGCCGGCGCTCAAGGTCAGCTTCCTCAGTGACCTCGAAGGCCTGGCCCGGCGCCGCGCCCGGGCCAACCTGCCGGCCTGGCGCCAACAAGCGCCGTTCATTCTCCTGTGGTTATTGTTGCTGATCGCCGCGGCGCGCCCGCAATGGCTTGGCGAGCCGCTGCCGATTGCCGCCAGCGGCCGCGACCTGCTGGTGGCAGTGGATGTATCCGGCTCCATGGATTTTCCCGACATGCGCTGGCAGGACGAAGAGGTCAGCCGTCTCGTATTGGTCCAGCATCTGCTCGGCGACTTTCTCGAACGTCGCGAAGGCGACCGGGTCGGTCTGATCCTGTTTGGCAGCCAGGCCTACCTGCAGGCACCGCTGACCTTTGACCGACGCACCGTGCGGGTCTGGCTCGACGAAGCGCGAATCGGTATCGCTGGCAAGAACACCGCGATCGGCGATGCCATCGGCCTGGCCCTGAAGCGGCTGCGCATGCACCCGGCGCAAAGTCGCGTACTGATCCTGGTCACCGACGGCGCCAATAATGGCGGCGAAATCGCCCCGCTGACGGCGGCGCGACTGGCGGCCATCGAAGGGGTGAAAATCTACCCCATCGGCATCGGGGCCGATCCTGAGGACAGTGGTACCCTGGGTTTTCTCGGGATCAACCCGAGCGTGGACCTCGACGAGCCGTCCTTGAAAGCCATCGCCGAAGCCACAGGCGGCCAGTACTTCCGCGCCCGCAATGGCCAGGAGCTGCAGGCGATCAAGGACATGCTCGACACCCTCGAGCCGGTGACGCAACAACCCACCCAGGCGCGTCCGGCCCAGGCCATGTATCACTGGCCGCTGGCAATGGCATTACTGCTGAGCATGTTGCTGGTGATCCGCGAGCTGTGGCCAAACAACCCCTTGCAGCGCCTGTTTACCAAGGATCTGTTCTTGCAATCGCAACTGCCCGACTGGCGCCGGCGGCTCAACCGCCTGCGGCTGCGGAGACGCCGATGAGTGCGCTCTGGCCCTTCTGGTTCCGCCCCTGGTGGCTGCTGCTGTTGCCGCTGCTCGGCTGGTTGCTGTGGCAACTCTGGCACCGCCAGAAACGTGCCGGGCGCTGGCAGATGATTTTACCGCCGGCCTTTCATGCGGCCTTGCTCAGTGGTGGCGGCGGTCGCGACAGCAAACTGCCATGGATCGCCCTGGGCGCGGCATGGCTGCTGGCCATACTGGCGTTGCTCGGGCCGGGTTGGGAACGTGTCGAGCAAGCCAGTCAGAAGCCGGCCGATCCGCTGGTGGTGATCCTGGAGCTGACCCCGGAAATGCTCGCCACCGACGTGGCGCCGAACCGCCTGGAACAGGCGCGGCGCAAGCTGTTCGACTTGCTGCAAAGCCGCAGCGATGCCCAGACCGCCATCGTCGTCTACGCCGGCAGCGCCCACACTTTGGTGCCACTGTCGAATGACCTGTCCACCAGTCGCAACCTGTTGGAAGCGCTCAAGCCGTCGCTGATGCCCCAGGCCGGCCATCGCGCCGATCTGGCGGTGGCCAAGGCCCTTGCCCTGCTGCATCAGGGCGCCCTCGGCGATGGCCGGATTCTGCTCATCGGTTCGACCCTGACCGAACAGGAACGCCAAGGAATCCTCCAGGCACTGAATGGCAAATCGACGCAGTTCCTGATGCTTGGCATCGGCACCGCCGAAGGAGCGCCGATCACCCAGGAAGACGGCAGTTTCCTCAAGGACGATCAGGGCGCGATTCTGGTGCCGCATCTGGACGAACCCGGCCTCAAAGCCTTTGCCAGTGCCCTGGACGGACGCTATCGCCATGCACGTCTGGACGACGCCGATCTGCGTGCGCTGGGCCTGTTCGACGGCCCCCGCACACTGATCAATGACGGCCAGGCCGTGCGCCTCGACACCTGGGCCGATCAGGGTTACTGGCTATTATTGCCGCTGTTGCTGCTGGCGGCCTGTGCCGGTCGCCGGGGCTGGCTGTTCTGTCTGCCACTGCTGGTGCTGCTGCCGCAACCCAGCTACGCCTTCGACTTCGAAGACCTGTGGCTGCGGCCCGATCAGCAGGGCATGCGCTTGCTCAACCAGAAGCGCCCGGCCGAGGCCGCCCAGCACTTCGCCGACCCGCAATGGCAGGGCGTGGCGCTGTATGAGGCTGGCGACTACAGCGGCGCCGCTCAGCGGTTCGCCGCAGGCAACGACGCCCTCGCCCACTACAATCGCGGCAACGCCCTGGCCCGGAGCGGTGAGCTGGACGCCGCGCTGGATGCCTACGAACAGGCGCTCGAACATCAGCCGGATTTACCCCCGGCGCTGGCCAACAAGGCGTTGGTGGAAGACCTGATCAAGCAGAAAAACACCCCGCAGCCGGTGGAGCCGGAGCAAAAAACGGGCGATGAAAACCAGACCAGCCTGCCAGAACCACCGCCTGGCGCGGCCACCCAGCCGTCGGGCGACGGCGAACCGCAAACCGACGCCCAACAGGTCACGGAGGATCCCGGGAAGCCGCCGGCAACGCCGCCGAAATCGGGTACCAACGAAGTCCCTGGCAGTGAGTTGGGGGATGAACAACACACCAGGCCGCCACCGCGTCCGGCTACTGACAGTATTGACGGCGAACAGCGTCAGGCACTGGAGCAATGGCTGCGCAAGATCCCGGATGACCCGGGCGAATTGCTCAGGCGCAAATTCTGGTATGAACAGCAACAACATCAGGATCAGGGAAAAACTCGATGACCCGCTTCACCCTCACCAGGTTCGCCCTGCTGCCCGCCTTGTTGCTCTGCACCGCACAGGCGCAGGCCGCGGAGCTGGTCGCCAGTGTGGATCGCAGTCGCCTGAACTCCGGCGAGACGGTCGAACTGACCCTGGAAACCACTGATGTGACGCAGTTCGGCAAGCCCGACCTGACGCCGCTGGAGCCACTGTTCGAAGTGCGCGGCACCCGCCAGGTCAACCAGTTGAATACGCTTAACGGCGACAACGGTGCGACCACCCGGTGGATCATCACCCTGCTGCCGCGGCAGACCGGGAGTGTGGAGATTGCGCCGCTGCAACTGGGTGAGGCGCAGAGCCAGCCGATCACCCTCCAAGTGGTCCAGAGCGACACCCGGGACAGCAGCCATCAACGGGCGCCGGTCTTCATCGACGCCAGCCTCGATCAAAACAGCGTGTACGTGCAGGCCCAGGCGATCCTGACCCTGCGGATCTACCATTCGGTGTCGCTGTACGACGACAGCAGCCTGCCGCCCTTGCAGATCGCCGATGTACGCATCGAGCAACTGGGCGACTCGCGCACCTATGAGAAAGACATCAATGGCCTGCGCCACGGCGTGATCGAAATGCGTTACGCGATCTACCCGCAGCACAGCGGTGAATTGATCATTCCGGCGCAGATCTTCAATGCCGCCCTGGTGGATGCCACCTCTCAGGTACCGAAATCCGGCAAGCTGATGCGCGTCAGTTCCTCCAAGATCATGCTCACGGTCAAGGCCAAACCGAGCGCCTACCCGGCCGATGTGCCCTGGCTGCCGGCTCGCAGCCTGAACCTGAGCGAAAGCTGGAACCCGCAACCGGACCACGCGCAGGTGGGCGATTCCCTGACCCGCAGCCTGACAGTGAAAGCCGAGGGCCTGGCCAGTTCGCAATTGCCGCCGTTGCCCGCCACCGATGTCAACGGCTTGCGCCGCTACCCGGATCAACCGGTGCTGGGCAATCAGAACAGCGAGCGCGGCCTGATCGGCAGTCGCGAAGATCGCGAGGCCCTGGTGCCGACCCGCAGCGGCGCCATCGAGTTGCCCGGCGTGGAAGTGACTTGGTGGAACACCTTGGAGGACCACCTGGAGCACAGCAGCCTGCCGGCCCAGACCCTGCAGGTGGCGAACAATCCGAGCCTGATGGTCGACACCCCGGCCGGCACATCGCCTGTCATCTCCGCGGTCGATAGCCAGACTCTCTGGCGCTGGAAACTCAGCACCCTGATCCTCGCCTGCAGCACTGTGCTGGGCTTCGGCCTGTGGTGGCGCGCCCGCTGGCAGCCGGCGATCCTGCGTGTCGCGCAGACCGGCCCGAGCCCGCGCAGCGTGCTCGACGACCTCAAGCGCGCCTGCCAGGCCAATGACACCCACGCCACGCGCCAGGCCCTGGACGCCTGGGCCCGGCAGCAACCGGAAACCCTGGCCGACATGGCCGCTCGCTTCGTACCACTGTCCGACGCCCTCGACGGGCTGAACGGCGCGCTCTACAGCGAAACCGGCCAGCATTGGCAAGGTGAGGAATTGTGGCGGGCGATCAAGGCGATCCCGATTGCCGACCGGGTGCATGATCCGGTGGGTGACAGTGGGTTGCCGCCGCTTTATCCGAAGTGACGGTCTCTAGCAGTTGAGGTAGAAATCGGCGTCCAGATGGATGGCCTGCAAAAAAGCGCTGTCGTGAGAGACGACGATCAATGCCCCTTGGTACTGATCCAGCATCTGCTCCAGCGCGATTTTACTGGGCAAGTCCAAATGATTGTCCGGTTCGTCCAGCAACAGCAACTGTGGTGGCCGCTCTGCATACAATTGCGCGGCCAGCGCTATTTTCAAGCGTTCGCCTCCACTCAACTGACAAGTCTTGAGCATCGCGCGGTCCGCATCAATCCCCATCTGGGCCAGGCGGGTCCGCGCCTCGGCCTCGAGCAATTGCGGATTACTCTCATGGAGCCATTGCACCGCCGTGCGTTCGGGGTACTGCAAGCCGGTGTGCTGATCCAGCCAGCCGACCTGGCAACTGCGTATGAGCTCGCCTCCACGCACCGGGAGTTGGCCAGCGATCACCTGCAAAAGGGTCGACTTGCCGCTGCCGTTGGCCCCGAGGATCGCCATGCGCATAGGCCCCGTCAGCGTCAGGTTCAGTGGCGCGGTGTGACCGAACGGCAGCACGACATCGTTGAGCTGCAATATCAATTTGCCATTGGGCACCATGCTTTCCGGCGACAACATCATGCGCTGAATCTCCGGCGCACATCGCGCCCGGGCCTCGGCGATCCGTTGTTGCTGCTGCTCCCGGGCCATCTGCTGATTCAGCCGTAGTTTCCCCTGACTGTTTTCACTGCGTTCTTTCTGGGCATTGGTGATCAGTTTGGTCTGATTGCCGTCGCGCGCCTGACGGTCTCCGCGCGCATTGCGCCGTTGCTGACGCTCCATCTGCACGACCATCACACGTTGTTCGCGCTTCGCTTGTGCCCGCTCCCCTTGCAGTGCGGACTGGAATGCCTGCTGCTCCAGCTCGCGCGCCGCCGAATACTGACTGTAGTTGCCGCCATAGGCCGCCAGCCCCAATGGCGACAGCTCGACGATTTCATTCACGTGCTCAAGAAGGCCCCGGTCGTGGCTGATCAACACCAGGCCGTTGGGCCAGCGATCGATCTGCTGCGCGAGTTTGTGTTGCTGCTCACTATCCAGATGGTTGCTGGGCTCATCCAGAATGAGCCAGTCAGCCCTGGACAACCACGCCCCCAGCAGCGCCACCCGTTGCCGTTCGCCGCCACTGAGGCTGGCGGTGGGTGAGTCGGCATTCAAATGGCCCAGGCCGATTTTTTCCAGTTCGGCGTCTAGTCGTGCGGCGCAATCCCACTGATTGACAGCCAGCGCATGGTCCTCATCGTCGACGCTACCCTGGGCAATTCGTTCCAGCGCCGCCAGAATAGAGTGGACACCGGCCAACGCGGCAACGCTGGCATAGCGTTTCGGCTCCAATAGCTGCGCCACGGAGTAGACCTGCCCCTCGCGCCGGACAATGCCGCTGGTAGGCTTTTGCTCCCCCGTCAGGAGACGGCCAAGCAAGGACTTGCCACAGCCATTGGCGCCCACGATGCCAGTGACCCTGGCGTTGAAGGTGTGGTTGAGTTTGTCGAACAGCACGCGCCCGTCAGGCAGGTTGTACGACACTTGATCGAGTTGAAGTAACCGTTGACTCATGACGCTCCCTTGACTATTCAAACTCCCTGATGGTGCGCAACCGCACCCCTCTCGTCACCCCGGACTGTCATCTACCTTACTGCGACCTCACACTACTTTTCAAAGCGTTCAACATCCCCGGTCTTTTGCCATTAAACTCTCTCCCCTTTCGCCGCCATCATTTTCCTCGCGGCCATTACCTTATTTCCTACGGAGTTCGCCTTGCGTCTGTTCCACACCTCCGACTGGCACCTTGGACAAAACCTGCACGGCCAGGACCGCGATTTCGAGCACGGTTGTTTCCTCGAGTGGCTGCTGCGCCAGCTCAAGCTGGACCAGCCCGATGTGCTGTTGATCGCCGGGGATATCTTTGACACGGTCAACCCGCCGGTCAAAGCCCAGGAACGCCTCTACGATTTCATCGTCAGCGCCCACGAGCAGCAGCCCAAGCTGACCATCGTGATGATCGCCGGCAACCACGATTCCGGCTCGCGCATTGAATTGCCCGCGCCGTTGATGCGCCGTTTGCGCACCCATGCCCTGGGGCGGGTGCTGTGGCTGGACGATGGTCAACTCGACGCCGAGCGGCTGCTGTTGCCATTACCGAATGCCAAGGGCAAGACCGTTGCCTGGTGCCTGGCGCTACCGTTCCTGCGCCCGGCCGAAGTCACCGGCGCGCAGTTGGGCGACAACTACCTGCGCGGTATCGGGCAAGTTCACGAATGGCTGATCGAGGCCGCCAATGCCAAGCGCAAGCCGGGCCAGGCACTGATCGCCATCAGTCACGCACACATGGCTGGCGGTTCGGTGTCGGAAGACTCCGAGCGCAGCCTGATCATCGGCAATGCCGAAGCGCTGCCCGCCAGCCTGTTCGGGCCGAGCATCAGCTACGTCGCCCTCGGGCATCTGCACAAGCCGCAGAAGGTCAATGCTGAAGAGCGCATCCGCTACAGCGGCTCGCCGATCCCGCTGTCGTTTTCCGAGATCGGTTATCAGCATCAGATTCTCGACGTTATCCTCGACGGCGAAACCCTGGTCAGCGTCGAACCGAAGCTGATTCCCCGCGCGGTGAATCTGCAGCGCATCGGGCCGGCGCCGTTGGCCGAGATTCTGCTGCAACTGGCCGACTTGCCGAATATCGACCTGCTGGCCGACATTCAGCGCCAGCCTTGGCTGGAAGTCCGGGTGCGCCTGGATGAGCCGCAACCCGACCTGCGTCATCAAGTCGAAAGCGCCCTGCAAGGCAAGGCTGTGCGCCTGGTACGCATCGCCGCGGAATACGCCGGCAACGGCAGCCGCGATGGCATCGATGACGGCACGACGCTGGTGGAACTGGACCAGCTCACGCCCCAGGAATTGTTCAGCCGCGCGTGGCTGGACAGCTATGGCAGCGAGGTCGATGAGCAGACGCTGAAGGATTTTGCAGAGTTGCTGCAGGACGTGCAGATGGAGCGCGAACAACCATGAAGATCCTCGCGATCCGCCTGAAGAACCTCGCCTCGCTAGCCGGTCCGTTTGAGATCGACTTCACCGCTGAACCGCTGGCCAGCGCAGGTCTGTTCGCGATTACCGGCCCCACCGGCGCCGGTAAAAGTACCCTGCTCGATGCACTGTGCCTGGCGTTGTTCGGCGCTGTGCCGCGCTTGAGCAATGCGCAGACGTCGGCCAAGGCGCCGGACGCCGATGGTGAAATCGGTACCGGCGATCCGCGCACGCTGCTGCGTCGCGGCACCGGTGAAGGTTACGCCGAAGTGGATTTCGTCGGCATTGACGGCCGGCGTTACCGTGCACGCTGGGAAGCCAATCGCGCTAGGGAAAAGGCCGGCGGCAAACTGCAAGCCAGTCGCCAAAGTTTGCGCGACATCGATCAGGATCAGTTGCTGGCCAGCCAGAAAGTCGAATTCAAAATCCAGCTCGAAGCGGTGCTGGGCCTGAATTTCGAGCAGTTCACCCGGGCGGTTTTGCTCGCCCAAACCGAGTTCAGTGCCTTCCTCAAAGCGAACGACAACGAACGCAGCGAGCTGCTGGAAAAACTCACCGACACCGCGCTCTATACCCGCCTGGGTCGGCGCGCTTTCGACAAAACCAAGGAAGCCCGCGAAACCCACAAGTTGCTACAGGACCAGGCCACCGGGGTCACGCCGCTGTCGCCGCAAGCCCGGGCGGAGCTGGATGAGCGTTTCAATCAGGCGCAACAGCAACTCAAGACGCAACAGACGCAACTCAAACAGCTTGAACTGCAAAACACCTGGCTCAAGGACCTGCGCCAGTTGCAGGACGCGCAACACAGCGCGACGGAGCAACTGGCTGGTGCCCAACGGCATTGGCACAGTCTGGCTGGCGAACGGCTGAAATTGAGTCGCTTGGAACATTTGGCGCCACAACGGCACCAATTCGCACGCAAGGCCGAACTCAGCGCCCTGCTCACGCCGTTGGCCGCGCAGATCGAGCAGTACATCCGCCAACAAACCGAGTTGAGCGAACGCCAGGCGCAACTCGAAGTCAGTCTTGCCGATGCGCAGACGGCACTGATCGAAGCTCAACGCCAGCACAGCGCCTGCGCACCGCTGCTGCGCCAGGCGTTTGAAGAGCAAAGCACCCTCGCCCGCCTGGACAAGGAGGCCGCTCAGCGTGCAGACCAGAAGCAACAGGCAGAACTTGCCTGCACTGAAGGACAGCAAAAGATCCAGGGCTTGCTTGAGCAACAACAGCAAGTGGCCGCACGTCTGCAGCGAATCGCCGGGGAGCTTGAACAAAGCAGCCATCTGGCACCACTGAGCGAGGCCTGGAATGCCTGGCGCGACCGTCTGCAGCAGCTGATGCTGGTGGGCAATCGCCTGAACAAGGGACAGGCCGAACTGGCCGCCCTGGAACAGAACGCCACCCGCGCCGCCGCGGAACTGGCGGCGCAAAAACAGCACCTGGAAGTGCTGTACAAAGAAGCCGGCGCCGAGCCGGAAGCCGTGGCGGAACAGATTCAGCTGCTCGGCAACCTCTTGCAAGACAACCGCAAGCAATTGCGGGCATTTGAAGAGTTGACACGACTGTGGGCCAGCCAGCAGGAACTCGACAAGCGTACCGCCGAACTGCAACAGCGCCAGTCAACCGCACAACAGGCGCGCGAGCGCCTGACCCAGGAGGGCGTGAACACCAAAAACCAATTGACGGTCGCCGAACAGACCCTGACCGTCACCCGTGAACTGCTGGAACGCCAGCGTCTGGCCCGCAGTGCCAGCGTCGAAGAATTGCGCGAGCAGCTGCAGGATGATCAACCCTGCCCGGTGTGCGGCAGCCCTGATCATCCTTACCATCAGCCTGAAGCCTTGTTGCAGAGTCTCGGTCGGCACGATGAAAGTGAACAGGCCAACGCCCAGAAAGCGGTCGACCTGCTCAAGGAAAAACTCACCGACCTGCGCGCGGAAGTCGGCGGCCTGATCGCCCAGCAAAGGGAATTCCTGCAACAGCAGGAGCACCTCACCGCGCAGCAACAGAGCCTGGCGCCAAGCCTCGACGCACATCCACTCTCAACGCAGTTGCGGGCTCAGGACGCGCTCAAACGCGATGCCTGGCTGGCCCAGCAAAACAGTCAGTTGAATCAAAGCATCAGCCAGGACGAACAGCGCCAATCCGCCCTGCTCACCCTGCAACAGGATGCCGCGCGCCTGCAACAGCAGTTGCGCAGCGCCGAAGCGGCGAGCCAGCAGGCGACTCAGCTCCTGGGTCATCAGCAACAGGCGTTGAGCAGTGATCGCCAGCGTATGGAGGAGGAGCTGACGGCATTCAGCACCCTGCTCCCGCCTGCAACGCTGGAAGCCTTGCGCAATGAACCCGCGGCGACCTTCATCCAGCTCGATCAACAGGTTGCCCAGCGCCTGGAGCAGCTCGATCAGCAGCGCGACGAACTCGGCGAGCAACAACAACGCCAGCAGACGCTGGAAAAGGAGCAAGATCGCCAGCTGACCCGCGCCCAGCAACTGGAAACCGCGCAGCAGCAG
>Ga0213829_1001383_pt1 | contig 17374 bp, 17 predicted proteins | sample MC6MC0896MG_FD_180665 | JGI IMG/M metagenome (GOLD analysis project Ga0213829, IMG submission 180665) | Enriched soil aggregate microbial communities from Iowa State University, Ames, United States - MC6-MC0896-MG | ecosystem: Environmental > Terrestrial > Soil > Unclassified | place: USA: Iowa...
AGAACTGCTCTACCGCATCTTCGGCGACGTGCTTATCCCGCTGGAAAAAGTGCGGGAACAGTATTTCCGCAACCTCAACGAGCAATCGTTTGTGGCTGAGATTAACAACGGCCGAATACAACTGCCCATTACCACATTGGACAACAGCCGCAAGGCACCGAAGTACGCGCACATCCGGCATGTCGCCTCGCTGATCGATATCCGCGCCTACAAGGCCGACGAAGAAATGCTGCGACCGCAAGACGAAACAATCGAGTAATACCCACAACCGGACGACTGCCACCACCAGTCAACGACGGAGCAAAACGTGACCAGAACCAAAAACTGCAGGCACTGCGGGACGACCTTGCAAGCCTATGAAGAAGCATCACGGCTCTGCGGCGAATGCTGCTGGTTTGCCAAAGACTACCGACGCTACGACGACTTACGTGAAGAAGGTTACGCGTCGCACCAGGCCAAGTTGATGTGCGGCCTGGCTGATCCCCCCGACCCTGACGACGAATAAACAACCAACAAACGGCTGCCACCACTAGCCAAGCAAGATCACCAGGAGCACACCACATGACGGCAACTCAAATCTGCGCACTTGAATCTATCCACCATGTCGACCTTGTAACACTGACAACAGGACGCCGCGATCTTATGCCAACCGCCACGGCCACCTTGGATTGTCTGATGGGCATCGAGCCCATGGTCCGCCACCGAAGCCCGGCCCACGTTTCACCAGCGTCTGATGGACCAACTTGCTATCGAACACCGGAGGAACGCGGCATGAAGATGGACCTGCACACCAACCCAACAACGACCGCTTTGCTCCGCACTGCCAATAGTGTCGACACTCTAGAAACAAACAGTCTCTGCTGCGCAGCAGCAGGCATTATTGCCCCTCTAAGCGCCGCTGCCGAAGCACTTATACCCCACGAAAAGCTGCGCGAGGCAGCCACACCTGATGCAACGCTGATCGCTAAGAATCGCCCGCCCGCGCAGCCTGTTGTGGGGTATGTGCAGGTTTCAGGCTACGTGGATGCATTGCCCAATTCGACAGCAAGCCGAGGATCAAGCACTAGGCAAGAATGTCTTTTGCTCAATCCTGCATGCATGCACGCGCTAAAGCAGTCAGGGATACAACTAGGAGCGATCGCATGACAGCCCTTGATCGTTATCTAAAGGAGGTCGAAGTGTTGTCTGTGACCTCGCTCTCACATGCAACACTTTGGCGCGAAGTAAAAGCGAAACGGTTCCCGGCACAGGTACGTATTTCACCAGGTCGAGTTGGCTGGCGGGCATCCGAGATTGCCATCTGGCAACGCGCACCAGCTGAGTGGGATCCACAACGTACGGCTAGCCAGCATAACGTCACGGCGGCCGCATGACGAAGAGTAAAGGAATTAAAAGACCGGACTGGATCTGGACTGATCAGGAAGTAAGCCTGATTAAGGAAAAATACTCGACAACCTCCAATGCGGTGCTCGAAGCAATGATTGGATGCACTGACTCCCAGTTGAGGCGAAAAGCAGTCACTTTAGGTCTGATCGGACTGAAATCAGCAGGGACTATATTGGCTGGTAAGTCGCAATCTCCCGAACATAGAGAAGCTATTAGAAGAGGAATGTTAAGAGCATCTGAACTAGGACGACTTAAGCCACCCACGGAACAGACCAAGATGGCAATGCAACTAGCAGCGCGTCAACCTGAAGCCATAGCAAAGAGCGCGAAAACCAGAAGCGAGATAATGACGGGGCGCGCTCAGCGCATGGATGGCCGGAGCGCCGCCGCCGAGCACAATGCCCGCTCAAAAACGTACACGGTCCTTTCGCCAGACCGGGTTCATTACACCTTCACTAATCTTAAGCACTTCGTCCGAGAGAACGCCCATATGTTTTGTCCCGAGGATGTAATCTGGAAACCTCCACTTAAAAATCCATGGTGTCGAGCCACTTGCGGACTTTACAGCCTGTTCAAGGTGACTAAACCTAGTTCAATTTGGAAAGGATGGAGGGGCGTCAGTAAGTCCAATGCCAGCGACTGCTCAAATTAAGACTCAAAGTTACTATCTGAACCCCCATATCGAAAATCCGAAAACAACGGTATAACTAAGCGTGCACGTTTGCTTTATTCACAAGATAGGCAGCCCATGGATCAAGGGCTGCCTGTTTTTCTCCATTTATCACGGTAGCAACTGTTACCTGAAACCAACTCATCCACTACCGTCCAAGGGATTGTATCGATATCGACTCCTGGTCGAGAGCGTCCACCCATGGAACGTCAATAATCCCTAAACTACTACCTTTGCTTCCTTCACGAGCCAGGCAGCCCAGACATCCAGGGCTGCCTGTTTTTCTTTGAAGTAGTCATAGCGGTCATAGTGCTTGGACGACACATCAGAGAACGCATGCCCCTGAATCCGGTCCCGAATTTCCTTGCTGATCCCAGCCACACCCATCAAGGTTTTACACGTCCTGCGAATATCCCTCAGCGTGAATGGTCCGGCGAAGTCTTTCTTATGCCTTGAGTAAAGCTTGCTGACCGCCCGCGACAACGAGTTGGTGTGAATTGATTCGGTGAGATCTTTGCCGGAGAACGGGTATGCATCTTTGGCAGTGATCATCGATAATCGCTCCAGGCAACCCAACGCCAGCTCATTAAGCGGCACAGCGTGCGCAGTGCGTTCCCCCGCCTTGCCTTTCGCATCCCGGATCAAGACGTGATCCTTGTGATACATGCTCCGGTCCGAGGTCAGCAATTGGGTAGGCCGCTGGCCACCCGTGGCGATAAGAAACTTGATTAGCTCAGACGTCACGATACTCAGCTCTTCCGGCAGCAGGTTCCACAGCACGCCCAGCTCCGTCACTGATAGCGCCCGCTCCCCCGGCTTCTCCCAATCTTTCTGCACCGGCACTCCCGCCACCGGGTTGTGTTTCAGCCCGAACTGAATACCGTCTTTCAGATACTCCCGAGGGTTGTTTTCTTGGTTGAGTCCGTGCTGAAACGCCGCATGCAGCCGGGCTCTGACTCGGTTCGTAAACGTGGTCACACCCGCCTGAATCATCTTCGACAGAATGTCCTTGATGTGGCCAGGTTCAACCAGGGTGGCCGGCAGCTTCGCAATTTCAGGATGCGGCTCGGTGACGTATTTCTTGAATGACCATTTCACATCATCATGCGATGCCGCCCCCTCCGACTTAAGCTTTGAAACGTAGGAATCGAGGAGCAGCGAGAGCGAACCACCAGACGCATCGGTTTCGCCTGCCTCACTGCAAAGGAGCCGCGCATCGGACAATGACATGTCCGGCCAGTTACCCAGCTTTTTGCGGCGGATCTTCTGTTGGACATAGCGAACGTAATACAGCTCTTTGACCCCGGTGGTTTTGACCTTGACCACCAGTACACCACTGCCGCGTGAACCTCGCTGATCAGATCGCGTGTAGTCGCTCTCGCCGGGTTTCATTGATCGTATCTGTTTGTCTGTTAGCATCAGGTATGGTGTCTGTTAGAGGTGTCTGTTAGCCGGAATTAACAGCAGATTACCTGATACGCAATGAGACTAAAAACATGGTTTTAACTTATTGATTTATAACGATTTTTAGCACAACTAGAGACCAGGCAAAATATACTGATATTCCACGATATTCAGCTTCCCAAGCTGATAACGAGGGTTCGATTCCCTTCACCCGCTCCAATCGAATTTCAGTCTCACGTTGTTTTTTTGACGGGGGATGCAGGTAAAGAAAAAACCGGCCTTGATGGCCGGTTTTTTTGTGTCTGGGGTTTGGTGGGATTGGCGCACCCAGCACCCTGCCCTGCCCTGCCCGCGCGCTCGGCGAAGCGAAGATCCTGACGCTTCCATCCGCCGATACATGCGGGAGCAGATCAGCGCGAAGATCCCACCAGATCCTCTTCAACGAAGCGCAGCATCGCCTCCGCCAGCGCCTCGCGCGGGTAGGCATTCTGTGTCACCAATAGTGAACCGAGGGTCGAATGCGATCGGGCGATCGGCACTGCCAGTGCCCAATGATCGGCGTTGATATAGCCCATCAGGCGGCTGCCGGGCACAATCTGATCGTAGAAGATCACTTGGCTGTCGTTGCGGGCATCGATGCGCGCCAGCGTGTTGTAACTCGATTTCAGAACGGCCGAGATGTGATCCGGCTGCGGGAAGGTAACGAGCGAATAGTAGTTCAGTTCGGACGGCAGCCGGTTCTGCGCCAGCCAGTTCTTGCGCGTTGCCGGTCGAAGGCTGTTGATTGCGCCACCGTCGCCCGAATCGCAGGTCGCACCGGGAAAGTGCCGCAACAGGTCCGCCTGGTACTGCTCGGCATCGTTGGCCAGCGCCGAGCCGCCGACCGCGCCGGCTGCGCTGATCACTGCCGCCACGCGGCCGCGGATTTGCGGGTAAGCGACCATCGCTTCGAGAATGTCGGGCGCGCCCTTCGAATAGCCGATGAGGACGAGGCGCGACGGTCCGGCGTCGGCTGGCATCGCCATGATCGCGTCGCGTATTTGCCGAGCGTTGTTTGCGGAACTCGATAAGGCGTCGACCTTGATCTGCACCAGGTCATATCCGAATTGGCGCAGATGAACCGCTACGCTGCCGGGCGCTTGCAGCCATTGCTCGAAGCATTCGTAACCGACGCCGGCCACCATAACGCCGATCAGACGGCGTTTCGATTGACCGAGATCGACGGGTTTGCCGGTGCCATCAGGTTCGCTACCGACGCGCGTCAACGCCTCCTCGCAAGGGCGGCTATCGGGCAGAACGCTTGCTCGCGTGTCGAGGATCGAGCAGAAAATCTCGCGAAAGCGTGCCCGCCGGTCCTGCACGCCGGCCTGCGACACAGGGACCAGCACCAGCGGCGGTGTGTCCGTCGAGTAGGCAATCAGCGGCGCGGGGGTGCAGGCGGTGAGCGCATGACAGCCAGCGATCATCAGCCATGCCATGCCAGCGCTGCACAACGATGTGCGGGTGCGGCACAGACGGCCGGCGGAGTCATCCGGCCTGCCGAACAGGTCACTTGCGGGCATCGTCGACCTCCTTTTGTGCAGGCGAGTCGCGCCGGTCCAGATACGGTTCCCAATCGAGCAGTTCCACCTGCGACAGGCTGAGCGGCCGCGTCGCAAAGAACATGACCGCACGCAGACCGTCGCTGAAGTAATGGGCGCCGCTGAACGTCGTTCGCGAGTGTGCCTGGGACGCGGGGCCGACGCCGGTGATGAACCCGAGCTTGTCCAGACCGGCCGAATACATCATGTCCTGGATCAGGAGATTTCTCGCCTCATCGACATCTTCATGCAAGACGAGGTTTTGCGAATCGCGCGGTGCAAAGCGTCCGCCGATCGGTCTTGCGACCTGCGCGAGATAGACGGAGTGTCCTTCGAAGCGCATTGGCGTGTTCCACACGCGCACCCAGGTCGCCGGCGCTCCGGCTTGCGATCGCTTGCGAACCACGGCATCGGGCATGCGGCCGAACACACGTTCGGCCGCATCCGCGGGGTTCGCGGCACGCCGATAGCCGCGACGCACAAATGCGGCGGCGATATCGGCGAACTCGCCGACGAGAATGGCATTGATCGGATCGCCGGGCGCCTTGCCGTTCGCGTCAGTGGCGCAACAGGGAAGGCGCTCCAACGCGGAACGCAACGCCGCCAGATCGTTATAGTCCTTGATCTCGGAACCCTGATGCTGGAACAAGCCTTCGGCAAACCATTTTTCCCCGGCATCGTCCGGCACCCGCAAGAAAAGGGAGAACGGGATCAGCGTTTTTCTCTGCAGCAGATCGATATTCAGCAGCCGCGTAACGCGCTCAGGGTTGATGAACAGCACGCCCGCTTTCGTTTCGCCTGGCAGGACGGGATTCTTGAACCCCAGTTGGTCCAGGTGTGCATTGATGCGCGCGTTCGCGGCCGGGGCGAATATCCCGTGCATGGACCAGGCGACTTCGAGTGGCGAGAAATAGTCGGGATCGGTGCCCGGTCGCAGCAACAAGAGTGGATCGGCAGTCTGGTTCTGGACTTCGACCCACACAGGCTGCACGCGTGTCTTGTCCAACTCCACACCCAGCATGCGCTGTCTGTCTTCGGCACTGAGCACGGCGGCGCTGACGCGCACCTGGTGCCTGGTGGCCGTCTGCGCACGCTCACGCAACTCGGCAGTACTGAAATCGGCGGGTGCCTGCCAGGTCGTACAAGCAACGACGAGCGCCAGAACCGCTGCATAACCCAGGGTGCACAAGCCGCGCATTGCACACCGCAGAGCTCCCCTGTCGCGTGGCGCCGACGGCAAGTGGCTCATGGCTTGACCTGCCCAGGTGATTGTCCATCATTCTCATAGATGCCCTTCGAGAGAAAGAACTCTATTTGCGCCAGGGAGGTGTGCAGGTGATCGAATACCAGGACACAGCGCAGCCCATCCGTGTAGTAAGGATCGGTCGTCAGGTTCTCGCGCGGCGCGCTCTTGGGCGCGGCCCCCACCCCCTTCACAAATCCGAACTTGGCCAACGTCACCGAATACGCCATATCCTGTGTCAGCGCACTGCGCGCTTCGTCGACATCAGGGTCGATCTTGTGCGTCGTCAGCGTCGCGGTATGCACGGTCAACCGGCTGCCGATATCACGGCTGATCTGTCCGATCCACACCTTCTTGCCGTGATATTGCATCGGACTCAGCCACAGCCTCAGGTGATTGCGCTGGTGGACGTTGTCACGGGCCTTTTGCAAGGCAAGGTCCTGGGCTCGCCCGAACAGATAGAGATCGCTCACCGGCGCATAGGGATAACGCTCGCCGGCAAGTGCCGAATGAACCATTTTCATGATCGCCCCCGACCACTTTTCCTCGGTTCCACGCCAGCCGCGACGCGCGAATGCGGGGAAAGCATCATCGAGGCCGCCGACGATCACCAGGTTCAGCGGATCGCCGTTCCTGGAACCTTCCTCGTTGGTGACGCAACACGGCAGCGCCTCCAGCGCCGCCTGGAAACGGGCGTCATCGGTGTAGTTCACAATCTCTTCGGGCGGATAGATGCCCTGCCTGAACACTTCGCTGATGTGGTAATCGGTGCGCAGGCCCGGCACGATGGCCAGGACAGAGAAATGCCTCGACCGCCCGTCGGCCACCAGATCGAGGTTAACGAACTTGAACCCCTCGTCGAGATTGGTCAAAACGAAGCCCGACGTTGTCGCGCCAGGTGCGACAGGGTTGCGGAAGGCCAGCCGACGAAAGTGCCGGTCGAGCGCCGTCCGCTCGTCCTGCGTGGCCCCCGGGAAAAATGCTTCGGCCGCCTCGGATGCAGGGAAGAAATTTGGATCGAGGCCCGGCGAAAGCAGATAGTAGGCGCGGTCTTCCCGGTTTTTGACCTCGACCCAGACTGGCTGTATCGATTTATTCGCCAGAGGCACGCCGTAGACCACCTCGCTTTCTGCGGCCGACAGTACGGCGGTCGACACCCCCAGGCCGCCATCGCTGCGCGTCACGGCGCGGCTTTTGTAGTCATGGCTCGTCGTTGGCGGAGACTGGGAGGCGCAGCCGGCGAGCGCGGCTGCGATGGCCACTGCTGCGAGCGCGTGTCTCACCATGCGATGCATCGCGTAACCTCATCAACTGAGCTTCGCTGCCCTGCCTGGGTAATCCGTGGCTACTGCGCACATCAGTTTCCGTGTTTCAGCCTTTCAGTATGAACCGCCCCGGGAATTGCGCAGGTTTTTTGTATCTGTAGCAGGGGCGCTGTCATCTACACTGAAGTCTGTTAGCGTTTTTTTCACAAATCACGGATTTAGTATCAAATTTCATCCAGCATTAGCGTTTTCAAACCTAAGAAAATATCGTTTTCGCATAAAAAAGGCGTTTTGTTAGCGTTTTTCTTGCCCCAGTAAAGAATTTCGTCAGTGCAAGTCGGGTTCAGGGCCCTCGCGACGGTTACAGCATTGCGGTTGCGTCTCTCCAAAGCAAAGACTATCATCTCCCAAAATGGGAGGATGTGCGGTGCACGTGATTGCAAAAGGAACCTTGCGAGAGTTCTGGGAAAGCAGCCCAGCTTACTCTGACGCCGAAACACCGCTTGTTGAATGGTTTCGACATATGGAAAAGGCCATATATCGCACGCCACAACAGGTCAAGGCGGAGCTAAGAACGGCAAGCATCCTCAAGGGCGGCAGAGTTGTATTCAACATCGGCGGCAATAAATACCGAGTGATTTTGGCAATCGACTATCAGCGGCAGCTCGGCTTCATACGATTCGTAGGCACCCACGCCCAGTACGATCAGATCAATGCGGAGACTGTGTGATGAACATTAAACCTATTCGCAGCCAAGAAGACCTGACCGCTGCTTTTGCTCGAGTTGAGCAGTTGTGGGGGGCAGATATCGGTTCGCCTGAAGGCGATGAGCTGGAAATTCTTGCGCTGCTCATCGAAAAATACGAAGACGAGCATTACCCGATGCCGCCCTCCGATCCGATTGAGGCCATTAAATTTCGAATGGATCAGCAAGGCCTGACCCCTCGTGATCTGGAACCCTTCATCGGCACGAGCGGACGCGTATCCGAAGTGCTGAACCGCAAGCGAAAACTGAGTCTGTCAATGATCAAGCGTCTGCACGACGGGTTGCGAATTCCTTATGAGAGTTTGCTTGCGGGTGTTGCCTGACACTCAGAAGAGCCTGGAGTGGTGCTGGCAAAAAAAACCGGTCATTAGTGACTAATGCCGATCAGTTAAGCGAATGCGGCTCCTGTAGGAGCGAGCTTGCTCGCGATGGTCGTTAACGATGACGCGTGTTTGCTGGTTAAACGCGGCGCTCTCGAGTCCATCGCGAGCGAGCTCGCTCCTACAATTTCCCTAACAGACTGGCATTAGTCACTAGTGACCGGTTTTTTTGTGAGCGGGATTTGATGAAACGCTGATTCTGTCCTCCAGAAAGCAAGTCAACGCATGACAATTTAATGTGTCGGTTGCCCATTCTCCGGGGGCCCGATCGAGGCCTATTTTCAATAAGGCAACGTCCTACACCACTCTGGGAATTTTCCGTAGACTTGCGCATTGCTGTGCCTTTGTCACGAGGCCTATAGTCCGATCCGCGCCCAAACGGCGTATCGGGTTTGGCGACTCGATGGCAAGGCACAGAAACCTCCGAGCCAGCTCGGAGCGTTTCTGAACGCACTTGGCTACCTGTTTTTTGGTGGCTGTGCGTGGGAGACCTTAGGGTCTGCCGGTTTGTGCCTTGTCCGGTTCGCCAACCCGCGTACAGCTACCACCCTTTGTTTGGCGACAACGAGTGGTAGGTCACCTGACTTCATTTCAAGGCAATCACTCATGAAAGAATATATGGCTTTAACCAGCAACGCCGACGACCTTCCCTCGCTGTATGTAAACACCACCCAACCGCTGCATTCACTGCTCAGCACCGCCCGCTACAGAATTGGTGCGGTGACTCAAGTCCTGGAAAACCTCGCGATGCGCGGCGACATCACCACGGACTCGGTGATTCTCAGCGACTTCGCCTTGCTTTGCTGCATCCCCCTGCGCGATGGCTGCGATGTTCTGGATATCGTTGCGCGACGTATGGATGCGCAACCCTCTTGACGTCATCAAGCGACGATTAATGCGATAAAACCCAAAAAAGGGCAGATGACCCTTAGCGTCACCTGTCCTTTTTTTGCATCAGCGAGTCGAGACGGTAACCAACCGCGGGAATGGCACGATCAGAACCAGGTTTCCATCTGTATGCCGTACTGCCATACACCGCCGGCATTGAAGTCCGACTTGCCGAAGTTGTCTGTGGAACTGTATCTGTCCAGATCCGAAGACCAGTCCATGAGACTTGCGAACACTCGCAATTCGGGGCGTGTGAGCAGATCTCCAACGTCAGGTTTGAATGTCGGGGCGATCGTGAATTTCCAGAAGTTACCGTCGACCGCATTACGTTGCATGTAGCCCTTGGGGTCGAGGTCCATGGTTTGCCAGCTCATCTCGTAGGCCATCTCGAAATTGCTGTTGATTGCATTGGCCAACCGCACGTTCAGGGTCATCCAGCGGTAGTCATCACCCTTGACGTATCTGTCCTTGCTCCGCTCGGCCAACAAGCTGGGGCCGATGCGCCAGCCGGGTGCAATGGGTGTCTCACCGTAAAGCGCCAGACGCAGCGCGCGCGCATCGTCGATCAGTTCGCCATCCGAGCCGATGTTCTTGACCTCTGCCCCCAGACCTTGCCCATAGAGCAGTGCCGTCTTGAAGAAGCCTTCCCTGCCGAAAAAGTCTTTATGGTGGTTGGCCAACATGCTGTGCAAGCCAGAATCCGCAGGGGTCAGCCCCGCTTCATTGGTGCGGGTGGCAATGTCGTTTTTCTTTGAGCCAATGCCATTGAACATCCACTGCCACTGACCACTGTCGAAGAACTGGTTGGAGGTCAGGATGTAGCTTTCCACATCGGCATTGATGCCGCCCTCACTAAAGTCCCCGTAGTTACGCCCGACCAAGGAGTAGTTCGAGCGCCAGTTCTTGTTCATCTGCACATCGTAGATTCCACCCCCGGTGCCGGCCAGAAAGACGACATCCGAGTCCAGCCAGTGGATATCGAAATTGTCCCTATCGAATCGCTTGCCTGCCCACTGGGTGGAGTTTTCGAACACGGAGTTGCCCTTGAAGGCGGCGAGATGATCGAGCTCGGTAAATACCTGACGCACGTTCAGGTTGCTCTCGTCGGCCGTCCAGTCATTGGAGCTCTCCACTCCGTCGGCGATGGACACCGTGAATTTGGAGCGGGTGCCGTTCTGCGCAAGGATTTCTTTCGAGAGATCGATGCGCATGTAGGTGTCGTCTTCGTTACCGAGGCGCCCGACTGCCCCACCGACTGAACCGGCAGGGGTTGTGTAAGGGCCACCACGGCCACCACCCAGCTCATCATTCATCAGCAATCCGGAACGCGCGTAGCCCTTGAAGCTGAAGCCGTCAGTCAGGTGTCCGCTGTTGCCCTGCTTTTCGATGCTTTGCTGACGGGCTTCGAGTTTTGCCAGTCGGGTGTCCAACGCAGGTGCCGATAAAGCTGCTGCAGTGGACGCAGCGGGCTGCAAGGCGGGGGTGGACAGTTTGATCTGCTGCAATTCCCTGGCGAGTGCCCGGGTTTGCTGTTCGGCCAGGGCTGCACGATTTTCCGCTGCGCTGGCACGGGCTTCAAACGCGGCCATGCGTTCTTCCAGAGTCGCGGCCTGAGAGGTCGCCGCCGATGTGCCGAGCACGCCTGCGAGTAGCCAGCTTGATGCTTTCTGCATGTGAATTTCCTGTTTTGTTTTTATTGTTCTGCTCTCGCGACCGGCCATTTTTCGTGAGTTGCGAATTGTCGCAATCGACGAAAAAAAGGGTGCCACATCGCAAATACGCTGCTACATTTGGCGATGTTAACGTTAACTTTTCTAAAAACAAAAATAAAGAGGGCTCTATGAAACAGCTGAAATCTCTCCTTCCAGCAGTACTGCTCACCCTCTGTGCCGGAGTTCCATCCGTGTCGAGCGCGGTGGATTTGACGATCTCGTGCGGTGCGGTGGGTGCGGAGCTGCAACTGTGCAAGGAGGCTGTCGAGGTGTGGTCGAAACAGACCGGCCACACCGTCGAGGTGGTTTCCACGCCTAATTCGGCGACCGAGAGGTTGTCGTTCTACCAACAGATCCTCAGTGCGCAGTCCGCCGACATCGACATCATTCAAATCGATATGGTGTGGCCGGGAATGCTGGCCAAACATCTGATGGATCTGCGCGAGGTGCTTCCCGCCAACGCTACCCAAGGCTACTTCCAGGCACAGGTCGATAACGCCACGGTGAACGGTCGGCTGGTGACGATGCCGTGGTTCACCGATTCAGGCCTGCTGTACTACCGCAAGGACTTGCTCGATAAGTACGACAAGCCGGTTCCCCAGACCTGGGAGGAAATGACCGCTACCGCCAGGGATGTTCAGCAAGCCGAGCGCAACGCCGGGAACGCCAATGTGTGGGGTTACATCTTTCAGGGACGCGCCTACGAGGGCCTGACGTGTAATGCGCTGGAGTGGATCAGCAGCCAGCCGGAAGGCGGACTGGTCAATCCAGGAGGAGACATCGTGGTCAACAGTCAGGCCTCGAGGGCTGCTTTGACCCTGGCGAAAAGCTGGGTAGGTGACATCTCCCCGCGTGGCGTACTCAATTACACCGAGGAAGAAGGACGTGGCGTATTCCAATCGGGAAATGCGCTGTTCATGCGTAACTGGCCTTATGTCTGGGCCTTGGTGCAAAGCCAGGACAGTGCCGTAAAAGACAAGGTCGGGGTCGCTCCCCTGCCCCGGGGCGGCACGACCGGCACCCATGCCTCCACCCTCGGTGGGTGGGGCCTGGCGGTGTCGCGTTACAGCGCCCATCCAACACTTGCCGCAGAGCTGGTGAGCTACCTGACCAGCGCCCAACAGCAAAAACATCGGGCTCTGGCTGCCGCCTATAACCCGGTGATCGAGTCGCTGTATCAAGATCCAGAGCTGCTCGCGGCAATGCCTTATTACAGTCAGCTCCACAGCATTCTCAACGATGGGGTGATGCGCCCCGCCGCAATCACCGCCGATCGCTATCCAAGGGTCTCCAATGCGTTCTTCGATCGAGTGCATGGCGTGCTGGCGGGCGAGTTGCCCGTCGATCAGGCGCTGGCCGAACTGGAAAGCGAACTCACGCGCATCAAACGCCGGAACTGGTAAGCCACAAGGAAGGAAATCACCATGTCTGTCTCTGCTACCCATGCCCCCTTTGACGAGCTTCTGCTCACCAGGGAAACGCCCGTACAACGTCGCCGGGTGCGCGCTGCCTGGCTGTTCCTGACGCCGATGTTGCTGTGCCTGGCCCTGGTAGCGGCCTGGCCGCTCCTGCGCACATTCTGGTTCAGCCTGACCGATGCCAACCTGGCGGACACCCGTGGTGGATCCTTCGTAGGCTTGAGCAATTATCTGTTCCACAACGGTTCCGGCTGGTCGGGCATCCTGGTCGATCCACAATGGTGGAACGCGGTGCGCAACACCTTGTATTTCACCGTGGTGTCTGTGGGGCTGGAAGTCGTACTGGGACTATTGGTGGCGTTGCTGCTGAACATCAAGTTCACCGGCCGCTCTGTGGTGCGTGCATTGATTCTGATTCCCTGGGCGATTCCTACCATCGTCTCGGCGAAGATCTGGTCATGGATGCTTAACGACCAGTTCGGCATCATCAATCACATGATGCTGAGCGTCGGCCTGATCGATGCCCCCCTGGCCTGGACGGCAGATGCGGATCTGTCGATGTGGGCGGTGATCATCGTCGACGTCTGGAAGACCGTACCTTTTGTCACGCTGCTGATGCTGGCTGCCTTGCAGATGTTGCCGAGCGATTGCTACGAAGCCGCCAGGGTCGATGGCATTCATCCGCTGAAAGTGTTCTGGCGTGTCACGCTTCCACTGCTGATGCCTGCATTGTTGGTGGCGGCGATCTTCCGCATCCTCGATTCCCTGCGGGTATTCGACGTCATCTATGTGCTGACCTCGAACTCTTCCAGCACCATGAGCATGTCGGTCTATGCCCGCCAGCACCTGGTGGAGTTCCAGGATGTGGGCTATGGCAGCGCGGCCTCGACCCTGCTGTTCCTGGTCGTTGCGGTGATCGCCATGCTTTATCTCTACCTCGGACGCCGTCAACTGGAGGTTCGTTCATGAACCAGCGCTTACTCAAAAAAGCGCTGTTGCGCATTGGCTTCTGGTGTCTGATCGGGGTTTTGCTGCTGTATGCGGTCTTTCCTTTCTATTACGCCATCGTGACTTCGCTGAAGCCGTCCAGTGCCTTGTTCGAGGTGAACTACTGGATCGAAAGCCCCGACTTCTCCAATTACGCGGCGATACTCCACCAAGCCTCATTCCTGCGGGCTATCGGTAACTCGCTGGTGGTTGCGCTGTGCGTGGTGACGCTGGCGCTGTTCCTCAGTGTGACTGCCGCCTATGCCTTGGGAAGGGTGAAGTTCCGTGGGCGTGGCACGGTGTTGATGATGGTGCTGGGTGTGTCGATGTTTCCCCAGGTCGCTGTGCTGTCGGGGCTGTTCGAAGTGATCCGCGCCTTGGGTCTGTACAACACATCCTGGGCGTTGATCCTGAGCTACACGATTTTCACCCTGCCCTTCACCGTCTGGGTGCTGACCACGTTCATGGGGCAACTGCCTCATGAACTGGAAGAAGCGGCCATCATGGATGGCGCGTCCCCATGGGTCACGCTGACCCGGGTGCTGTTGCCGCTGCTCTGGCCCGCACTGGTCACCACGGGCTTATTGGCCTTCATCGCCGCATGGAACGAGTTCCTGTTTGCCCTGACCTTCACCCTCACCGACACGCAACGCACGGTACCGGTGGCCATCGCCTTGATTTCCGGCGGGAGTCCTCATGAGCTGCCTTGGGGGCTGTTGATGGCCGCATCGGTGGTGGTCACCGTCCCACTGGTGATTCTGGTGCTGATCTTCCAGCGCCGAATCGTTTCCGGTCTCACTGCCGGCGCGTTAAAGGGTTGATGCCCAACAACTACAAGGAACAGCATCGTGATCAAGTTGAAGCTAGACAACGTGAACAAACAATTGGGCGGCGCGCGGATTCTTCGCGACGTCAGCCTGGAGATCGCTGCGGGTGAATTCGTGGTGTTCGTTGGCCCTTCGGGCTGCGGCAAGTCGACGCTGCTGCGACTGATCGCCGGACTGGATTCGATCTGCGGCGGCGACCTGCTGATCGACGGGCGACGGGTCAACGACCTGGAGCCGCGCGAGCGTGGCGTCGGCATGGTGTTCCAGTCTTATGCCCTGTACCCGCACATGAGCGTCTACGACAACATCAGCTTTGGTCTCAAACTGGCCAAGACTGAAAAGAGCAGCCTGCGCGAGCGTGTGCTGAAAACTGCGCAAATCCTGCAGTTGGACACACTGCTGCAACGCAAGCCAAAGGAATTGTCTGGAGGGCAGCGTCAGCGTGTGGCAATGGGCAGAGCCATGGCGCGGGAACCGGACATTTTGTTGTTCGATGAGCCGCTTTCCAACCTGGATGCATCCTTGCGGGTGCAGATGCGCAACGAAATTGCCCGGCTGCATGATCGACTCGGCTCGACCATGATCTACGTCACCCACGATCAGGTTGAAGCGATGACCCTGGCCGACAAAATTGTCGTGCTCAATGGCGGTCGCGTAGAACAGTTCGGCTCACCGCGCGAACTCTATGAACGTCCAGCCAGCCGCTTTGTCGCCGGTTTTCTCGGTTCGCCCCGGATGAATTTTCTGCCGGCTCGCCTGCAGGCCCCAGGCGAATCCAGCCTGGTCGATACCCTCGTATGGGGTATCACGCCCCTGCCCTTCGACAGCTCGAACCTGGCAGCGGGCACGCAGTTGAGCCTGGGGATTCGCCCGGAGCACGTGTCGCTCAAGGCGGCAGAGGGAACCGCCGGCGTCGTCGTGACCGGAGTCGAATACCTGGGCAGCGAAACCTATGTGCACCTCGAGACAGCTCAGGACGAGTCACTGATCTGTCGTTGCGAGGTCAGCGCCGGATGGCAGGCAGGCGATCGGGTCGAGCTGCAGCTGGACATCGACAACCTGCACCTGTTCGACGCCGACGGCATGGCCTTGAAGCGCCACCCACAAGCCATTGAGATCCTGCCGGATGGCGTCTCTGCGCGCCCGGTACGAGCACGCGCCCTATGACCTTGCCTTTGAATACCATGAGCGATCCAATGCCTTCTTCCCTTGACCTGGCCCAGCGTGCGCTGAGTGACGGCCTGTCTCGCGTCATCCACGATTATCGACCCGGTTATCATCTTGCCCCCCAAGCGGGCTGGATGAACGACCCTAACGGGGTGGTGTACTTTCGTGGCGAATATCACGTTTTCTATCAACATTACCCCTTCGAAGCGAAATGGGGCCCGATGTATTGGGGGCACGCCAAGAGTGCCGATCTGGTTCATTGGCAGCACCTGCCCATTGCGCTGGCACCCGGCGATGACTTCGACCGTGACGGTTGTTTTTCCGGTAGCGCGGTGGTGTGTGGCGATACCCTGGCACTGATCTACACCGGACACACCTGGCTGGGGGACGTGGGGGACGAACGCTCGATACGCCAAGTCCAGTGCCTGGCCACCAGCACCGACGGCATCCGGTTCGTCAAGCATGGCGCAGTCATCGAGACCGCGCCGCAAAACACGATCATGCACTTTCGTGACCCCAAGGTATGGAAGGAGGATGGCTATTGGTACCTCATTGCCGGCGCACGTCTGGGCGATATGCCGCTGCTCCCGCTGTACCGTTCCACGGATCTGCACGTCTGGGAGTTCCTCAACTATGTGTCTGGCGGCAGGGAGGGGGATGGCTATATGTGGGAGTGCCCGGATCTCTTCCGACTGAACGGACGCGATGTGCTGCTGTACTCCCCCCAAGGCATGCCACCCCAAGGTTACGACCGGCTCAACAAGTACCAGACGGGTTACCGGGTGGGTCGAATGGACAACGAATGGAACTTCACTGGCGGGCCTTTTATCGAGCTGGATAACGGCCACGATTTCTATGCCGCGCAGACGCTATTGGCCGCCGATGGTCGGCGCCTTGTGTGGGCGTGGCTCGACATGTGGGAAAGCCCGATGCCGAGCCAGGCCCATCACTGGTGCGGCATGCTCGGTTTACCGCGCGAACTTGAACTGCACGCCGATCGCCTTTGCATATATCCGGCACGGGAGCTCACCGCTCTGCGCAAGGCGCCATTGCCGAGTACGCCGTGGTGGGAGGAGTCGGGAACCCGGTGGGTGCCGGAAGTGAATGGCGACATGCTCGAAATCCATGTGCACCTGGATATGCTCGACTGCACCGACGGCCACGTGGGAATCGCCTTGCGCTGCAGCGACGATGACCATGAACAAACCCTGCTCTACTACGATGCGGCGTTGCAGCGTCTGGTACTTGATCGCAGCCGCTCGGGTGCGCAAGTCACCGGTCAGCGCAGCGTATCGATAGACCCGACACAAGAGCGACTGGCACTGCGTGTGTTCCTCGATCGCTCCTCCATTGAGGTGTTCGACGAAAACGGGCGCTTCAGCCTCAGCAGTCGCCTCTATCCGCGGCCCGACAGTCTGGGCGTGAAGCTGTTTAACCACGGGAGTGGCGGACGTGTCTCGATTCCCAAGGCATGGCCTCTCGACTCTGGATGGCTGTGAGCGGCGGATGGCCATGAGCAGCGTCATTCGAGTCGCGAGAAGCCCGGGCCCTGTGTCATGATCCTGCGTCAACCTGACCGGCCTTGCCTCGCATGACTTCAGTGAAAGACGTTGCACAGCTGGCCGGCGTGTCCCTGATGACGGTTTCTCGAGCGCTCAACAATCCGGAAAAACTGAGCACC
>Ga0213829_1001384_pt1 | contig 17369 bp, 17 predicted proteins | sample MC6MC0896MG_FD_180665 | JGI IMG/M metagenome (GOLD analysis project Ga0213829, IMG submission 180665) | Enriched soil aggregate microbial communities from Iowa State University, Ames, United States - MC6-MC0896-MG | ecosystem: Environmental > Terrestrial > Soil > Unclassified | place: USA: Iowa...
AGCTCGGCGACCAATTCACCTTTGCCGTACTTGCCGCCCTCGGCGCTGATGTGGGTAATGCGATCCACCATCAGCATGTTGGGGGCGGGCAGTTGCGCGTTACCCGGGCCGAACAGCTCACCGCGACTGCAGCGCAGCAGGTCTTCCCGGGTAAAGGCGTTTTGTTTGGTCATGCGAGCTCCTCAATAGTCCCGTGCGGCAGGTGGGGCAAATCTTCCCGGCCGGTCGAAGCATTCATGCCTCGAGTCGGCAGCCTACTCATAGACTATTGCGTTGTGGTGAAAGTCACAGCACCAAGGACACGAATGTACACTTGTGCACTGAAATTTTTATTCAAGCCCCTTTTCGGGCCTGTTCGGGTGCCTAAGACTGCCGCACTTTCGCCTTTCACGCCAGTCGCAGATAGCCGAAAGGCCTGCACTACTGCACCCATCGCTGCAAAATCTGCTGCAGATCGGTACGTTTGAAGGGCTTGGCCAGGTAATCGTTCATTCCGGCCGATAAACAGGCTTCCCGGTCGCCCTGCAAGGCATTGGCGGTGAGGGCGATGATTGGCAAGCCCGCGCAGCCGGGCAATTGGCGAATCTGTCGGGTCGCCTCGTAGCCATCGATGATCGGCAATCGGCAATCCATCAGGATCGCTTCGAAAATCAGACTCTCGGCACAGCGCACCGCTTGCACGCCATCCGTCGCGACGCTGACAGTAAAGCCCAGGCTGCGCAACATTGCCTCGATAACGGTCTGATTGACCGGGTTGTCCTCGACCAGCAGCACGTTGCGCCCACCGCCATCACCCGTGCCGGCTGGCGTCCGTGGCGTCAGTATCGGCAGCGTCTGTTTATATAGCGCCAGCGGGATTTCCAGCGTGAACACCGAGCCGCGACCTTCTTCGCTCTGGGCACGCAAGGTGCCGCCCATGCGCTCAGCCAGGGTTCGGGCGATGGGGAGGCCCAGCCCGGTGCCGCCGTAGCGCCTTGAAATGGAACTGTCGGCCTGCTGAAAGGCATTGAACATCGATTCCAGGATTTCGTTGGAAATACCGATCCCGCTGTCTCGCACCGTACAGGTAAACCAGAGCAGTTCGTGATCCAGCGATTGCCATTGCGGCTCGATGGTGACGCGACCGCGCTCGGTGAACTTCAGCGCATTACCGACCAGGTTGACCAGGATCTGTCGGATCCGCGTCGGGTCGCCCTGCACCTGCAGCACGCGCATGTTATCGGGCGTCAGCAGGGCCAGCTCCAGCCCGCGTTGCGCCGCGCTGTGGGAGAACGCCTGGGCGCAACTGCCGATCAGGTCCGCGAGGTTGAACGGAATGTGCTCAAGCTCCAATTCCGAGCGCTCGATGCGCGAGAAGTCGAGAATATCGTTGATGACCTTGAGCAGGTGCTCGGTCGATTCCGACGCCAGTGCCGCATATTCGAGCTGTTCCTCAGTCAGCTCGGTGGTTTCCAGCAGTTGCAGCATGCCCATTACGCCATTCATCGGGGTGCGCAGTTCATGGCTCATCATCGCGAGGAAGTCGGATTTGGCGTTGTTGGCCTTTTCCGCCTCTTCGCGGGTCTGGATCAACTGCGCCATCGCCTGGTGCTGTTCGCGGCTGGCTTGTTCGAGACCGCTGGCGAGGTTGTTGATGTGTTGCGACAGTGCCCCGAGTTCAGTGTCGTCGACGATGGGCAGCGGGGTTTTGTAGTCGCCGTTCTGGATCGCCTTGACCGCATTGCCAATGTCACGCAGCGGCTGCGACAGGCTACCCGCCAGGCGCCGGGCGATCAGAAAGGTAAACAGCAGGGCGAACAATGCCAGTATGGCGGCCTTGAGCAGGATTTCCTGCTGGCGCTGGCTGAAGGCATCGTTGGACAGGCCGACAATGACCCGGCCCAGATAATCCTCGGTGGACAACGTGCCAGGGGCTTTGCTGCCCTGGAAAAAGTCGTTGTACAGCGCAATGCGTTGCAGTCGCACCGGGGCCTGGAAGACTTCGACCTGATGCGAACGGGTGTGGGTTTCGGACGGTTGTTCGACGTAAACAAGAATCCGGTTGGCGCTGTCCTGAACTTCCAGGAACCGCACATTGGGCGTGGCCAGCGTGGCCTTGAGCAAACTGTCGAGCACCTCGTTGTTGCCTGAAATCACCCCGTATTCAGTGGCCGGGGCCAGTTGGTTGGCGATCAGCTGACCGGTGTGGTTGAGTTCCTGGCGCAGGTCCTGGATTCGCACGAAGGTGAAGAAACTGATCAACAGCAACGTCAGCAACAGAGCAGGGCCGAGGCTGATGATTTGCGTGCGGGTGCTGATATCCCAGCGACGATGGAAAGTCATGGGGGGCTTTCTCCTGCGGCCAACTGCGCTGCGACAGAGGCTTCATCTATCTGTTCAATACCTAATGAACGAGCCACTTGCGGATTACTCAAGACCTGGAAGCGTTGCGGGTAGTGCGCGCGTGGCCAGTCAGCCGGTGGCTGGTCGAGCAGAGTGTCAAGCGTCGCCAGCCAGTCGCCCTGATCGCTGTAGGTGCTGGCCAGGCTCCCGGCCTTGACGAACCCGGCATTGGGGCCGACCAGCGCCAGTTGTCGTGCGTAGCTGCTGAGCAACAGGTTTTTCGCGGTGTTGGCGTTGAACACATCGGGATCGTCGAGACCCAGCAGCATGTCGCTGTTGTTCAGCAAAGACTGCAACGGGCGGCTGTCACTGGTGTTGTCCCAGCGCTCGGTGACGATTTCAAGGCCGAGCGGCAAGGCGGCCTGACGCAATTCCTTCAAGAGAAACTCGCTCTGACTGTCGTAGAGCACGCCGATGCGTCGGGCCTGGGGTAGAAGAATACCGGTCAGGCGCAATTGCCGATCCAGCGGCGGATCGCTCCACAGCAGGCTCAAGTGGGCGGGCAGGGTGGCGCCCAGGCGTTGGCGCGCTTGCAGGCGACTGATGCGCAATACCAGTGTCGCCGGGCCTTGGGTCTCTTGAAGGCGCCAGTCGAGACTCGGCAGGTCAAGCAGGAGCAAACGGGTGCTGGCAGGCAGTTTGCCCGGTGCTGGCAGCTTGGGCAGTGGCTGAAAGCGCACACTGTCCGCAGGGCGCAACCCGCCCAGGGCCTGGGTGAAGGATTGCACTGCCGGGCTATCATGGGCGGCGGTCAACAGAATATCGGCGGCCCGGGTCGGCAGGCTGCACAATAAACCACTGAGTGCCAGGCATAGCCCGGCCAGCAGGTGGCCAAGGGGTGATGGAGAGCCAGGCGACACGACACGTCCTTGATAGCGAACAATTGGCGCGCATGTTAACCGAGCCGCTCGACTTTTCCAGTCACGATGACCGCATTTTCCGTGGATTTATTAGTCTTCTTCAGACAAGTGCCGGTAATTGATCCAAGGACTGGCCGCCACTGGACGGCTCCGTATAATGCCGACATCGCCACTGCTATGGATTAACGGATTGCATATGACTGAACAGCGCCCGATTGCGGTCCTGGGAGGCGGAAGTTTTGGTACCGCCGTGGCTAATCTGCTGGCCGAGAACGGGCATCAGGTGCGGCTGTGGATGCGTGACCCCGAGCAGGCCGAGGCCATTCGGGTCAACCGCGAAAACCCGCGCTACCTCAAAGGCATCAAGATTCTGCCAGCCGTGGAAGCGGTCACCGACCTGCAAGCCACCCTGGACGCCTGTGACCTGAGTTTCGTGGCACTGCCGTCCAGCGCGTTGCGCTCGGTGCTGGCGCCACATGCCGAACGCTTGCGCGGCAAATTGCTGGTCAGCCTGACCAAAGGCATCGAGGCCCACACCTTCAAGCTGATGAGCGAAATCCTCGAGGAGATCGCCCCGCAAGCGCGCATCGGCGTACTGTCGGGGCCGAACCTGGCCCGTGAAATCGCCGAACACGCCTTGACCGCCACGGTGGTCGCCAGCGAAGACGAAGACCTTTGCCAGCAGGTCCAGGCCGCGCTGCACGGGCGCACCTTTCGTGTCTACGCCAGCGCCGACCGCTTCGGCGTGGAGTTGGGCGGGGCGCTGAAAAACGTCTACGCGATCATCGCCGGCATGGCGGTGGCGCTGGGCATGGGGGAAAACACCAAGAGCATGCTGATTACCCGGGCGCTGGCGGAAATGACCCGCTTCGCGGTGAATCAGGGCGCAAACCCCATGACTTTCCTCGGGCTGGCGGGCGTAGGCGATTTGATCGTTACCTGTTCGTCGCCGAAAAGCCGCAACTACCAGGTCGGGTTCGCCCTGGGCCAGGGGTTGAGCCTGGAAGACGCGGTAACACGTCTGGGCGAAGTGGCCGAAGGCGTCAACACTCTGAAAGTGCTCAAGGCCAAGGCCCAGGAAGTGGGCGTGTATATGCCGCTGGTCGCCGGACTCCATGCCATCCTGTTCGAGGGGCGCACGCTGGAGCAGGTGATCGGTCTACTGATGCGTGCCGAGCCGAAAACCGACGTCGACTTTATTTCCACCAGTGGTTTCAACTGAGCACTCAATTGACAAGGGCAGGGAGCAAGACATGAACGATCCGAAATCGGAAGCCAGGTACGAATCCATCCTGCTGCGCGTGTTGTGGATGATCGTCTTTTTGCTGGTGTGGCAAGTGGCGCAATTCATCCTCGGCGCGGTGGTGCTGGTCCAACTGATCTATCGTTTGATCTATGGCGCCCCGAGCGCCAGCCTGATGAACTTCGGCGACAGCCTGAGCCAGTTCCTGGCGCAGATCGGTCGTTTCGGCACTTTTCACAGCGACCAGAAGCCTTGGCCGTTCGCGGACTGGCCGACGCCGCGTACGCCGGAAGGTGAAGCGCCACACGTTGTGGCGCCTGCACCGCATCCGGTTCGAGATGAGGAACCGAAATTATGAAACTCTGGGTATTGCGTCATGGTGAAGCCGAGCCACACGGCAAAGGCCCCGATTCCGAGCGGGCACTGACGGCCCACGGGCGTGAAGAAGTGCTGCGCACCACCGCCGAGTTGATCGGCAAGCCGATCACGGCCATCTATGCCAGCCCTTTCCTGCGAGCGCAGGAAACCGCCCAACTGGTCCGTGAAACGCTGGGCTTTCAACCGGAGATTCGCACCGTTGAATGGTTGAAACCCGACTACAGTCCGCAAACGGTGGCGGAGCAGTTGGTGTCTGTCGATCATGCGCTGCTGGTCAGTCACAACCCGCTGGTGGGCAACCTTTTGGGCTACCTTCAGAATGGCCATGTGCAGGACCCGGAAAGGGTCCCTACCGCCGGCCTTGCCGAACTTGAAGGCGAAGGACCGCTGGCTGGCGCGATGAAGCTCAACTGCATCAAACACCCTGGCTGAATGAACCGGCCTCTGTCGGAGCGTGGCTTGCCCGCGATGCAGACACCGCGGTGTCATGGTAAACCGCGTTGATGCCATCGCGGGCAAGCCACGCTCCCACAGGATAGGGTTGGCGCTGCTGCAAGCGCAGCGAGACGGTGCTGTGGCAGGATCGGTGACGAATAAAAACCAACAAAGGATGTCAGCATGAGTTTGTGGCGTACCACTCCCAACATCGAGCAATTGAACGCACTCCAGAAAAATACCATCGGCGAAGTGCTGGATATCCGCTTCGACGACTTCGATGAAGCCTCCCTGACCGCCAGCATGGTCATCGACCACCGCACTCACCAGCCTTACGGCCTGCTGCACGGCGGCGCCTCTGTGGTCCTGGCCGAATCCGTCGGCTCCATGGCCAGTTACCTGTGCATCGACACCAGCAAGTTTTATTGCGTGGGCCTGGAGATCAACGCCAATCATCTGCGTGGCTTGCGCACGGGGCGAGTGACAGCGGTAGCCAAGGCGATTCACATTGGACGTACGACCCATGTCTGGGACATCCGGCTGACCAGCGATGAGGGCAAGGCCAGTTGCGTGTCACGATTGACCATGGCAGTAGTGCCATTGGGTGAGAATCCTCCGGCGCGTTGATTGATGGTGGGTTGATCAAAAGATTGCAGCCTGCGGCAACGCCTGCATCGCGCAGCCGGCGATATTTTGATGTTTGCGACATTTCCTACCACCCTTGCTGGCAGTTACGGTCATTGCTGTAGGACTTCGTCTTACGGACAATCAACGCCTGTTCTCGCTCATGGATTTGCCTGTATGTCGCAACAGATATTCTTCGCCCACGCCAATGGCTTTCCTTCGGGCACCTACGGCAAATTGTTTGCGGCGCTGGCGCCCGAGTATCAGGTGACGCATCTGGAACAGCATGCCCACGATCCGCGTTTCCCGGCGGACGACAATTGGCACAACCTGGTCGACGAGTTGATTCATCACCTCAAACAGCAACCCGACCCGGTCTGGGGTGTCGGACATTCCTTCGGCGGAGTGTTGCATTTGCATGCGGCCCTGCGTTGCCCAGAGCTGTATCGCGGGGTGGTCATGCTCGATTCACCCGTGCTGACCCGCGCCGATCAATGGGTCATCCGCGCGGCCAAACGCTTCGGTTTCATCGATCGCCTGACGCCGGCGGGCCGTACCCTGGGCCGTCGCGAAGAGTTCGCCGATCTGGAGGCTGCGCGAGTGTATTTCGCCGGCAAGAGCTTGTTCCGAGGTTTCGACCCGGAATGCTTCGATGCTTATCTGCAACACGGTTTGCACAAGGTCGGCGACACGCTGCGGCTGCGCTTCGACCCGGCTACGGAAATCAGCATCTATCGCGGCGTGCCCCACACCAGCCCTGGCCGTGCGCGGCAGCTGAAAGTGCCGTTGGCGGTGGTTCGCGGGCACAAGAGTCGGGTGGTCATGCGTCATCACGCCAGCTCGGTCGGGCGCATGCCCCTGGGCGAGTCACTGACCATGCCCGGCGGGCACATGTTTCCTCTCGAACGGCCCCTGGATACGGCCATGCTGCTGAAGAATCTGTTCAGTCGCTGGGAAGGTCGCCGCCAGCAGGATTGCGCATGAGTCCTGTCGTCGAAGAAGTTCGCCTGAGCCTGCCGCACATTGAATTGGCGGCCCATCTGTTCGGACCGCAGGACGGGATGCCGGTGATTGCCTTGCACGGCTGGCTGGACAACGCCAACAGCTTTGCCCGGCTGGCACCGAAGCTCAAGGGGCTGCGCATCGTTGCCCTGGACATGGCCGGTCACGGTCATTCCGGGCATCGGCCCGCGGGCGCCGGTTACGCGCTCTGGGATTACGCCCATGACGTGCTGCAAGTGGCCGAACAACTGGGCTGGAAACGCTTCGGGTTGCTGGGGCACTCGATGGGAGCGATTGTGTCCCTGGTGCTGGCCGGGTCATTGCCGGAGCGGGTCACCCACCTGGCCTTGATCGACGGCATCATCCCTCCTACAGACAAAGGCGAAAATGCCGCCGAGCGCATGGGCATGGCCCTGCAAGCGCAGCTGGATCTGCGGGAGAAACGCAAACCGGTCTACAAAACCCTCGATCGCGCCATCGAAGCGCGCATGAAAGGGATGGTGGCGGTCAGTCGCGAAGCCGCCGAGCTGTTGGCGCAACGGGGGCTGATGCCGGTACCGGGGGGTTACACCTGGCGCACCGATAACCGTCTTACCTTGCCATCGCCCCTGCGTCTGACCACCGAGCAGGCGATGGCCTTCGTCCAGCGGGTCGATTGTCCTGCAAAACTGGTGGTCGCCGCCGACGGCATGCTCGCCAGACATCCCGAGCTGCTGGACCGTCTACCCTTTAGCCGTGAACAGCTGCCCGGTGGCCATCATTTGCACCTGAATGACGCAACCGGCGCCGACCTTGTAGCAGACTGTTTCAATCGGTTCTTCGCCGTTCCTTGACTTGCGCCGGGCAACTGTCGAGGCTGGGCGGGTTGAAATGGGAGACAACCATGATAGATCTCTACACCGCTGCGACCCCGAATGGCCACAAGGTCTCTATCGTGCTCGAGGAACTCGGCCTGCCCTACAGGGTGCACGCCTTGAGTTTCGACAAGAAGGAACAAAAATCCGAGGCTTTCCTCAAGATCAATCCCAATGGCCGGATTCCGGCGATTGTCGACCGCGCCAATGGCGATTTTGCCGTATTCGAATCCGGTGCCATCCTGGTTTATCTCGCTGAACTGAGCGGCAAGCTGCTGCCCGCGGACCCGAAAGGGCGTTCGGTGGTGCTGCAATGGCTGATGTTCCAGATGGGCGGAATCGGCCCGATGCAGGGGCAGGCCAACGTGTTTTTCCGCTATTTCCCGGAGAAACTGCAGGGTGCCATCGACCGTTACCAGCATGAAACCCGTCGTCTCTATGAAGTGCTCGACACGCGCCTGCAAGCGGTAGAGTTCCTGGCGGGCGAGTACAGCATCGCCGATATCGCGACCTTTCCATGGGTGCGTGGCCACGAATGGTCCGGCGTCGATGTGGAAGGTTTGCCCGCCCTGCAACGCTGGATGGCGACCCTGGAGGCGCGCCCGGCCGTACAGCGTGGTTTGCTGGTGCCCGAACGCACCGACGATGCCAGCGTCGTCAAAGGCGCCCAGGCCATGCTGATCCGATGAGCCTGACCATGCGTTCATTCAGTCTGCTGGCGCTGTGCTGTTTCAGTTCTTCATCTTTTGCCGCCGATATCCCGGGCAGTCAGGACCTGCCGATCGTGCCGCGCATGACCGATGCGCAGATCGTCGACTATCGCCCGGCCACCGAGCTCGAGCGGATCTACCCGCTGGGTTCGATCCGCAAGATCAGCGGCCAGCTGCGCTTCGATGGTCAGGTCAGCGCCCGTGGCAATGCGACCTCGGTCACCTACGAGTTGCCACCGGAGCACTCGTCGCTTGACGCCTTCACGGCCGCCCGCGAATCCCTGCAGAAGCAGGATGCCCAGTTGCTGTTCTGGTGCCAGGCCCGGGATTGCGGGGAAAGCAGCCTGTGGGCCAACGATGTCTTCGGCAACGCCAAGCTCTATGGCGCCGACGATCGGCAAGCGTATCTCCTGTTGCGTCTGGCGGCGCCCCGGGACAACACCCTGGTGGCGCTTTACAGCATCACTCGCGGTAATCGCAAAGCCTATCTGCACGTCGAACAGTTCGATGCCGCGGCACCGTTGGGCGATTTGCTGCCGACGTCCGCGACCTTGCTACGCGAACTCAAGAGCACCGGTGAGCTCGATTTTCCGCAATTGACCGGTGAGCCTGACGAGACCTGGCTGCGCTTGATCTCCCGTGGATTGAATCTTGATACCACCTTGCGGGTCAGTGTTTCCGGACCCAAGGCCGAAGCTTGGCGCCAGGCCCTGATCGGCCAGGGCGTGCGTACGGCCAGAATGGAAGCCGGCAGTGTCGAAGGCTCTGGCCTGCACCTCGAACTGTTGCGATAAGCTGTATCGGGTGAATGTGCTCGCATGTTCACCTACTTTTTGGCTGGCTGACTTTTTTCGAGACTGGGATGATCAATAACGATCGGCTGTTGGTGCAGATCTTGCTCCTGGTGCTGTTTGGCGCGAGCTTATGGGTAATGGCGCCGTTCTGGTCCGCGTTGTTCTGGGGCGCGGTGCTGGCCTTCGCCAGCTGGCCGCTGATGCGCTTGCTGACCCGCTGGCTCAACGGGCGCGAATCCCTGGCGGCTGCATTGTTGACCATGGGCTGGATGGTGCTGGTGGCGGCGCCGCTGGTATGGCTGGGGTTCAACCTGGCGGACCATGTGCGCGATGCCACGGCGTTCATCAAGGATGTGCAGGTCGATGGCCTGCCTGAAGCACCGGTCTGGCTGGGCAGTATTCCCTTGGTGGGCGAGCGCCTGGTGGGGATCTGGAACAGTATCGACCAGCAGGGCGCGGCGATGATGCTGGCGATCAAGCCCTATCTGGGCCAGGTCGGTAACTGGTTGCTGGCGCGCAGTGCGCAGATCGGCGGCGGGATTCTCGAGCTGACGTTGAGCATTGTCTTTGTATTCTTTTTCTATCGCGACGGGCCGCGGCTGGCGGCGTTTGTTCATGGATTGCTGCAGCGGCTGATCGGTGACCGAGCCGGCTATTACATTGAACTGGTGGCAGGAACGGTGCAACGCGTGGTGAACGGGGTGATCGGGACGGCGGCGGCCCAGGCGGTACTGGCGTTGATCGGGTTCCTGATTGCGGGGGTGCCCGGGGCGCTGGTGCTGGGGATCGTCACGTTTTTGCTGAGCCTGATTCCGATGGGGCCGCCGCTGGTGTGGATTCCGGCCACGGCCTGGCTGGCCTGGAAGGGGGATTACGGGATGGCGGTGTTCCTCGGCTGCTGGGGGATGTTCATCATCAGTGGGGTCGACAACGTGCTCAAGCCTTACCTGATCAGTCGGGGCGGGAATTTGCCTTTGGTGATTGTATTGCTCGGGGTATTTGGCGGGCTGATTGCGTTTGGCTTCATCGGTTTGTTTATCGGGCCGACTTTGTTGGCCGTGGCTTACAGCTTGCTGACCGACTGGAGCAAAAGTCAGGCCCGGGTCGAGGATCGCCGGCCTTGAGAGGCCTCGCGGGTGCGCTGTTCGTCCTGGCAGATGATGCTGTGGGTGTGTGAATCGAATTCGACACAATGGACGCAGGGGCTAGGCTTGCGAGAGCCGACTCGACGATTTACCGATCATCGGGTCCCGCAGCGCCGCTGGTTCCGCTACAATGCGCGCCGATTTCGACCTGCCTGAGAGCCCACTCATGTCCGCCTGCCAGACTCCTATCATCGTCGCCCTGGATTTCCCTACCCGTGACGCCGCACTGAAGCTGGCCGATCAGTTGGACCCGAAGCTGTGCCGGGTCAAAGTCGGTAAGGAACTGTTCACCAGCTGCGCCTCGGAAATCGTCGGCACCCTGCGTGACAAGGGTTTCGAAGTGTTCCTGGACCTCAAGTTCCACGATATCCCGAATACCACCGCGATGGCCGTCAAGGCGGCTGCGGAAATGGGTGTCTGGATGGTCAACGTGCACTGTTCCGGCGGTCTGCGCATGATGGCCGCCTGCCGCGAAGTGCTCGATCAGCGCACCGGCCCGAAACCGCTGTTGATCGGCGTGACCGTGCTGACCAGCATGGAGCGTGAAGACCTGGCAGGTATCGGCCTGGACATCGAGCCGCAGGAGCAGGTGCTGCGTCTGGCCGCGCTGGCGGAAAAAGCCGGGATGGACGGTCTGGTCTGCTCGGCCCTGGAAGCCCAGGCCTTGAAATCGGCTCACCCGTCGTTGCAACTGGTGACCCCGGGAATCCGTCCGGCAGGCAGCGCCCAGGACGATCAGCGCCGTATCCTGACCCCGCGTCAAGCGCTGGATGCCGGTTCCGACTACCTGGTGATCGGCCGTCCGATCAGCCAGGCGGCGGATCCGGCCAAGGCCCTCGCCGCCGTAGTGGCCGAACTGGCTTAAACGCCGCTAAACCTGTGGGAGCGAGCTTGCTCGCGATAGGGCCATCACAGTCAACATTGATGTTGAATGTCAGGCCGTCATCGCGAGCAAGCTCGCTCCCACATGGGTTTGTGGTGCATTGAAATATCGGATTAAACCTTCAATACCAGCTTCCCGAAATTCTCCCCGCTGAACAATTTCATCAGCGTCTCCGGGAACGTCTCGAGCCCTTCGACGATGTCTTCCTTGCTCTTAAGCTGACCCTTGGCCATCCAGCCTGCCATTTCCTGCGCGGCAGCGGCGTACTGTGCGGCGTAATCCATCACCACGAAACCTTCCATTCGCGCGCGGTTGACCAGCAGCGACAGGTAGTTGGCCGGACCTTTGACCGCTTCCTTGTTGTTGTACTGGCTGATGGCACCGCAAATCACCACCCGGGCCTTCAGGTTCAGGCGACTCAGCACGGCGTCGAGGATATCGCCGCCGACGTTGTCGAAGTACACATCGACGCCTTTCGGGCACTCGCGCTTGAGCCCGGCGTAGACGTCTTCATTCTTGTAATCGATGGCGCCGTCAAACCCCAGTTCGTCGATCAGGAACTGGCACTTGTCGGCACCGCCCGCGATGCCGACGACGCGGCAACCCTTGAGCTTGGCAATCTGTCCGGCAATGCTGCCCACCGCACCGGCCGCGCCCGAGAGCACCACGGTGTCACCGGCCTTGGGCGCACCGACGTCGAGCAGGGCGAAGTAGGCGGTCATCCCGGTCATGCCCAATGCGGAAAGATAGCGCGGCAGCGGCGCCAGTTTCGGATCGACCTTGTAGAAACCCCGTGGCTCGCCGAGGAAATAATCCTGCACGCCCAAGGCACCGTTGACGTAGTCCCCGACCGCAAAACCCGGATGGTTCGACGCAATGACCTGGCCGACACCCAATGCACGCATGACCTCGCCAATACCGACTGGCGGAATATAGGACTTGCCCTCGTTCATCCAGCCGCGCATGGCCGGGTCCAGGGACAGGTATTCGTTTTTGACCAGAATCTGACCCGCGGCCGGTTCGCCGACCGGTACTTGCTGATAGGTAAAGGTCTCGCGGGTTGCCGCACCCACCGGACGTTTGGCGAGCAGGAACTGGCGATTGGTCTGGGTAGTCATGACAGGCACTCAAGATGAATGAAGTCTTGTTGATAGCCTTTGATGATCATTGCCGCAAGTTGCGCTGATGCCGCGAATGCAATCCGATCCAGACCAGTGATGGCTGGCCCGGCGGTTTTATCACTGTCACCCATGGGCGCTCAACCGGCCTCCTGATAGTGCTGCCGCGCCACCAATGCCTGTGGCTAGACTGCGCCAGCGAACCCCCGCATCTTCTCTACGAGGACATAACAATGAGCATGACGTTTTCCGGCCAGGTGGCAGTGGTGACAGGGGCGGCCGCCGGCATTGGCCGCGCGACTGCCCAGGCGTTCGCAGCCGAAGGCTTGAGCGTAGTGGTGGCCGACCTCGATACGGCGGGCGGCGAGGGCACGGTGGCGTTGATTCGCACGGCGGGTGGTGAGGCAACCTTCGTACGTTGCAACGTTACCCTGGAAAGCGATGTAAAAAATCTGATGGACGAAGTCGTCATTACCTACGGCCGTCTCGATTATGCGTTCAACAACGCTGGCATCGAGATCGAGAAAGGCAAACTGGCCGACGGTACGATCGACGAATTCGATGCGATCATGGGCGTCAATGTCAAAGGGGTCTGGCTGTGTATGAAGTACCAGTTGCCCTTGCTGCTGGCCCAGGGCGGTGGTGCGATCGTCAACACCGCCTCGGTGGCCGGCCTGGGCGCTGCGCCGAAGATGAGTATTTACGCGGCCTCCAAACATGCAGTGATCGGCCTGACCAAATCGGCGGCCATCGAATACGCCAAGAAAAAGATTCGCGTGAATGCGGTGTGTCCGGCAGTGATCGATACCGACATGTTCCGCCGCGCCTATGAAGCGGATCCGAAAAAGGGCGAGTTCGCCAATGCCATGCATCCTGTGGGGCGCATCGGCAAAGTCGAGGAGATTGCCAGCGCGGTGTTGTACCTGTGCAGCGATGGTGCAGCGTTCACCACCGGCCACTCGTTAGCGGTGGATGGGGGTGTCACGGCATTCTGACCAGGCACTGCGGTGCAAAACCCCACATTGGTGTAATGCCGATGTAGGAGCAAGCTCGCTCCTACACCGGGTGCCGGGCAATGTGTTTCAAATGGTTAGAGCCGAAGATTCTGGCGGCGTTGTCGCACATCCCATCGAGCATTCCTGTGATTAACTGTTCCAGCAAAACGAACAGGAGTTTGCTTGCTCATGGAATTGAGAATCGATCGACAGGCCTTGGTGCCGCTCGTCCAGCAAATTGTCGATGCGCTGGCGGGCTGGCTCCGGCAAAGCGAAGTATTGCCGGGGACCCGTTTACCTTCTGCGCGGCAAATTGCGCGGGATAATCTGCTCAGTCAGTCCAGCGTCGTTGAGGCGTGTGAACGTCTGGTTGCCGAAGGGGTGCTGGCGGCGCGTCAGGGTAGCGGATTTTTTGTCGCCGACCCGGCATTGGCCGCTCGCAGGCAACGGGATTACCCTTGGGTCGAAGGGGCGGCGGTAAAGCACGATGACGTCTTTGGTGAACTGAAGCTGGGCTGTGGTGGATTGCCCGTAAGCTGGCGCGAGACTGACGACCTGGGTTACGCGATCCGGGAGATCAGTCGCACCGACATGGCGGGGCTGTTCAACTACGGCACCCCGCTGGGCCTGCCAGCCCTGCGCCAACACATTCTCAAGCGCCTGCTGCAACTGGATATCGCCGTACAGGAACACCAGATACTGACAACGGCGGGTGCCAGCCAGGGGCTTGATCTGATTGTGCGCACCTTACTCAAGCCGGGGGAGTGCGTGGTGGTGGAAAGTCCCGGGTATTCGATGCTGTTCGAGCTGCTCAGGCTGCACGGCGTCAGCATGGTCGAGGTACCGCGAACGCCGAGCGGGCCCGATATCGAAGTGCTTGAGGCGCTGCTCCTGCAGTACCGGCCCCGGGCAGTGTTCATCAACAGTTTCTACCACAATCCAACCGGCAGCAGCCTGACGCCGAAAGTGGCCCGGCAGGTTTTGCAACTCGCGAAAACCCACTGCGCACTGGTCGTCGAAGATGACGTCTATGCCGATTTATCCGGCGGGCCCGGTACTCGGCTCGCCGCACTGGACTGCGCGGATAACGTGATCTACGTCGGTAGTTTCTCCAAAACCCTTAGCAGCTCGTTGCGGGTCGGTTTTGTAGTAGCCGGCGCCGGAGTTGTTTCGCGACTGGCAGAAGTCAAGATGGTGAGCAGCATGGGTGCGTCACGGTTTTGCGAGTCGGTGCTGGCTTGCCTGTTGGCCAGTGGAGCCTACCGCAAGCTGGTTCAGCGACAACGCCAGCGTTTGAACAGCGACCGGGAGGCTGCCTTGCAAGTGCTCGAAGACGCTGAGTGGGAGGTCTTCGGCAAGCCCGCCGGGGGCTTGTTCATCTGGGCGCGATCACGGATGGCCGACTATGCTCAGGTGCGCACGCAGGCACAGCGCTTCGGCGTCCTGCTGTCTTCAGCGACGGCCTTCAGTCCCACCGGACAGCCCGGAGACTGGCAGCGTATCAACGTGGCCTATGCCAGTGATCCGCGCGCCCTGGCGTTTTTCCAAGCCACCACTGCGGATCGACCTTAAGCGTTCTGAAAACGACGGAGGCGTAGCTTTTTGCCATTATTCAGACGCCAGAGACTTGTGTTGATACAGGCCCGTTGCGACTCTGCGTCAATAGACTATATCAGGGGATCAAGTGCAATGATTTCGGCCGTGCAAGGACGTTTTGCCAACCTCGGTATGGCAAAAAAACTGGGTATCGGGTTTGTGCTCGTACTGCTGTTGACCGCTGTGGTGGCAGCCATCGGCGTAGGGTCCCTGCAGACCATCAGCCAGCGCTTCGACGCGCTCAAGCAAATGTCGTCGCTCAACAGCGGTCTGCTCAAGGTGCGACTGCTTGAGCAGGAGTACGCGTTGGGCGGCAATCCGAAAACCGCCGAAGCCCTGCACAAGGGCGTGGAAGACCTGATCGCCCTGGCGATCGAGCTCAAGGTCCAGTCCGCGGCCAACGGGCCTGTGATGGATGATGTCGAACAATCCCTGAACGCCTATCGCAAGGCCTTTGACGAGTTCGTGTCGCTCAGCCAGTCCAAGGACCTGGCGCTGGAAATGGCCAGTTGGTCGGTGTCCAGCGTGGCCAATAACCTCGATGTGCTGCGGGCCGGGCTGGCCGATGACGGCGCCTACACCTTGAAAGAATCCGCAGGCAAGGATGGCGCTCAGTTCATCGAGCAAGCCAGTCAGGTCAGCCAGGTGTCGCAGCTGATGTTGCAGGCCATGAACGAAGCGCGTGTGCGCCTGGACCAGAGCCGCAAGGGTGACGACAGCGCGGCGCAGGGCAAGATCGAGCAGGCCGACCTGGCGCTGACCCAGGCTGAGCAACTGAAAACCACGATCAAGGATGAGGGCTACCAGACGGTGATCAATGAAGTGGCCGGTCACATCGGCGGTTTCAGCGAGAAACTCGCCGAATACACGGGCCTGCTAGCCCAGGAAAAAATCGTCTATGAGCAACTGCATCAGCGCGCCGCCCAAGTGGTGGAGCGGGTGGACAAAGCCTATGTCACCGAAGACCAGTCGATGCAGGCCGAGTTGAAAAAGAATTCGTTGCTGATCATCGGCTCATCGGCGCTGGCCTTGCTGGTCGGGGTGATTGCAGCTTGGGTGATTACCCGGTTGATCGTGGCACCGTTGCGCAGTGTGATCCGTGTTGCGCAACAGATTGCCGCGGGTGATTTGAGTGCAACGGTTGAAGTGGCTCGTCGTGACGAAATCGGTCAATTGATGCAGGCCATGCAGCAGATGGGGGCTGGGCTCAGCAGTATTGTCAGCGGCTTGCAGGCTGGCATCGAGCAGCTGGCCAGTTCGGCGCAATCGCTGTCTACGGTGACGGAGCAGACCAATCTGGAAGTCAGCAGCCAAAAGGAAGAAACCGATCAGGTCGCGACAGCGATGAATCAGATGACCGCGACCGTGCACGACGTTGCGCGTAACGCGGAAGAGGCCGCTCAGGCGGCGCAGACGGCGGACGACAAGGTTGAAAGTGGCCAGCAGGTGGTGCGCCAGAGCATGGCCCGGATCGAGCAACTGGCAGACTCTGCGACCTCGGCCAGTTCGAGTATCGAAAGCTTGAGTGCGCAAATCCAGAACATCGGTACGGTGCTCAATGTCATCAAAAGCGTGGCCGAGCAAACCAATCTGTTGGCGCTCAACGCCGCTATCGAGGCGGCGCGGGCCGGCGAGCAAGGCCGGGGCTTTGCGGTGGTGGCCGATGAAGTGCGCGCATTGGCCAAACGGACCCAGCAATCGACCGAGGAGATCGAACGACTGGTCAGCGCCCTGCGTTCGGCGGCGCACTCGTCGGTACAGCAGATTCAGAACAGTGGTGAGTTGGTGAAGCTGGCGGTCAGCGATGCGTTGCAGACTGAGAGTGCGCTGGGCAGTATTGCGGCGGCGGTGTCGTTGATTCAGCAAATGAACCAGCAGATCGCGGCGGCTGCCGAGGAGCAGAGCTCGGTGGCCGAGGAGATCAATCGCAGTGTGACGAGTATTCGCGCCAGTGCCGATCAGTCTTCGTTGGCGATGCAGGGGAATGCGGCGTCCAGTGTTGAGCTGGCGCAGTTGGGGGTTGAGTTGAAGGGGATGGTTGGGCATTTTCGGCTTTGATGTGCGCTTGGACTTGGCGGCCTGGTAGCCGACCAGGTTCTTGGTGGTTGAGTGCATATCCGTTGCTGCGGTAATGGCCGCTTATGGTTTCGCCCTTACGGCGAGTCACTTGGAAGAGCCCCAAGTAACCAAGGGCTCTTGCCCCTTTCGTTCGGTGCCTCGCCCAGGCTCGGCATGCCCTCGCTCCGGTCCTGCTCCGTGGGCCCGCCGCGATCGGCCATCCATGGCCGTGCGCGGCTAACCCGGCATCCATGCCGGGTTGCCCACTACGCAGAACCTCCACTCGGCCTCT
>Ga0213829_1001386_pt1 | contig 17346 bp, 16 predicted proteins | sample MC6MC0896MG_FD_180665 | JGI IMG/M metagenome (GOLD analysis project Ga0213829, IMG submission 180665) | Enriched soil aggregate microbial communities from Iowa State University, Ames, United States - MC6-MC0896-MG | ecosystem: Environmental > Terrestrial > Soil > Unclassified | place: USA: Iowa...
TATTTCTGGTTATCGCGTTAATTGCCGCCGCATTGGGCTTTGGTGGACTGGCAGGTACAGCGGCATGGGCAGCTAAAATTGTCTTCGTTGTGGGTATTATTCTGTTCCTGGTCAGCCTGTTTACGGGTCGTAGACGTCCGTAGCAAACGCAATATTCCTTCAACAAAATAAAGCCAGTCACTGCGACTGGCTTTTTCTTATTTGCGGAACAGGTCGGGTGCGTTACTGTGGTGTTATAAAATAATCAAAACAGGAAAGCAGAGGTGGGGCAACGAATTCCCGTTACGCTCGGCAATATTGCGCCGCTGACGTTAAAACCGTTTCGCGCAGGTCAACTCGCGCTGGTCTGCGAAGGTGGAGGACAGCGCGGCATTTTCACCGCCGGCGTGCTGGATGAATTTATGCGCGCGCAGTTCAACCCCTTTGACCTTTACTTCGGCACTTCTGCCGGCGCGCAGAACCTCTCTGCCTATGTCTGTAATCAGCCCGGCTACGCGCGAAAGGTCATTATGCGCTACACCACGGCGAAAGAATTTTTTAACCCGGTGCGCTTTGTGCGCGGCGGCAACCTGATCGACCTCGACTGGCTGCTGGAGTCGACCTCCAGCCAGATGCCGCTGGCCATGGATACCGCTGCCCGTCTGTTTGATAGCGGCAAAGAATTCTGGATGTGCGCCAGCCGGGGCGATGACTATTCGCCGGGCTATTTTTCTCCTCAGAAGGAGAACTGGCTGGACATCATCCGCGCCTCAAGCGCGATCCCCGGCTTTTATCGTACCGGCGCCCTGCTGGACGGCATTAGCTATCTCGACGGTGGGATCAGTGACGCGGTGCCGGTGCAGGAAGCCGCCCGGCGCGGGGCGAAAACCATTGTGGTGATCCGAACCGTACCGTCGCAAATGTATTACACGCCGCAGTGGTTTAAACGGATGGAGCGCTGGTTGGGCGACAGCAGCCTGCAGCCGCTGGTGAACATCGCGAAGCAGCATGAAACCACCTACGGCGCGATGCAGCGCTTCATTGAAAAACCGCCGGGCAAGCTGCGTATTTTTGAAATCTATCCGCCTAAGCCGCTGCTGAGCATGGCCCTGGGCAGCCGCGTTCCTGCGCTGCGCATGGATTACAAAACGGGGCGGCTGTGCGGGCGCTATTTCCTGGCGACGGTGGGGAAAATGCTGGCGGAGCAACCGCCGCTTCATCGCCATAAACGCATTATTATGCCGCCTGCGATTGTCGCCAACGACGCCCTGACGATGCCGCTGGTGGATATTCCGCAGGCGAATGACGCTTTACTGGATAACGAGGATCTGGCGTGACGCACCGCTTTGTCGATACCCACTGCCACTTTGATTTCCCGCCGTTTATGGGGGATGAAGCGCAAAGCATTGCGAAAGCTGCCGAGGCAGGCGTTCAGGCCATCATTGTGCCGTCAGTGGAAGCGGCCTATTTTTCCCGGGTGCTGGATCTTTCCATGCGGCACCCCGCGCTCTATGCCGCGCTCGGCCTGCATCCGATCGTGATTGAGCGACACCTTGATGAGCACATTGAGAGGCTTGATGAGGTCCTGCAGACCGCAGGAGACAAACTTGTCGCCATCGGTGAGATCGGCCTCGATCTTTATCGCGAGGATCCGCAGTTTGAGCGCCAGCAGACGATCCTCGACGCGCAGCTCAGGCTGGCGAAGCGCCACGATCTGCCGGTCATCCTCCATTCAAGACGTACGCACGATAAGCTGGCGATGCACCTGAAACGCATCGATCTGCCGCGCAGGGGCGTCGTACACGGTTTCTCCGGCAGCCTGCAGCAGGCGCAGCGTTTTATTGAGCTGGGCTATAAAATCGGCGTCGGTGGCACCATCACCTATCCGCGCGCCAGTAAAACCCGGGACGTGATGGCACAGCTGCCGCTGTCGGCGCTGCTGCTGGAAACCGACGCGCCCGATATGCCGCTGAATGGTTTTCAGGGCCAGCCGAATCGCCCGGAACAGGCGGCGCGCGTGTTCACCACCCTGTGTGAACTGCGAAAGGAGCCTGAAGAGGTGATTGCCGACGCGCTGCTTGAGAATACCCGTTCGGTATTTGGCATCATGCTATAGGTAAAGCGCCGGGCGGATCACCGTTATCTTCTGTTTTTCCAGCGCCCGCGCCAGCGGCTCAACGTCCTCGGGCGTGGCGCTGCGCCATGAGGCCGCCTCACCGTAAACGCCATGTGCATGAAACGCGTTGATGCGCACCGGCACATTCCCAAGCCCGTGGATAAAGGTCGTTAGCGGCTTGAGATGTTCAAGATAATCACACTGCTCCGGGATGACCAGCAGGCGGAGTTCCGTCAAACGGTGACGATCTGCCAGCCAGCGGATGCTCTGCTTAATCAGCGGGTTTTCGCGCCCGGTCAGGAAGCGGTGATGCTCGTTCCCCCACGCCTTCAGATCCAGCATCGCGCCATCCAGTACCGGCAGCAGCTTTTGCCAGCCGGTTTCGCTTAACAGACCGTTGCTGTCTACCAGACAGGTCAGGTGACGCAGGGCGGGATCGGCTTTGATCGCGTTGAACAGGGCGATCAAAAACGGCAATTGCGTTGTGGCTTCACCGCCGCTCACGGTGATCCCTTCGATAAAGGGTGCGGATTTGCGGACCTGGGTGAGGATCTCATCCACGCTGAAGCGGTGCGCCATAGGCGTTGCCTGCTGCTGGCACTGGTGCAGACAGGTGTCGCACTGGTGGCAGTCACTCTCCTGCCACCAGACGCGTCCGGCCTGAATGGTCAGCGCGTCGTGCGGGCAGTGGGGAACGCAGTCCCCGCAGTCGTTGCAGCGGCCGATCGTCCACGGGTTATGGCAGGTTTTACAGCGCAGGTTGCAGCCCTGCAGGAACAGAGCCAGGCGGCTGCCCGGTCCGTCCACGCAGGAAAAAGGAATGACCTGACTAACTAAAGCGCATCTGCTGTTCATGGCTAATCACGCGCGGCTGACGTTCCAGAATACGAGTATTGCGTGCGGCCTCTTCTCCCAGCCACGTGGTATTGGTGCGCGATCCGGCTTCCCGATATTTCTCCAGATCCGATAATCGAACCATATAACCGGTCACGCGGACCAGATCGTTACCCGCCACGTTGGCGGTAAATTCCCGCATTCCCGCCCTGAACGCGCCCAGGCAAAGCTGAACCACCGCCTGCGGGTTGCGTTTTACCGTCTCCTCCAGGGTGAGAATATCGCTGATTCCGGAGTGGTAGTGTTTGTGGTGTGGCGCAACGGCCAGCAGATGGCTGATGGGATCCGGCTCGTCGCCGTAGGGCAGGCGCGCGCCCGGTGTGGTGCCGGAGTCGGAGCTGATCCCCGACTGCGCGTGCAGCATCGCGCGGTGCTTCCAGCCGTGCTTCACCGGCGTGTTTTCCACAAACGCCGCAAGCTGTTCGCTGATGCGATACCCCAGCGCGTTTGCCTGTTCGTCTTTACCGTAACGGCCCTCAATGCCTTCCTTCTCGCGGAGCGCGTTTACCGCTTCCGCCAGGCCGTACATGCCAAACATCGGCACAAACCGATCGGCATCAATCAGCCCCTCTTTGACCAGGAAGCTATTCTCAAAGAAGCCAGACTGCCCGTACAGGAAATCGCAGCGCGCATCGATGATGGCCATTTGCTGCTGGCAGTAGTGCGGGAGCGTGCGGGTGAAGAAGTCTTCAATGGATGTGCTGCGTTCAGCAATGGCTTTGAGGTTAAGGCGCACCAGGGTGCTGCCACCGCCTGCAAGCGGCAGGGAGTTGTAACAACTCACCACGCCGTAACGGCCTTTTGTGAAAATTTTATCATTCATCGGGCCATTAGAAATATGCGGTTTGCTGCATTCACATATGTTTTTTGCCACCTCAAGCAGCAAGTCGTCCGGGGTGATATCGGGATCGTAGATGAAGGTCAGGTTCGGTGCGACCTGCTTCAGCTCTGCGTCGGCACGCAGAATGGCGCGCGTGATGGGGCCGTCAGCAGGCCCGATGTTTGCGTGCATAAACGCATCGGGCAGCGTACGGTCGAGATAGCGCCAGAAACGTTTTATTCGGCTATCGATCTCTTCTTGTGTTAGAATTATAACATATGGAGTTAATATCGCATCAAGCTGACCGAGATAGACCGGCATCGATGTGACGGACGGAACATGATGGTAGAGGATGGTTAACAGCGAGAGGGCGTCGTCGAGATCTTTCGCCCCTTCCAGCTCCAGCCATTCTGAACCGTTAGCCAGAAATTTTGCGTAATCCGGCAGAACGTAACGGGGTTTGTAAGGCGCGTGGCCTTCGAACATGTCGCAGATAAACCCTTCGTCCAGCGCGGCTCGCGCGGCCTCAGGAAGTGCCGGATACGGCAGGTTGTTTTCCGCTTCCAGCGCCAGAAAATGACGTTTTTGTTCCGGGGTTAACACCGGGCTTGTCACAATGTGCTGGCAACGTTGTTGCAGGGCGTTGGGGCTGGAGTGGGGCATATTCGCTTCCTTGAGTGTTCTGCGGATGATGAACGGATTGTAGGAAGCCAGCCTGTCGGGGCTTTTGATCCGACAGGGGGTATCGCTGCTTTAGTCGACAATTTAGGCGCTAAAGTTTGAAGAAGATCTCATTACAGTAATGCAAATTTGTACGCAGTTTTCATTAACTGTGATGAATGTCGAAGTGTGGATGCGGGTGAATGTTAGAATACTCACAGACCCGCAAGGTAAAATTTATACGGCACTGCCGTTGGAGAATGTTATGACCGATTTAACTGCAAGCAGCCTGCGCGCGTTGAAACTGATGGACCTGACCACCCTGAACGATGACGACACCAATGAAAAAGTCATCGCCCTGTGCCATCAGGCGAAAACGCCGGTGGGTAACACCGCCGCCATCTGTATCTACCCGCGCTTTATCCCGATTGCCCGTAAGACGCTGAAAGAGCAGGGCACGCCGGACGTGCGCATTGCAACCGTAACTAACTTCCCGCATGGCAACGACGATATCGAGATTGCGCTGGCAGAAACCCGCGCGGCGATTGCCTACGGCGCAGACGAAGTTGACGTGGTGTTCCCGTACCGCGCGCTGATCGCCGGCAACGAGCAGGTCGGTTTTGACCTGGTGAAAGCCTGTAAAGAGGCCTGCGCGGCGGCAAACGTGCTGCTTAAAGTGATCATCGAAACCGGCGAGCTGAAAGAAGAGGCGCTGATTCGTAAGGCGTCTGAAATCTCCATCAAAGCCGGTGCGGATTTCATTAAAACCTCTACCGGTAAAGTGCCGGTGAACGCGACTCCAGAAAGCGCGCGCATCATGATGGAAGTGATCCGCGACATGGGCGTCTCCAAAACCGTTGGTTTCAAACCTGCGGGCGGCGTGCGTACCGCCGAAGACGCGCAGCAGTTCCTGGCGATTGCCGACGAGCTGTTTGGCGCCGACTGGGCCGATTCCCGTCACTACCGCTTCGGTGCGTCCAGCCTGCTGGCCAGCCTGCTGAAAGCGCTGGGTCACGGCGACGGCAAGAGCGCAAGCAGCTACTGATTGCCAGACAATGCCGGATGACGCTTCGCTTATCCGGCCTACAGGATCGTAGGGCGGGTAAGCGTAGCGCCACCCGCCACAACTCCCCCGATTCCGCATGGAGGTTACCGTGTTTCTCGCACAAGAAATTATTCGTAAAAAACGTGATGGTCATGCATTAAGCGACGAAGAGATCCGCTTCTTCATCAACGGCATTCGTGATAACACCGTCTCAGAAGGGCAGATTGCGGCTCTGGCGATGACCATTTTCTTCCACGATATGTCGATGCCTGAGCGCGTGTCGCTGACCATGGCGATGCGAGATTCAGGAACCGTTCTGGACTGGAAAAGCCTTAACCTTAACGGCCCGATTGTGGATAAACACTCCACCGGCGGCGTGGGCGACGTGACGTCTCTGATGCTCGGCCCAATGGTGGCAGCCTGTGGCGGCTACATCCCGATGATCTCCGGGCGCGGCCTGGGCCACACCGGCGGTACGCTCGACAAACTGGAAGCCATTCCGGGCTTCGATATCTTCCCGGATGACAACCGCTTCCGCGACATTATTAAAGACGTTGGTGTGGCGATTATCGGCCAGACCAGCTCTCTTGCGCCGGCAGACAAGCGTTTCTACGCGACCCGCGATATCACCGCGACCGTTGACTCCATCCCGCTGATCACCGCCTCTATCCTGGCGAAGAAACTGGCTGAAGGGCTGGACGCGCTGGTGATGGACGTAAAAGTGGGCAGCGGCGCCTTTATGCCGACCTATGAACTTTCTGCTGCGCTGGCCGAAGCGATCGTTGGCGTCTCCAACGGCGCGGGCGTGCGCACCACCGCGCTGCTCACCGACATGAACCAGGTGCTGGCCTCCAGCGCCGGTAACGCGGTCGAAGTGCGTGAGGCGGTACAGTTCCTCACCGGCGAATACCGTAACCCGCGTCTGTTCGACGTCACCATGGCGCTGTGCGTTGAGATGTTAATCTCCGGCAAGCTGGCCAAAGACGACGCAGAAGCCCGCGCGAAACTGCAGGCGGTGCTGGACAACGGCAAAGCGGCGGAGATCTTTGGCCGCATGGTTGCGGCGCAGAAAGGCCCGACCGATTTCGTCGAAAACTACGCGAAATACCTGCCAACCGCGACGCTCAGCAAAGCGGTTTATGCCGATAGCGAAGGGTTTGTCTCGGCGATGGACACCCGTGCCCTCGGCATGGCGGTGGTCTCGATGGGCGGCGGACGCCGTCAGGCATCGGACACCATTGATTACAGCGTCGGCTTTACCGATATGGCCCGTCTGGGCGACAGCGTTGACGGTCAGCGTCCGCTGGCGGTGATCCACGCGAAAGACGAAGCCAGCTGGCAGGAAGCGGCTAAAGCGGTGAAAGCGGCCATTACGCTTGACGATAAAGCGCCGGAAACCACACCGACTGTCTATCGCCGTATCACCGAATAGCGGTATACTGATCTGATCAATCATTTTTAAGCACTACGTACGGAGAACAATTATGAAACGTGCATTTATTATGGTGCTGGACTCATTCGGCATCGGCGCAACCGAAGATGCAGAACGTTTTGGTGACGTGGGTTCCGATACCATGGGTCACATCGCGGAAGCCTGTGCGAAAGGCGAAGCGGACAACGGTCGTAAAGGCCCTCTGACTCTACCCAACCTGACCCGCCTCGGTCTGGTGAAAGCGCATGAAGGTTCTACCGGTAAAATCGCAGCCGGTATGGACGGCAACGCGGAAGTCGTGGGCGCCTACGGCTGGGCTCACGAGCTCTCCTCCGGTAAAGACACCCCGTCTGGCCACTGGGAAATCGCCGGTGTGCCGGTGCTGTTCGACTGGGGTTATTTCTCCGATCACGAGAACAGCTTCCCGCAGGAGCTGCTCGATAAGCTGGTCAAGCGTGCCAACCTGCCGGGCTACCTCGGCAACTGCCACTCTTCCGGTACCGTGATTCTGGATGAGCTCGGCGAAGAGCACATGAAAACCGGCAAGCCGATTTTCTACACCTCTGCCGACTCCGTGTTCCAGATTGCGTGCCATGAAGAGACCTACGGTCTGGATAAACTCTACGAGCTGTGCGAAATCGCTCGTGAAGAGCTGACCGAAGGCGGCTACAACATTGGCCGCGTGATCGCGCGTCCGTTTATCGGCGACAAAGCGGGTAACTTCCAGCGTACCGGTAACCGTCACGACCTGGCCGTTGAGCCACCGGCGCCAACCGTGCTGCAGAAGCTGGTTGAAGAGAAAGACGGCCACGTGGTTTCCGTGGGGAAAATCGCGGATATCTACGCCAACTGCGGCATCACCAAAAAAGTGAAAGCCACCGGTCTGGACGCGCTGTTCGATGCCACCATCAAAGAGATGAAAGAAGCGGGCGACAAGACCATTGTCTTCACCAACTTCGTGGACTTCGACTCCTCCTGGGGTCACCGTCGCGACGTCGCAGGCTATGCGGCCGGTCTGGAACTGTTCGACCGCCGTCTGCCGGAGCTGATGGAGCTGGTGGGTGAAGATGACATTCTGATCCTGACCGCGGACCACGGCTGTGACCCAACCTGGACCGGTACCGACCATACCCGTGAGCACATTCCGGTGCTGGTGTACGGCCCGAAAGTGAAGCCGGGCTCGCTCGGTCACCGTGAAACCTTCGCGGACATCGGCCAGACCATCGCGAAATACTTTGGTACGTCTGACATGGAATATGGCAAGGCCATGTTCTGAATCAAGTTGGGTGCGGTCTGATGCCCTCACCCCGGCCCTCTCCCACAGGGAGAGGGTGAAAAGAATAAACAATGTAAAAGGAACTGAAGATGGCAACTCCTCACATTAATGCAGAAATGGGTGATTTCGCTGACGTCGTATTGATGCCGGGCGACCCGCTGCGCGCGAAGCACATTGCTGAAACCTTCCTGGAAGACGTGCGTGAAGTGAACAACGTTCGCGGCATGCTGGGCTTCACCGGTACCTATAAAGGCCGCAAAATCTCCGTGATGGGCCACGGTATGGGTATCCCATCCTGCTCTATCTACACCAAAGAGCTGATCACCGACTTCGGCGTGAAGAAAATCATCCGCGTTGGCTCCTGCGGCGCGGTGCGCATGGACGTTAAGCTGCGCGACATCGTTATCGGTATGGGCGCCTGCACCGATTCCAAAGTGAACCGCATGCGTTTCAAAGACCATGACTTCGCGGCGATTGCTGACTTCGGCATGGTGCGTGACGCGGTTGACGCGGCAAAAGCGCTGGGCGTTGAAGCGCGCGTGGGCAACATCTTCTCTGCTGACCTGTTCTATGCACCGGACGGCGGCGAGATGTTCGACGTGATGGAAAAATACGGCATTCTGGGCGTGGAAATGGAAGCGGCGGGTATCTACGGCGTCGCGGCTGAGTTCGGTGCGAAAGCGCTGACCATCTGCACCGTGTCTGACCACATCCGTACCCACGAGCAGACCACCGCTGCCGAGCGTCAGACTACCTTCAACGACATGATCAAAATCGCGCTGGAATCCGTTCTGCTGGGCGATAAAGAGTAATCTTGTCTGCCGGGCGGCGTTCGCTGCCCGGCATTTTCATACCTTACAGATAAACCACGCTAATGGTCGCCTGACCATCAAACTCGGTATCTTCCGTCAGCGACAGCTTCTTGAGGTTTTCAACCGCCAGCGAGACGTTCAGCGGGAAAGAGACGCTGGTCACCGCCATGGGATCTGTTTTCCCGGTAGACGCCACGCTCATCAGACCGAGGTCTTTGTTTGCGATGGTCCCGCCATTGGCCTTCTGCCAGCGGCCCATGCCTGAACCCGCCGTCACTGCAGTACGGATCGGCTCAACCGTCGCGCCGTTTGCCGTCACTTCTCCTGTGCTGGTGTAGATGGAATAGGCTCCGATATTCTTGCCGTCATGGGTTTTACCGAGGCCAAATGTTGTCATGCTGCCGCGTCGCTCGCCGCCGTTTGACGTGGCATTCATCACTTTCAGGTTCGAGCTGGTGCTGGTGCTGGCGTTAGAGTCAGCACGGTTATCAGCAATACTCCAGCCCACTTTGGTTGGGGTTGGGCAGGTGATGGTCAGCGTCAGCCCCTTTTCACCCAGCTGTGTTGCCTGAGTCTGGGAGAGATCGCCAACCTGTACGGTGCCAAAATCGATCACCCCATTGTTGCTGAGTTCGGGGGTGCAGGAGTTGCTGGTCAGTGTCGCTTTTACTTTCAACACCGCAGTATCACCCGCATGAACGCAGGTCGTTGCCAGTGCGAGTGCAGCGGCAATGAGACTCTTTTTCATGGTTAATCCTTAACATAGATAGAATGCGTATTAAATTAAATGGACGAATCCACGCGTTTAAGGTTTATTTTTCTTCTTTCTATTCATCCGGGTAATTAATCCGGAAATGAATTCTTTTACTCTGCCGTTAATAGTTCCCAGGCGAGGGTGCTTTCCAGAACCGTATTATCAGAGACGCTGCGCAGCTGCTGATCGTTAAGGACAGGGATAAGTTTTACCGTCACGCTCATTTGCTTGCCGCGTATCGACGCGGCATTCTGACGGGCAACAATGCCATCGTTATTCTTGAGGAAGACTTTTTCCTTAGGGCTTTCAGTCGATGTAAACGCTACACGGTCGGTTGTTTTTGCCAGATCATAATGGTGCCCATCCACCGTCATTTTGTCAGCCACCAGCGCCAGTCGCCCCTCCTGCCCAAACATAATGCCACCATGACTGCCTGATACCGACTGCAGGAAAAGGGCCATCACTCTGGGCTGTGGGCAAAACACGTTAACCATGACCTCTTTTGCCGGCATGCGGTTCCAGTTTTTCCGCGAGGCGGCAATATCGTCCTGTTTGAATCGGCCAAAGGAAACGGTCGGTTGCGAAAGCGCGATCTGGCACTCCGCGCTAAAAGTCGGAGCCGAGAAGAGTAATGCCACGCTGCTGAGGATCATCACGTTACGTATTTTCACTGGCATGTTCCTTCTGCTTTTTCGTAATAAGCGTCTTTATCTTTTTCTTCATTCAGCGAATAGTTGATTTGGCATAATTTCGTCATATTATCGTCCACGACGTAAAGTGCCGGTGTATCTGAAGCATCGGGAATAAATACGCTGCCGTTATCCATCACGCTAACAATATAGTTGCCGTCTTTATCCACGATGCTCAGTCCTCTTTCGAGCCAGTTACCGTTTGTTTTCTTCACCTGCAGCATCACGCGTCGGGTATTCAGAACGTGGAAATCGACCTGTGCAAAGGATCCATAGGCGGCGGAAACGCTTTGAATACCATTCGATAAATCCATCCCCTGCGGCAGAGAGCTGGTGTTGATGACAATTTGTGATTTCTGCCACTCCCTGAGGCCGGGCACAACGGCCTGGCCCCAGTAGTCCGTCCAGACGGTGCCATCCGGCGTGGCGATCTCGATTCCGCTTTCCGGCTCACTCAACCGGGCGATGCCGAATGTCTCTTTAACCGGGAAAGGCGCGAAGGTAATGCCGTGGCGATGCAGGACAACGCCACCGCCTAACGAAGCGCTGTAATTATGCTGATTACCGTCGTTGATTCCTGCAGATAACCCAAGCTGGGTATAGTGTAGGTTGGTGCTGATATTGCCGTTGAAGGCGTTACTCTTGTCTTCATTATCGCGATCGGCAGAAATGTTGTAGTTGAAATTTTGGCCTACGGAGCCGCTATCCTGAACGCCATAATTTTGTTTTTCTCCCTGGGCGCGCATGTAGGTACTGACGCGATCGTTACCGAGCGGAACAATCAGGCTGACATAAAAGAGATCGTCGTTGTTGCTGGTACTGTTGTCCGTATCGCTGTTGCTCATGGCGTGCTGCCAGTTTACGGACAGTGAGGTGCGGCCCAGGCTCTTGCTCCAGGAAGCCATCACATAGCGTGAATCGCTGCTGCCTTCGTCGCCTGAGTTAGCGCTGTACTGTAGCGATAAGGAACCCATGTACTTATTGTTCCAGCTGAGGCTGGCATTCCAGCTATTCTCGTAACTTTGTGCTTCTTCATCCATGGCTTCTGTCAGTTCGCGAAAGCCACCGTTAAATTGCGATGCGCTGAGTCCCAGCGTGAGCTGAGAGGGGAGTAATATGTTGCTGCTGAGCTCAACTTTACTGCCCTTTTGTGGGTCATAAAATCGAGACTGACTCAGTAAAAAGCTGGGTGAAATAAGCCAGTTTTCATTGACGGACCACTCCAGTTTTGCACCTGTCGCCTGATACTTTTCGGCCAGGACACCGGCCGCAAGGGCAGATAGCTGAGGAGTGAACCGCGTTCCATCCGAAATATTGAACACCCACGGCGAGCTACTGGCACTGCTGCTGTCACGAACCTGCCCCAGCGAAAGACTCAATCCTTCGGCGCGATTAACGCCGTTAACGTTGAGTGAGGATGAGGGCACGGTGAAACGCGTTGTTGTCCCATCGGTTTCGATAACGCTGACGTCGAGGTCAACGTTGCCGCGCACAACGGGCACGTCCGTCAGGGTGAAAGGGCCCGCATTGACCAGCGAAGAGTAGATCACCTGACCCGACTGGCGAACGTCGACGCGAGCCTGGTTTGTACGAGCAATACCTGAAACTTCAGTGGCCTGAATATTGGGCTGAAGACCGGTTTCAGGCATAAGCTGAGCTCCGGTAATTTGCGCGCCGCTGAACAGGGCTGAGTTAACGTTAATTTGACCTACCTGGGCACGCATTTTTCGTTCCTCAAACACGTGCTCTGCGTAGGTGTAAAGATTCTCGGTGCTGTGGGTGCCGTTATCATCAGTGAGGATGTAGTTGCTGCGCAGCGTCCAGTTTGCGATGTTAATTCCCGCACCGAGATTTGCCTGAGAAAACTGGCTGTTCCCGCCGCTGCCATATTCGTTGTAGTTACTGAATGCGTTATAGTTAATTAACCCCGCAACACCGCCATGCGCATAATATTTAGCGGCATAGAAACCGTTGTCCATTGCCTCTGCCGGAACGAAAATTTCCAGTGATTCGGTATTGGGCAGGAGCGTAACGGTGGCTGACGGATAATCTTTTTGCAGGTCATGACACTTTTCTTTTTCGCTGATATTTAACGGTAAAAGACCTGCGGCATTCATGAAATCGTCATTCACGCAGAGCTGCCCATTTTCCCCAATCTGGACGGCCACGCTGCCCTTTTCAACGCCGTTGATTTTTAGCTGTACTGCGTGTTTACCTGGCAGGTAGCGCTGGGCCTCGGAGAAGTAATGCGCAAGACTGGTACTGATACCGCGCGTTGCCAGAATATCCGTATTGAAATCCAGATCGGACGCGCACAGCGCCGAGGACGGCAGTAATGCTGCCACCACTGCCGTTTGACGCATCCTGTTGCGCAAAGAGAATTCCATTACTAAAGCATCCCCGTCCTGTCAGCGCGTAAGGGAGGCGGTATAGTCGTCCACTTCAATCCCGTAACGGCTGGCAGGGCTGAACGTCACGGCATTATCGGTACTGCCGACGGGCACATCGGTCTGCACTTTCATCGTTTCGCCCGGCAGTATAAAGGTTTTATTGAGCAGCCCGGTGGTGCGCGATGGCAGTAGCGTAACGACGGTAGAGAAACGCACGACGTAGGCTGAGGTATTACGCACCTGCACCTCTTTTCCCGCGACTGACCAGGTCAGCAATTTCCAGGCATCCGTAACGACAGGCAGGTTTTTCGGATGGATGAGTACAGGTAGGTCCTGACGGAGGTTAATCCCAACCTTGACGTTTTTATCCTTACTCTTGGGAGGAATACCCTCGAAGATCACTCGCTTATAGTGCTCAACGGTAAGCGGTTCTGCGGTCTCAAGAATAAAACGAACCTGCTGCTCCTGGCCTGGTTCAAGGCGTACCACGGGCTGGGTGACGTTAAGCTTCACCCCATTATTGCCTTCGATATCATTGATAGAGGTATAAAGCAGGGTTGGAATCGAATCAGTGTTTTTTACGCTCATGACGCCGCCATGATTCGCTTCGTCAATCAGCAGCAGCGTGGTTTCCGGCACCATGCCAGCGGCAAATAATGATGTCGGTAGGGCGAGACAAAGGCCTGAAATCAGTGATGCGTTTTTTAATATTCTGGACATGATTTCTTTGTGGTTAAGATGAGTCAAAAAACTCCCCATCGAGATGGAGAGTTTTGCGGCACCGTTCTGGATTAGAGATAAACCAGCGTAATGGTGGACTGACCGTCGAGATCGGTTTTATCCGTCAGGGTCAGGTTTTTGCTTGGTGCAATCGCCAGGGCGATTTTCAGAGGGAAGGCGGCAGTGGTGAATGCCAGCGGAGCACGCTCGCCCATTTTGGACACGGTCATCACGTCAGTACCGTCGTTCATGATGATGCCGCTGGTCCACAGGTTAATCCAGCTTCTGCTGCTGATGGTACCGCCGGTGTACATGGATGCTGCGATAGGCTGAGCGGTTGCGCCGTCAGCGGTAACAGAATTCATGTATGTCGAAACGGAATAGCCGCCGATGTTTTCACCCGCGCTGGTTTTACCTACGCCGTTAAGCTGGTATGAGCCATATGCCTGCGAGCCGCTTGCGGTGCCGTTGTCCACGTGGAACTCGCTTGCTGATTTATTTGCGCCTGCGTTTGAATCTGCGCGGTCATCTTTGATTGTCCAGCCCACACGGGTGGCCGACTGGCATTTGATGGTCAGCGTAACGTCTTTATGTCCTGCCTGGTAAGCCACGCCGGAGGAGAGGGAATCCAGACCCACTTCGCCGAAATCAGCCAGACCGCCGTTGCTAATTTCTGGCACGCAGCCTGCACTGGTCAGCGTACCCTGAACTTTCAGCATTGCAGTCGGTTCAGCATAGGCCGCAGCGGCTGTCAGCGATAACACTGAAGCAAGAAGAAGCTTTTTCATTGTTATTCCTTAACCATAAAATAAGATATTTTTAATATAGATTCGGCTTGCAAATTGATAAGTCTCAGAATTACAAGCTTTAGCGATTCTAGTAATGATTTAACTAATTCAATAATTAGTTTTTCTTACAGTGATTTTGAGATTTAATTAGGTCGTAATTAACATTTAAGAATGTATGTTTTATACAAAAACGGCGGATAGACCGCCGTGAGGTATAAAGGTTTATCGTTTACAGATAAACCAGAGTGATAGTTGTTTCGCCACTCAGCTGTGCTTCATCGGTCGTGGACAGACGGTTAGTGTTGACGATGGCCAGTGAGACTTTGAATGGGAACACGACGTTAGTTATGGCTAACGGTGAGAGAGAACCCGGTTTAGTGGCGGTCTGGATCTCTGCGTTACCGTTGGCAATTACGCCTGAACTCAGGTTACGCCACATGTATTCGCCATTGCTGTTGACGTAGGACGGAGCGTAGATCGCCTGGGCAGGTACGCCGTTGGCAGTGATTTCGTTTACGCGAGTGCTGATGGCATAGGCGCCAATTTTATCGCCTGCTGCGGTGGTGCCCACGCCATAGGTGGTGCCAGCACCGTACACATCGCCGCCGTTGTCTTTCGCATCGCGAATGTAAAACTCGCTTGAGCTCAGATCGTTAGCTGCGTTTGAGTCTTCCTTATTATCCGCGATACTCCACGCCACTTTTGTTGCGGACGGGCAGTTAATGGTGAGGGACATATCTTTATGACCCATCTGGTTAGTCTGAGTTGGAGACAGCTGATCCAGGGCAATCGTCCCGAAATCAATTGAACCCCCGTTGCTTAATTCAGGCGTGCATGATGCATTATTCATTTTGCCCTGAACTTTCATTACCACGCTGGAGTCCGCCAGGGCTGCCGATGAAGCCATGGAAATTATTGCCGCGAGAAGTACTTTTTTCATTGTTAATCCTTAACCAGTAATAGATAAAATGCATTAATTATCGAGAAGTCATTAACTTGCAGTGATGCAAGTGTTTTGATTCTATTAATGGTTGCGGTTATTTCAGCAATGAGTATTTCTAATCTTTGTTTTGAGTTTTATTAATGATCGTAAATACATTCGCAAACGTATTTACATTTCCCATCGGCGAGAATGAGGAGAGGTGATGTGTCATTCCCGCCTGGAAATGCAATTATTTAACAGCCAGAGAAATCCATGCCGATAATTCTCGCAGCTCTTTTTCCTGCCCCGGGAAATCCCCAATCAACGCGTCGCATTCCTGCTGCAGCATATCCGCCCGATACAAACAGCCCTGTAAACGTGCCGCGAGTGCTTCCAGCGGCGCCGGGTTCAGGCTATCGGTAAACACCTGCGTGCGGGTGATATGGCCTTTCTCCACGTCAAAATGCAGCTCCACGCCGCCCCAGGTAAAACGCTCGTCCAGCAGATGGGAAAACGCAGGCGCCTGACCGAAGTTCCACTCCCAGCTGCTCTGGCGGGCGAAGGTTTCGGCGAAGTTGGGCAGGTCCGGGGTTTTGTCAGGGGAGATCACTTCTGCCTCCACGCGCTCGCCGTAATGTTCAAAGAACGCGTCACGGATCGCATCGCAAATCTGCTCGTGCGTAATCCCCGGCAGCAGCTCCACCAGATTTGCCACGCGTCCGCGCACGGAGGTAATGCCTTTCGCCTGGAGCTTTTTCTTGTCAGGATTCAGGTAGTTCGCCAGACGGCTCAGGTCGGCGTTCAGCAGCAGGGTGCCGTGGTGGAACCCGCGATCAATCGTTTCGCGGTAGGCGGAGCCGGAGACCTTCCGGTCACCCTCGGGGGTTTTCACCACCAGATCGTTACGCCCGGACGCTTCCGCCGTCACGCCGAGCGAATTGAGGGCGTTAAGGACGATGGAGGTTGAGATGGTTTTGTCGTACTCCGGTTTACCCGCCATAAAGGTGAAGCAGGTATTGCCCAGATCGTGAAACACCGCGCCGCCGCCGCTGCTGCGGCGCGCGAGACGGACGTTGTCCTCTTCCATACGCCGCGTGTTGCACTCTTTCCACGGGTTTTGCGCGCGGCCGATGACCACCGTATCGGCGTTACGCCAGAGAAACAGTACGCGCTGGGTAGCGGGCATCTGGCGGAAGATGCACTCTTCTACCGCGAGATTAAACCAGGGATCGTAAGAGTCAGAGATAAGCAGGCGTAACGTCGTCATGGCAAAGTTCCTTTTCCGAATCGTTCGCCTACTTTATCACTAATCTCTCTTCTCGCTCTCTTCGTCTTCGGGGACGGATTTGCTGGCGGTCAGCAGGAACGGGGATTGCTGCCAGCGCGAGCGCTTGCCGCGGAGCAGGGTACGCGCCAGCACAACGCCGATGGCGAGTGAAAGCAGCAGCATGAGGCGCAGAATATTGGTGGTATTATCGACCTGTTTGGCTTCAGTGGGCAGGGTGTGGGTATCGAGGGTCAGGCGCAGATAGCCCAGCGGGCCATTCTTCCCCTGAATAGGTTCGACGATCTGCTGGTTAAAATAGCCCCCGGCTTTTTTGCCGTCCAGCGCCAGCCTGTCGCGCACGTCGACGTGCTCGCCCGCGCGGGCAATCAGGTTGCCTTGCTCATCATAGACGCCGGCATCAAGAATGCGGCTGTTCTCCGTGAGAAGGCGTAAAACCTGGCCTATCCGCTTCTCGTCCGGCGTTTCGGTACGCATGGACGGCGCGACGTTGAGCGTCACCTGGCGCGCCAGCGTGCGGGCCAGCTCTTCAAACTGCGGGTTGCGTTGCCGTTGATGGTTCTGGCTAAACCACGATGCCCCTTGCATCAGCACCACTAATAGTGCGAGACAGGAAAGGACAATCACGGCGCGATGAAGCCGGAATTTCAGTTTTGCGCGAGCCATATTCCACCTGCTGAAAATTTACGGCTTAATGTTGCCAGAAGTGATGGTTACAGGGTAGCCTCATGCGTTATTTTCCCTCTGCAACCTTCCGGCGCGAA
>Ga0213829_1001388_pt1 | contig 17334 bp, 17 predicted proteins | sample MC6MC0896MG_FD_180665 | JGI IMG/M metagenome (GOLD analysis project Ga0213829, IMG submission 180665) | Enriched soil aggregate microbial communities from Iowa State University, Ames, United States - MC6-MC0896-MG | ecosystem: Environmental > Terrestrial > Soil > Unclassified | place: USA: Iowa...
GCCGCCCGAGATCTCGATTGATCTGATGGCGATCCAGCATGACCTTTTCGACATGGGTGCAGAGCTCTGCATCCCGGGACACACGGCTGTCAGCGACGAACAGGTCGCCCGCCTGGATGCGCGGCTGACGCATTACAACGGGGCGCTGACACCATTGCGTGAGTTCATCCTGCCCGGCGGCACACGGGCCGCAGCGCAAGCGCACGTGGCGCGGACGGTGTGCCGCCGCGCGGAACGGGCGGTGGTGGCGCTGGCGGCGGTCGAAACCGTGAACCCGCCGGTGCGGCAGTATTTGAACCGGCTGTCTGATCTGATGTTTGTGTTGGCGCGATGTATCAATAGTGCAGCGGGCACGGGAGATGTGTTCTGGGCGAGCACAAATGCGCGTAAGGCCACGTAAATGGTGAGATGAATTGCAAGGAGTCCGAGATATAGCGTATGGCAGCAAGTCTTGTAACGTGCTTATTTCACACCACAGTTTGTTGCATTTATTAGGTCGTGTTAAGGCACTTGCGGCATAATTGCGGGTTAATCAGCGGGGTTGCGTGCACGCTCAACGCTCAAGGACTATATAAGAATGAGTATTATTGTTACTGGCGGAGCTGGCTTTATCGGCTCCAATTTTGTACTCGACTGGTTCCTGGAAAGCAGCGAACCCGTCGTGACATTGGATAAGCTCACGTACGCGGGCAATCCCGAAAACTTGGCGTCGCTGAAAGGCAACCCCGCCCATCAGCTCGTGCAGGGCGACATCGGCGACTTTGACCTCGTCAGCCGCCTGCTCGCCGAGCACAAGCCGCGCGCTGTCCTCAACTTCGCCGCCGAGTCGCATGTGGACCGTTCAATCCACGGCCCGGGCGAATTCATCCAGACCAACATCGTGGGCACCTTCCACCTGTTGGAAGCTGTGCGTGCGTATTGGAGCGCCCTGCCGGCCGAGGAACGCGCCGCGTTCCGCTTCCTGCATGTCTCCACCGACGAAGTCTATGGTTCTCTGGAAAAGGACGACCCTGCCTTCAGCGAGACCAACCGCTACGAACCCAACAGCCCCTACTCGGCCAGCAAAGCCGCCAGCGACCACTTGGTGCGTGCGTATCATCACACGTACGGCCTGCCGGTGTTGACGACCAATTGTTCGAATAACTACGGCCCGTATCACTTCCCCGAGAAGCTGATTCCGCTGGTCATCCACAACGCCCTGGCCGGGAAGCCGCTGCCGATATATGGCGATGGGCAACAGGTTCGGGACTGGTTGTACGTCACCGACCATTGCAGCGCAATCCGTCGAGTTCTTGCCGATGGACAAATCGGAGAAACTTACAACGTCGGCGGCTGGAATGAGAAAGCCAATCTGGAGGTGGTGCAAGTCCTATGCGCGTTGCTGGATGAGCTAAGCCCGCGTCCGGATGGTCAGTCGTACACTGATCAAATCACCTTTGTACAAGATCGTCCGGGGCACGATCGCCGCTATGCGATTGATGCCAGTCGCCTGCACCGCGAACTGGGCTGGACGCCGTCCGAAACATTTGAAAGCGGCATCAGGAAGACTGTTCTCTGGTATCTCAACAACCAGGAATGGGTAGTCAACGTCACCAGCGGCGCCTATCGCGACTGGGTAAGCCAACAATACGAGGCCTGAACACGGCGCTAGGTTGGCCCTTTGCACGGTGCCAACACCTCCCATTCGCGCCACCCGATAACGATCGTTGTGGCCACGAGTGCCCTCCAGCCTGCGGCTCAACGAAGCCCCCTTGGCAGCCACCTGAGTCGACCCTAATGCCAGATAACTATTTAGACGAGCAGTCGTGAGCGAAAGAATTGCCATCCTTCTCTGCACTTACCAAGGTGAAAAATACTTGGCCAGTCAACTGGATTCGTTCGCGGCGCAAACCCACACCGATTGGGTTCTGGCCGTGTCTGATGACGGATCTGTCGACAAGACGCGCGCTATGCTTGCAGATTACAGGCGCAAATGGGGAGCGTCGAAACTTAATGTCTATGAAGGACCTCGACGCGGTTTTGTCGGGAATTTCATGACACTGACATGCAATACGCAGGTTCAGGCCGATTATTACTCTTTTTCCGACCAAGACGATATTTGGCATGCCGACAAACTCGAGCATGCGCTGCAATGGTTGAGAACCGTGCCTGCGGATACGCCGGCTTTATATTGCTCACGCACGCAACTGGTGGATGAAGAGAATCAGTTGATCGGCCTTTCCCCACTATTTCAACGACGCCCTGCATTCGAAAATGCGCTTGCCCAGAATATCGCGGGGGGCAACACCATGGTCTTCAATAATGCAGCTCGCCAACTTCTGCTGCAAGCGGGCCCACTCGTCGATGTTGCTGCACATGACTGGTGGCTTTATCTTGCAGTGACGGCCTGTGGCGGCCAGGTGAAATACGACCCTCGCCCATCTTTGCGTTACCGACAACACACTAGCAATCTAATAGGCGCCAATCGCGGACTGCTAGCGAGGCTGACACGAATCCGCATGCTTTTTAAAGGCCATCTGAAAGATTGGAATGAGCGCAACATTGAAGCATTGACGCAATTGCAGGGCTTGATGCCACCCACGAATGTCACTCTGCTGAATGAATTCACCAGTGCACGCGACAGCCGCTTACTAGGGCGAATTAAGAAATTCAGGGCTTCGGGTATCTATCGACAAACTGCTTTAGGCAATTTTGGCATGCTCGTGGCAGTCATATTCAACAAGCTTTGAGAATCTCGTGAAAATTCTTCTCCTCGGCAAAGATGGCCAGGTGGGCCAGGAATTACAGCGTACCCTGCTCCCCCTGGGTGAGGTTGTTGCACTTGGACGCCACGGCGCCGACCTAAACGATCTGGAAGCACTCCATTCGACGCTCCACGCCCATCGGCCGGACACCATTGTCAATGCGGCCGCATACACCGCAGTGGACAAAGCCGAAAGCGATCAAGACATGGCTGCGCAGATAAATTGCCGTGCCGTTTCGGCGTTAGCGCAGTACGCCAAGGCACACGATGCCTTATTGACCCACTATTCCACCGACTATGTCTTCGACGGAGCGGGTGAAGACCCCTACACCGAAAACGATACCGTCGGTCCGCAGAGCGTATATGGCGCGACGAAGCTGGCCGGCGAGCAGGCGATTATAGACAGCGGTTGTAAAGCGCTCGTGTTCCGCACCAGCTGGGTATTCTCTTCCCAGGGCGGCAACTTCCTGAAGACCATCCTGCGCCTCGCGCACACGAAAAGTAGCTTGAATGTAGTCGCAGATCAATTTGGCGCTCCGACCTCGGCAGAGTTGATTGCCGACGTCACTGCGCTTGCCATCTGCAGCTATCGCAAGAAGCAGTTTTCTGAAGGCATCTACCACCTGAGCGCCTCAGGCACAGCGAGCTGGTATGAATTTGCGCGCTACATCGTCTCTCAGGCATCCATTCGCGGTGCCACGCTGCAGCTCACCGCCGATGGCATAAATGCGATTCCAGCGCGGGACTATCCTACTCCAGCAAAGCGACCGCACAATTCTCGGCTGAACACCAGCAAGCTTTCGCAGGCGCTGCAACTGCAATTACCACATTGGACTGCGCACACCGACCGCGCCATTGACCAACTTATCAAAATCGGAATTCCAACATGACGCGCAAGGGCATAATATTGGCAGGCGGGTCTGGCACCCGCCTGCATCCGGCGACGCTGGCCATCAGCAAACAATTGCTCCCGGTTTTCGACAAGCCGATGATCTATTATCCGCTGACCACGCTCATGTTGGCCGGCATCCGCGATATTCTCATTATTTCCACGCCACAGGACACGCCGAGATTTAGCCAATTACTTGGCGATGGTTCGCAATGGGGGTTGAATCTCGAATATGCCGTGCAACCGTCTCCCGACGGTCTTGCCCAAGCATTCATAATTGGCGAGTCATTTATCGGCAACTCCAATTCTGCCTTAGTGCTCGGCGACAACATCTTTTATGGACACGATTTCCAACGCCTCCTGGAAAGCGCTGACGCGCGCCCTGAAGGTGCCAGCGTATTTGCCTACCACGTGCATGATCCCGAACGATATGGCGTAGCAGAGTTCGACACGAATGGTCGTGTGCTGACTCTGGAAGAAAAGCCGGCTCAACCGAAATCAAACTATGCCGTGACCGGTTTGTATTTTTACGACAACGAAGTTGTTGATATAGCCAAAGGCATCAAACCCTCGGCACGTGGAGAACTCGAAATAACGGATGTCAACCGAGTCTACCTTGAGAAAGGCCGCCTCTCAGTCGAGATCATGGGCCGCGGCTACGCCTGGCTCGACACTGGAACCCATGAGTCCCTGTTGGAAGCAGGCCAGTTTATTGCAACGCTGGAAAACCGTCAGGGGCTGAAAGTGGCGTGCCCTGAAGAAATCGCTTTCCGCCAAAAGTGGATTTCCGCCCACGACTTGGAAAAGCTGGCCGCACCATTGGCTAAAAATGGTTATGGTCGATATCTCAAGCGACTGCTCGTAGAAAAGGTTTACTAATGAACGCAATCAAACAGGCCATTCCTGACGTTTTGGTTTTTGAACCCCGAGTATTCGGTGACGCACGTGGCTTTTTCTTCGAGAGCTTTAACAGGAAGGTATTTGAAGAAGCTACTGGCATCCGGCGCGACTTCGTGCAGGATAATCATTCGCGTTCGTCCAAGGGTGTCTTGCGCGGCTTGCACTACCAAATCCAACAAGCCCAGGGAAAGCTCGTGCGCGTAAGCGAAGGAGCCGTCTTTGACGTCGCCGTTGACATCCGGAAGGCCTCGCCCACCTTCGGGCAATGGGTAGGCACGATTCTTTCTGCAGAGAACAAGCGCCAAATGTGGGTGCCGGAAGGGTTCGCGCACGGATTTCTAGTAATTTCTGAGTACGCTGAATTTCTATACAAAACCACAGATTATTACGCGCCAAAATACGAGCGGTGCATCAGTTGGGATGACGCCTCGATTGGCATTGACTGGCCACTGGCAGGTGCCACGCCTGTGATGTCCGAAAAAGACCTTAAGGGCAGAAGTTTGCTAGAGGCGGAGGTTTTTCCATGATTCTCGTAACCGGGGGTTTGGGCTACATCGGATCACACACCTGTGTTTCGCTCTCGAATGCCGGCCAAGACGTCTTAGTCTTAGACAACCTGAGCAACTCGAAAGCCAGCGTGCTGCAGCGTCTGCGGGAAATCTGCCCGAACTCCGTCCAATTCGAAAAAGGCGACATCCGCGACAAAGCAGCGTTGTCGCGAGTATTCGATGCTTACGAGATAAGTGCCGTATTACACTTCGCTGGTCTAAAAGCCGTCGGAGAATCGACCAAGTCGCCTATTTCATATTACGACAATAACATTGGAGGCACGCTGTGCCTGCTCGAGGCGATGACCGCTGCGAAGGTAAAGACTTTGGTCTTTTCTTCCTCCGCGACCGTATACGGCGATAGTTGTATTGTGCCAATTGCAGAAGACAATCCGCGCTCTGCGACCAACCCGTATGGTCGCAGCAAGCTTTTTATCGAAGACATCCTAGCTGACCTGCACAGCTCCGACACCCAGTGGCGCATCGCGCGTCTGCGTTATTTCAACCCAGTTGGCGCCCATGAAAGTGCTCGTATTGGTGAGGACCCCGTAGGCATACCCGCCAATCTGATGCCGTATCTCGCACAGGTGGCTGTTGGTCGACGTGAACGTCTGAACGTGTTTGGAGGCGACTATCCAACCCAGGATGGCACGGGCGTGCGTGACTACGTTCATGTCATGGATCTGGCCGAAGGCCACGTCGCTGCGCTTCTTGGTCTGCAAGGTCAAGGAGGCATGCTCACCGTCAACCTAGGCACCGGAAGGGGCACCTCAGTTTTAGAACTCATCGACGCGTTTTCGCAGGTTTCACAACGCGAAATTCCTTACCAGATCGTTGACCGTAGGCCGGGCGACGTCGCCCAATGCTACGCCGCCGTCGACCAAGCAGAACAGATTCTTGGCTGGAAAGCCAAACGCGACCTGGCAGACATGTGTGCGGACCACTGGCGCTGGCAAGTCGAAAATCCGAACGGATACCCCGAGTTGTAGGAGCGAGCACTATGCAGCAATATTCAAGCAGCGGGCGCGAAATGATCGCGAGCCTGTGGCGCAATCGCTCACTTATCCTGGCGTTAACGAAACGGGAAGTTATCGGCCGGTACCGCGGTTCCGTGATGGGCCTGGCTTGGTCCTTTTTCAATCCCATCCTGATGTTGACGATCTACACGTTCATCTTCTCAGTGGTATTCAACGCTCGCTGGGGTGGAAGCACAGAAGGGAGCAAAACGGAATTTGCGCTGATTTTGTTCGTCGGACTCATCGTGCACGGTTTGTTCGCGGAATGCGTGCTGCGTGCGCCAAGCCTGATCCTGAACAACGTCAATTATGTGAAAAAGGTGATTTTCCCTCTAGAAATTCTGCCCTGGGTTGCTTTCGGTGCGGCGCTGTTTCACACCTGCATCAGCCTGATTGTGTTACTGGTAGCGCGTGTTCTCCTGCAACACGATTTACCTTGGACAGCCCTACTGTTTCCACTTTTGCTCATTCCATTGATTCTAGGGACGTTAGGTATCAGTTGGTTCCTGTCCGCTCTGGGAGTTTACGTGCGAGACATCGGCCAGATCACGAGCATGCTGACTACAGTCCTTCTGTTTATGTCGCCGGTGTTCTATCCGATCAGTGCGTTGCCTGAAAGGTATCAAGTTCTGGTTAACTTGAACCCACTGGCCTACCTGATTGAAGAGAGCCGCAACTTGCTGATTTTCGGAGTTCTTCCGGATATCAGGCACTGGGCCATTCTGATGGTTATCAGCGCTGCAGTAGCCTGGTTGGGTTTCTTCTGGTTCCAGAAAACGCGCAAAGGATTTGCCGATGTCCTCTGATATCGCCGTCAAAATCGACGGGCTCAGCAAGAGCTACCATATTTTCGACAAGCCCCGAGATCGTCTGCTGCAGATGATTTTCGGCAGTCGCAAGCAGTACTACAAGGAGTTCTGGGCGCTGCAGACGTTATCGATGGAGATTCGCAAAGGCGAGACCATCGGCCTGATCGGACGTAACGGCAGCGGAAAGTCCACGTTGCTGCAATTAATCTGTGGCACACTCAATGCGACGACCGGCACGATAACGACGCATGGCCGAGTGGCTGCGCTTTTGGAATTAGGATCGGGATTTAACCCCGAGTTTACGGGTCGCGAGAACGTCTACCTGAACGCGGCGATGCTAGGCTTGACCGAGGATGAAATCACCGAGCGTTTTGACGATATTGCCGCATTCGCCGACATCGGCGACTTTATCGAACAACCAGTCAAGACATATTCGAGTGGTATGTATGTGCGGCTTGCTTTCGCGGTTGTGGCGCACGTGAGCGCTGACATCCTCGTGATCGATGAAGCTCTAGCAGTCGGGGATGCGGTCTTCACACAGAAGTGCATGCGCTTTCTGCGCCGCTTCCAAGAAAACGGCACCATTCTTTTTGTCAGCCACGACATCGGCGCCGTGACTTCCCTGTGCCAGCGAGCTTATTGGTTGGATAAAGGCGTGCTGCGTATGTCTGGAACGCCCAAAGATATCAGTGCCGCATATATGGCCGACATATATGAAGCCCAACAAGGGCCAAGTGCAACGCCGCCTGCGAAGTCTGCGGCGCCGTCGGATAGCCCTAAACAGATTGTGGAATCTCCTCCCCCCGACTTTCGCGACATGCGGCTGGATTTCCTGAACCAAACCCAGTTCAGGAACGACATCCAGCTGTTCACTTTTGAAGAGGACGCCAAAGCATTTGGTAAGGGCGGCGCAAGCATTGAGAACGTGCAATTGCGCGATACGGAAAACCGGCCGTTGCAATGGGTCGTGGGTGGCGAACGAGTCAGCTTGCACGTATCATGCCGCGCCCACCAAGACGTTTTCTCTCCAATCGTGGGCTTCTTCATCAAGGATCGCCTAGGGCAGGTGCTGTTCGGAGACAACACATACCTGACCCACATGGACGCCCCGCTGAGCGTTCCTGCAGGCACATCCTTTTCGGCTTCCTTCTCGTTTTCCATTCCCATTCTGCCTATCGGCGACTACAGCATCAACGTCGCATTAGCAGAAGGAAACCAGCAGGACCACATCCAGCATCAGTGGATTCACGAAGCCCTGATTTTCCGGTCTACCTCGAGCTCAATAACAACAGGTCTGGTCGGGATTCCCATGGAATCGATCAAACTGACGCTCGGCGACTGATTATTAAGAGAATGACATGGAATTTACTGGCGAACGTTTCATCCCCACGCTTCCTGGCGACATACGCCTCGAACACCTGCATCGTTATGAGTGGTGCACCGCTCACATCCAGGGCAAACGCGTGCTTGATATCGCGTCCGGCGAGGGCTATGGCTCGTATGCTATGTCGCGCAACGCAAAGAGCGTTGTTGGCGTCGATATTTCTGCAGAAGCTGTCAATCACGCCCGTGCAAAGTATATTGACAGGCCTAATCTGACCTTCATTGAAGGCAGCGCGGCGAGCATTCCTTTGCCTGATCACAGTGTGGACATAGTCGTCTCCTTCGAAACGATCGAGCATCATGATCAGCACGAAGAAATGATGTCGGAGATTCGACGCGTCCTGACACCCGATGGCCTGTTGATCATGTCGTCGCCTAACAAGAAGATCTATTCTGATCTGGCGGGTGGCGATCACAATCACTTCCACGTCAAAGAGCTTTACTTTTCAGAGCTTGATGCGTTGATAGGTCGCTATTTCGCAAATGTCAGATACTACGGCCAGCGCGTCACTGCAACTTCCCTGCTCATGCCCCTGAAACGGGAGCCCGGCGACAGTGTCCAGGCGCTCACAGAGACCGAAGACGGCGTCAGCCGTGCCACGCCCGCATCGATTGAACCCATGTATTACCTGGCTGTAGCCAGCAACATCGCACTACCAGACACTGCCCGCACAACTGCCTTTTTTTCCGAATGCGACAACGCGTTCTACGAAAAGCAGCGAGAAGTGCTCGACTTAAGTGCTGAAATTCGCAGGATGAGCGACTACATCGCCGAGATCTCCGGTGCCCTGCGAGTACGGGATGACGACCTAAATTTTGTCAGTCAGGAATTCGCTACGACTCGAAAGGATCTGCAATCTGCTCAAGTCGAAATCGCCGTGTTGCAGAATACGCGATGCGCACGCTGGACTCGCAAGCTACGCTCGTTTTTCGGCAAAGCCTGACATCCTCACTACACACTCGTATGAAAATCGCCTTCGTCAGCCAGCCTGAATATTTTCGCTTCTGCTACGAGCAAGACCTCAGCGCAGATAACGAGGTGCGGGAATTTCCGTTCCATTTCGGAATGAAGGAAGAAGAACTTGCGGATTTAATCGCCTTCGACGCGGACGTCAATTTTTTCTTCCGAGGCGAGTTCTTCCCCTCAACACTCCTACCACGATTGCGCGGCACGAAAATCGCTCTCTCAAGCGAGCCGTTTCCCCGCAACTTGGGAAACAAACTGGAATACACACGCGATTCGATCAAGCGATATTTGGATTTCCGTTCGCGGATTCGCACCCAGCAGTTCGACTATGTGTTTCATTATGATGAAGCCTCACTGGAATTTATGGCCCGAGACGGCTTACATCTTTCGGGCGCCTTTGCTTTTCCTGTGGCCACCGACACTTATGTCGACCGTCAGCTCGAACCCAAGTGGGACATGTTTTTCATCGGGCGGAGCACTGCGCATCGTGAACGCTTCTTCGGCCCCCTGAAGCACCATTTCAAGTTTTTGCACATTTGCCACGGCGTCTTCGGCCCGCCGCTGATTGAATACATGGCGCAAGCCAAGATTAATCTCAATGTGCATGCGGAAGCTGAGATTTCTTGGGAGCCTAGAATGCAGATGCTGCTGGCGACAGGCGCATTCGTGATCTCGGAACCAATTACGCCAAACCGCTATTTGCGTCCCGGTGTGGATTATGTGGAAGCGACTTCACCGTCCGACATGTATGAGAAGGTGGCCTATTATCTAGAGCATGACGACGAGCGCCGCCGCATTGCATCTTCCGGGAAGGCACGCATTCAGGAAATCTTGAGTGCCAAATACAACTTCCAGCAGTTGATTGTAGATCTGCACCAAGGCAAGTATCCTCGTTTCAAGACTTCCGAGTCCTCTCGCGGCGTGACCGCCTTAGCCAAGTACTTCAATATAGAATTCCGCGCACGCGCCTTCATCCGCAAGCTACTGAAATAATATTGGATTATGGCGTTTTGCCACCCCAACTACTGAAAATGCCCACCTCGCCAGAAAAGAAAATGAAGATCGGCTATATCGTGCCCAGTTGCTCAGTGTCCGGTGGCATGGCGGTCATTTGCCAGCATGCGAACCGCTTGCGTAAACGGGGCCACGAAGTCGTGTTTCTCTCTACCGTAGAGATCCGTCCGATGGACTGGTTCCCAGGCCAACACGTGTCAATCCACGATGCGGCCACTTGGGAAGGGGATCTGGACATCGTTGTGGCCACCGGCTGGAGCACGGCATTCTGGCTTCCGCGCATTACCGCCCGGGTGAAATGTTATTTCGTGCAGTCCGACGAAACGCGCTTCCACCCGGACGACTCCCGTTGGCAGCACCTGACGACACTTACGTATTACTTCGGCGTGCACTACCTGACGGAGGCACGTTGGATACGTGAATGGCTCAAGAAAAGCTTCGGACACGACGCCGCGTTAGTGCCGAACGGCCTGGACCCTGAGATTTTCGGTCCGGCCGTGCCGCTCGAGGCAAAGGGCACGAAACCCCGCATTCTTCTTGAGGGGGCCATCGGTCTGCCCTACAAGGGCATGCGCGAAGCCTTCGAGGCGGTGCAGGACATTGATGCCGAAGTCTGGTGCGTTAGCTCGTATGGAGCTCCGGAACCCCATTGGCACTGCGATCGGTTCTTCGAGCACGTACCGATGCAAGAAATGCGCAATATCTATTCCAGCTGCGACATCTTGCTTAAATTGAGCCGCGTCGAGGGTTTTTTTGGCCCTCCGATGGAAATGATGGCATGTGGCGGCGCGACAGTCGTGGGGCGGGTCACGGGCTATGACGAGTACATCGTCGATGGGCAAAATGCGCTAGTGGTGGACGCCTTGGACATTGATGCAGCACGCGATGCCGTTCAGCGCCTGATCGACGACCACACGCTGCGCAACAACCTGATTTCAGCCGGCGCTCAAACTGCTCGCGAATGGGATTGGGAGAGCTCGATAGATACGCTGGAGACATTCTACGCAAAGCTCGCGGCCGACCCCCAATGCTGGTATGACAGCTCGCCTCGTCCTAAGTACGACCGAAGCATCGCGTTCGCCTACGACATGATGTCGCGCAGCATATTGCCTGAAGACATCGTGCCCGTTACGGCTAGCAGCCCCCAAGAGGCCTTTCCGCCCCATGTGCAACGCCTTGCCGTGTATATGGCGAACTCCTCCGCATTTCGGCGCTTTGCCGACTTTGCGCGTGCTGGGTACCACGTCTACAAGAAGGTGCGTGGCAAAGCAGGCGGGCTAAAGCGGCGATTGAAGCGCCTTCTCTAAACGTCAGAAACGCGGTCGACATGGAAATGACCTTAGGTAACGCTTACGAAGCGCAGGTCAAACCCAAAGTGGTGTGGCCTTCCGCGGATGGATTGGAGCCGTGTGCTCACCGCTAATAAGCGAATTGGATCGAAGTCGATATACCCGCGGAACTCAGCGATTCATGCCCTATTTAGTCTCTTACCTCGCCCTGCTAGGCTGGCATTACCGCGTCGCCGGCACGCTATCGTCTCGGTAGCCTCCTGGCTGCTGTTGACTGTCGTCACAGCGGTGTTGATAGGTGACTTATTCTGTTCCGCCACGCTCAGGCAGCATCCGCGACTTTGCAACGCGCCAACTAGGCTGTTAATCGGGCTGCTGCTGTACAACCTGATCTTGTTTCTGACTGGAATGCTGTTGCCCTACGGCTTGGCGACGCATGCTTTCGTTCTGATACTGGGGGCCATTCTCCTCTGGGTACGGGCTTTTGGGGCGGGCAAAGTACAGATCCTTAGTCCAGTCCACCCCTCTGAGAATTTACTCTTTTTGCTTGGCGTCGCGGCTGTCACAATCTGGTGCTGGGACCTCCTGCGTCCAATCGAGATCAGAGCAGACACGGCCATCATCCGTGCATGGATGGATATTTTCTATCATCTTAGTCAGATTGCATCGTTTGCAGCTTCGCGCGGGCTTGGCACGCTGTTTGATGTCCAAATGGCGGGGGCACCCGCCCAACCGTATCACATGGCTAGCTACATGTTGCCGGCTGCCTTGGTCGACGCGACGGGGGTTTCGACGTATGTCGCCTACGCTAGCTTATTGACCCCGCTGGGCTTGCTGATGACAGTCATGGGCGCGTACTCGCTTGCCGCAGCTGCTTTTGGCAAATGGCCCGCGTTAGCAGGCGCAGCCGCCTTAATTTTGCTGCCTGACGCCGCGCAACAGGGTTTCGGCAATCATCCTTTCCTCGGCTACCATTGGCTGCAGCAGATCGCTCCTGCCCAGATGTACGGCGTAGCTAGCGCCGCTGTGGTGTTTGCCCTGGTGTTGGAAGGATGCCGCAGCGCACGGCTGACACTTATCCTGTGCAGTTACTTCTTTGTCCTGGCCACATTGTTGTACAAGGTCCAGATCTTCGTCGCGATCTCGCTTTTAGCCCTAGTATTGCCGGTGTTCTATATGAGAGGACGATGGGCCAGATTTCGCCGCACCAGCAGAGTGCCCTTTCGATAATACAAAGCGGTCCTGCTCGGCCAAGTATTCATGTTGCACGAGCAACAAGGCATCCAGGCAGGACATGTTGCCGCCTATGTGACCAACGCCGCTCTCGAAGTGCATTCGAAGCAAGCGTCTCTTGGCCCTCAGAACATCCGCATTAGAAATGGGCATGCGTTTCCTTAATTAGCTTGATACGCGACATCAAATGTCTTCAAGCAAATCGTCGACAAATATCAACTCGCGACACGCTATCGCACCGAAATGTAGACGCCTAATATGATGACCAACGCGCCCGCCAATGACGTCCATTTGAATGCTTCGCCCAAGAAAAAATGCGCCATAATCGGAACAATAACGAAACCCAAAGCGATAAAGGGATAGGCAGTGCGCAGCGGAATCTCCTTCAAGACCCAAAGCCAGGCGATCGTGGCAAACCCGTACACCGCCAAAGCGATTATTAACGCAGGATTCAACAGAAAGCCCTGAAAAATCCCCTTGCCTTGCACGTCTATTTTTGACGCCGCGACTTTGAACAATACCTGCCCAACAGACAAGGACAGCACAGTAAAAAGGGTACCCAATAGTTGTTTAAAAGTAATCACTGTATGCCTCTTTTCTTAAGCAATGACGCCTTGTGCAGGGTCTTCTGCGGCACATGCGATATGTCATATCCGATAAACGCGAGCACCAATTGAATTCCAATCAAGACTGGCAATGCTGCCAACATCACAGTACCCGCCGGCGCAGCCTCTCCGCTGACGCTCGCTCCAATCCAATGCGAGGCTCCGTAGATCACTCCGAAGGCAAATAATAGAAGTCCAATAGGCAACTCTAGCGAAGCGATTGAAAAATCGCGAAGATAATAATTGTAAAAAATCCTTTTTATCGAATTTCGCAAATGTTTAACTGAGAATTCACCCACAATTTTCGAGATTTTCAGGTTGCTAACTTCGTCAGCATAACGGGCGTCCATCGGCACATCGACTACCACCGCCCCAATCAAATTAAGACGGAAAAGAATGTCTGTCTCAAAGAAATAACGTTCGCTTATTTTCTCGAATGGAAGGTGTTCAGCGACGCGAGCGTGAATAGCAGTGTATCCATTTGTTGGATCGAACAAATCCCAATATCCTGACGAGAATTTTGTCATGAAGGAGAGCACGGCATTGCCGAAAAGCCGCTTTCCCGGCATGGCTCGCAAAGTCTCCAAATCGAAGAAGCGGTTGCCTTTCGTATAGTCAGCTTCGCCAGCGATAATGGGTGCAATGAAGTCTGGAATCAAACGAGGGTCCATTTGCCCATCCCCGTCCACTTTCACAATAATTTCATCGCCTGCGTCAATTGCCGCACGATAGCCCGTCATAACAGCACCGCCCACGCCGCGGTTTACATCGTTACGCAACACCGTGACGCGCGCGTCCTGACAGTGTTCTGTGACATAGGCACCCGAGCCGTCTGGACAGCAGTCGTCGACCACGAAAATTCGATTGACTTCAGGACCAATTTCAGAAATGACACCCAAAATATGACGCGTAACTTTGTAGGCGGGAATTACGACAGCAACAGAAATGTGATTTATTTTGGGCATGGCACCTTCAACCGATAAAGAAGCGATCGAGCAAAAGCTGAGGCATTTTTGCAAAAGTCAATAGGGCGATTACAGCCAAGAGAAAGATGGAAGCTTGCGCACCCTTCGTCCTGAAGCCACGATCCCCACTCAACGCATAAGCAAGGGCGACGAGAGGAACTGCGAAATATCTACCTTGCACCCCATTGATCACGTTCGTGGGGAACTTATTCCACTGGACCAGCAATGCAAAATAGATTGTAAAACAAGCCCCCACAAACATAATGAGGAGAGAAAGCCGAGGAAGCCAATCCTGCTTTATATTTTTTATCGAAATGGAAAGCCCTGCAATCAGCACAAACAGAAGTGCCACTACATTATAAAATCCCGTTCTGAATTTGGTATCCAACCAACCGAGCACACCAACGAATTGGGCGGCGTACGATTTTATGTTGTAAGGATGGCTAATCGTGTCGTACATAATCTTCAACATTTGATAAGGATGCTGAAGATAATAATTCATTACTTGCAGATGGGTGTAACCCTCATGCTGCAGGCCCCCATCTTGGTTACTCGCGACAGAAGTATACAACCAAGCCAGGACCAGAGCTGTTACCCCAAAAGCCTGCCACAAATAAAGCCAGCGCCTGCGCACCAGCGCTAGAGCAAAAGGCATAAGAATAAATGACGCAATTTGAATTCGACTAGTCGCTAAAACAAAAATAAGGGCGATCAGTACGTACGACCATTTCGTTGAATCTCCGCCGTCATCGCGAGCCAATCGCATGAATATACTGACGGCGAGGATAGTGAGCGACAGCGAAAACCCGTCCATGCCAGCTCCCATGAGCTGGAACACCGTCATTGGAATGAGCAACAAACCAACTGTTAATGGATTGGTTGGAAAAATACTGATAGCCAGCAGAAATGCGGCCATACTCGCCAAAAAGGCTGCATACCTGGCCAAATAGTACGACTGTTGAATCGACAGATTGAGGGCCTCACCGACGGCCAACCCTAACGCCTGAGGTAAATAAATTGCTGGAAAATAATAGCTCGTAGTCGGAATTTCGAAGAAATACTTGATTCCTGACCATCTCATCGAAGACAGCTCGGAAACTCTTTCCGCTGAAACCTTTACATCTGGTCGACCAGGAAATGGGCCTTGCGCATCCAACGCGTACTTAATTAGGCTCCCGTCCATCATCCCGCCGGATTTTTTGCCCTCCTTCGCTTCCAGGAACACCACACCGTCCGTGAGCAAATACGCCCTCATGATATGCACGGGTTCATCGGGCGATTGCATAGGGGGGACGAGACGATTGAATATCATAAAAATCGCGATTATTGCCGCGATCGCGATCCAACCATTCCGAGAGGAGAGCGGTCTAGCAGACGCTTCTTTGGGCCATCCCGGGCTCGAGTTCCGTAACGTGTCGATCAATTTGATTTTTTATCTCCGAGTCGCCCGAGAAAAATAATTGGCGCGTGATTCAGGAAATGAATCAACGCGCCTTAAAACGATACCTTAAGGAATTTTACATATACTTCGATCAATTCACCCCAGCCGCATGCGCCTGCTCATCCGCATGGTACGAAGACCGCACCATCGCCCCCACCGCAGCATGCGAGAACCCCATCGCATACGCTTCACGCTCAAACATCGCGAACGTATCCGGGTGCACATACCGCAACACCGGCAGATGGTGCTCCGACGGCTGCAGATACTGGCCGATCGTCAGCATATCCACGTTGTGTTCGCGCATATCCCGCATGACTTGCAGGATTTCCTCATCCGTTTCACCCAGGCCCAGCATCAGCCCTGACTTGGTGGCGACTTCGGGATGCAGCTTCTTGAACTCGGCCAGCAGCTTCAGGGAGTGCATGTAGTCCGAACCCGGGCGTGCCTGCTTGTACAGACGCGGCACGGTTTCCAGGTTGTGGTTCATGACGTCCGGGGGGCCGGCGTTCAGGATGGTCAGTGCGCGGTCCAGGCGGCCGCGGAAGTCGGGCACCAGCACTTCAATACGGGTCGTGGGCGACAGTTCGCGGATGTGCGTGATGCAGTCCACGAAGTGGCCGGCGCCGCCGTCGCGCAGGTCGTCGCGGTCCACCGAGGTGATGACCACATACGACAGCTTCAGCGCGGCGATGGTGCGCGCGAGGTTTTCGGGTTCTTTGGTGTCCAGCGGGTCGGGGCGGCCATGGCCCACATCACAGAACGGGCAGCGGCGGGTGCACTTGTCGCCCATGATCATGAACGTGGCGGTGCCCTTGCCGAAGCATTCGCCGATGTTCGGGCAGGACGCTTCTTCGCAGACCGTGTGCAGGTTGTGCTCGCGCAGGATGCGTTTGATGTCGTAGAAGCGCGAGCCGGGCGCGGCGGCCTTCACGCGAATCCACTCAGGCTTCTTCAGGCGCTCGGCCGGAACGATCTTGATGGGGATGCGTGCCGTCTTGGCCTGCGATTTCTGTTTTTGCGTCGGATCGTAGACGGCTTCCGCGGGAGCGGCCGCAGCGGCGGATTCGTTCGAGGGGACAGGGGACTCGGCGAGCGTGGACATTGGGCACCTTCAAAACCGGTGCGCAAAGCAGCCCGGTCTGAGACAAAAAAGGCATTTTACCCTTCGCCGCCCGAGTACGCCCGCACAGGGCGGATGGCCGCCCGCCTCGGCTGCGGACGCCCCCCGCAGGCTGGGTTATCGTCTTGCCTGACCCATCCGCTGAAATCCCCCTCTTTTCCGATCCGATGTCTCTTCTCCCCCCGCCACGCCTCGTCGCCCTGATCGCCCCCCGCCTGGATACCGGCCCCATGAGCCGGGCCATCCAGGCCTGTGCGGAACGGTTGGCGCCCGAGGGTTATTTTCTGGCGGCGGGCCCCTGGCACGACCCCGCCATGCTGCCGCAACTGGCCGCCCTGCAACCGGCCGCCGCACTCGTCATGGGTCCGCTGGACGAGCCGGCCTTGCGCGCCGGGCTGGCTGCGCTGGAAAT
>Ga0213829_1001392_pt1 | contig 17309 bp, 16 predicted proteins | sample MC6MC0896MG_FD_180665 | JGI IMG/M metagenome (GOLD analysis project Ga0213829, IMG submission 180665) | Enriched soil aggregate microbial communities from Iowa State University, Ames, United States - MC6-MC0896-MG | ecosystem: Environmental > Terrestrial > Soil > Unclassified | place: USA: Iowa...
AACACCGCCGGATCCAGGACGCCGTGCTCCACCACGTAGTCGATCATGAGCTGGCGGATCTCCTGCTGGCTGTTGGTCAGCACGGGGGCCTGGGTGACACCCGGGAAGCTGCCGCCGCCGCTCTGCCTGTAGTTGTTGATGGCCAGGGCGAATTCCATGCCGTCAGCCACCGGCGCTCCCCCGTAGCTCAGCCCCTGGATGCGCTGGCCTGACGGGCGCGCGACGTCGATCGCGTACTCCAGCGGCGCGTCCAGGCCGAAAACGATGTCGTAGTTGTAGTCCGGAGTTCCCGCGGGAGCCAGCGCGGTCGGGGCGTTGGTCAGATCGGCGGCCGCCACCGTGGTTCCCGTGACGGTCTTGTAGTACGTCGCGGACCACTCGAGGTATGCCTTGACCTGGGCTCCGGTGAGCTTGATGCTGAGCAGCGTGTTGTCGAAGATGTAGAGTCCCGCGATGTCCCGGATCGTCAGCGGGCCCGCCGCCACGTCGACCGAGCGTGAGAAGGGCGCGGCGATCGACAGCACGGGCAGCCCGGCGTTCGGGCCGCCCGCCAGTTCGGCCTTGACGCGGGTCGCCTGGACGAAGTTGATGGCGTCGATCGCCGCGCTGTCCTCCCAGCAGGCCGTGGCCGTGGAGAGCGGCGCGGTGGACGAGCCGATGGCGGTGTTGACGTACTTCACGGCCTCGCGGTGGGCCGAGGTGACGGCCCGGACCACGGCGGGATCCTCGGGCGCGGTCTTGGCGTCCAGCAGGTGCGAGTGAGCGGACTCGACCTTCCAGTGGCCACGGTCCTTGACGAGGTCCAGGTCCATGACCGAGACACGCATGCCCCAGCGCAGCGGTTCGGTGAGTAGGACCTGACGGCCCGTGGCCTTGTTGGTGACGAAACGCTCCGGGATCTCCTGGTGCGCGTGGCCGACCAGGATGGCGTCGATGCCGGGCACCTCTTCGGCAAGCTGGCTGGAGGCGTTCTCCGGGAACGGCAGAGCATCCCCGTAGGAGGAACCCGGGGTCGCGCCGGAGTGGCAGGAGACGATCACGACGTCCGCGCCGGCGGCCCGCACCTCGGGGATGACCTTCTTCGCTTCCTCCACGATCCCGTTGAAGTCGAGCTTGCCTTCGACGTTGTGCTTGTCCCACAGCGCGCAGCCCGGGGTCACGAAGCCCACGATGCCCACCGTCACCCAGCCCGCGGACGTCCGGACCCGCTTGAGCACGTAGGGGCTGAAGGCACGCGCCGCCCGGCCCGCCACGTGGACGTTGGCGCCCAGGACCGGGAAGGTCAGCTGGCGCTCCCAGGTCCGCAGGTGGTCGATGCCGTAGTTGAACTCGTGATTCCCGAGTGCCACCGCGTCATAGCCCACCGCGTTCATGGCCAGCGCCATCGGATGCTTGACCGTGCGGGAGGCCGGACGGATCTTGGCGAAGTAATAGGCGAGGGGCGTGCCCTGGATGGTGTCCCCGGCGTCGATGGTCAGGGTGCTGGACTCACCGCGTTCGGCGCGGACCGCCTTGATCAGCGAAGAGGCCTGAGCGATGCCGATCTGATTGCCGGCCTTGTCCGAGTACGCGGCGTCCTTGAAGTAATCCCAGTTGAAGACATTGTTGTGCAGGTCCGTGGTCCCGAGCACGGTCAGCCGGAAGCGCTTGGCACCCCGGCCCGGGCTGGCTTCGGCGGGAGCGGCGGCGAGGAGGGCTCCGGCGCTGGAGCCCGCGACGACGGCGGCGCTCAGCATGGCACGGCGGCTGACGGTGCTGGTTTCACTCATGGGTAACCTCTGCGGGGTGACGATGGATTGACGCCCGGCCGGCAGGCACGAGCAGCGGGCCGAGGGGCCCAGAGCGCCAGTCTAGGCCGCCGCCGCAGCCCTGGGAAGGAGTTGTGAAACGATTCCTGAATTGTTCACCGGAGGTTCCCGCGACCGGAGACTCCTCGCGGTGATTAACGCGGAAGGTCCCGCCCACCGAAGTGGACGGGACCTTCCGAAGCAGACAGTCTCCCGCTCCTCAGAGGAGCGGGGAACCGACCAGCAGCAAGTGCTACTTGACGGAAACCGTGGCGCCGGCAGCCTCGAGCTGCTCCTTGGCCTTCTCGGCGGTCTCCTTGTTGACGCCCTCGAGGACGGCCTTGGGAGCACCGTCGACCAGGTCCTTGGCCTCCTTCAGGCCGAGGGAGGTCAGGGCGCGCACCTCCTTGATGACACCGATCTTCTTGTCGCCAGCGGCTTCGAGAACGACGTCGAACTCGGTCTTCTCTTCAGCCTCTTCAGCAGCAGCGCCACCGGCGGGGCCGGCAACGGCAACAGCAGCCGCGGTGACCTCGAAGGTCTCCTCGAACAGCTTGACGAACTCGGAGAGCTCGATGATGGTCAGTTCCTTGAAAGCTTCAATGAGCTCTTCGTTGCTGAGCTTCGCCATGATTGGCGTCCTTCCTGTAGTTGGTGCCTGCGCACCACAGTGTGTGGGTGGGGAGAAGAGGATCAGGCCTCTTCGGAAGCGGCCTCGGCCGGAGCCTCGGCAGGTGCTTCCTCAGCGGCGGGCGCCGGAGCGCCGTTCTCTTCTTCGAGCTTGATGCGCAGGGCATCAATGATGCGGGCAGCTGCGGCAGCCGGGGCCTTGAGGACACCGGCGACCTTCGCGAGCTGCAGCTCACGGGACTCAAGAGCGGCCAGAGCGGCAACTTCCGAAGCGTTAAGAGCCTTGCCCTCGAAGAAACCGGTCTTGATGACCAGCTGCTTGTTGGCCTTGGCAAAGTCCGTGAGGCTCTTCGCGGCAGCAACGGCGTCGCCCTTGATGAAAGCGATTGCGGTGGGGCCTGCGAGCTGGCCGTCGAACGCGTCGACACCGGCTTCCTTGGCTGCAATCGCGGTCAGGGAGTTCTTGACGACGGAGTACTTGGTCTCCGCGCCCAGGGAACGACGCAGCTCCTTGAGCTGTGCGACAGAGAGCCCGCGGTATTCGGTCAGGACAGCGGCGGTCGATTCCTTGAAATCGGTGGTGATCTCAGAAACTGCGGCCACCTTGTTCGGCGTTGTCATAACCCTCCTTCCGGGGAATCAGGCCGGTCAGGAAGGTCCTCGCTGCTCGCGGCGTGAGCCGCGCATCAGGTACTCAGGGGCACCAACAAAAAACGCCCCGCGCAGGCGCACGGGGCGTGGAAGAAGAACTTCTCGCTCAGGTCACCTGCGCCGGCCGCCCTTATGCTGAAGGGTCCTTCGATGGAGATCCACAGGCCTCTGCCAGGCAGAAACGCACAGGGATATCCAACAACCGACGGTCTTTGGTGGTTCAAGCTTACGGGAGACCGTGCGGGCGGAGCAAATCGGCGCCCGACGGCTCAGCTCAGGTGAGGCTGCCGCAGGTCGGGAAGCTGCTTCTGCCACAGCCCGGTCACCCCGGCGGTCCGGAAACCCAGCTGCTGGTTCACCCTGAGCAGGTACCGGTTCTCGAGCGCGTTCCAGGTGTAGATCACCCGGACGTCCGGGAACAGGTCCTGCAGTTGCTGCATGTTCGAGATCTTCAGCAGCAGGCCCAGCTTGTTGCCGCGATGCGCCAGCCGCACATGGGTCTCGTCCTGGAAGACCACGTCCTGCCGTTGCGGCAGGACACTGATGGTCGTGACGCCGACCAGGACACCCGTCTCGACGTGCTCGACGGCGGTGACCACCGTCCGCCGGCCCTGCGCCATGGCGATCTCCTCCGCCCTCCGCAGCGCCTCGACGTCGTAGTCCTCCCAGACGGCGGCGGGGACCCCGGCATCCGCGGCCGCTGCGAGGGTGAGGTCCTCCGCGGAGGAGTCCAGCGCCGTCATGTCGGCCAGCCAGCGCTCGGGGCAGCGGTCCCGCCAATGGTGCAGACGGTACCGGCCGTCATTCGCGGCTTCCGCCTCCGCCGCCAGCCGGCCCTCCAGCACCGTGTCCAGGGGCAGCGCGCAGGAGCTGAACTGTTCGATCCGTTCCAGGCTGTACCCGCTGCGCTGGGCGAAGTCCACGGAGCGGCTCGCGAGGGGCACGAAGCCCGGGCCGCTGTCCGGCTGCAGGCTGTCCTCCGTGTCCCCGAGGCTGGCCGCCGGGTGGTTCGTGTCCACCAGGAGATGCCGGCGGCCCTCCGAGCGGGCGAACTGCTCAGCCGCCCGGATGAGCTCGCGGCCCACACCGTGGCCCTGAGCCTCCGGCAGGATGTCCAGCGTGAACTCCGCGACGTCGATGTCGCCCAGGAGCGGCAGCGAGATGTCCGCGACCCCCACCATGACACCGTCCAGGGTCGCGGTCAGCAGCACCTGCCGCTCATAGGGGTCCCGCAGTTCGTAGAGCTTCTCCAGCGGGGTGTACGCGAGGTCATCGCTCCCCCAGGTGGCCAGCCGGACCCGCCGGGAGACGTCCACGGCCGCCAGGAAGTCCTCCGCGTCCGGGCCGTCCAGGGTGTCGGGGATCCACAGCTGCTCGATCCTGATGGTCATGCCCTGTCCCCTTCCCTCGACCCCCGGCCCAGATGCGCCTGCCACTGGCCATCGTGGCCGGCCGGGCGGAAGCCCATCGCGATGTTTATAGCAAGCATGTGCTGATTCTCGTCCGCGTTGTAGGTGTAGATCCTGCGCACCGCGGGGAACGCCTCCAGCAGCCGTTCGAAGTTGGCGGCTTTCATCCACTGGCCCAGCGCGTGCCCGCGGTGATCGGGAAGCACCAGGGTGTTGTCCTGCTCGGCCACCTCGGGATGGTCAGGAACGTATTCGAGCACCGAGTATCCGGCCAGCTCCCCCGTGGAACGGTGGCGCGCCGCGGTGGTCACCGCACGGACCCCACCGTCACGGCGGCGCGTGTCGATCTCCCGGACCCGGGCCTCGTCGAAGGCCTCCTCGCCGAGTTCCAGCCCTCCGAGCGGGATCTCCGTGGACATGCTGGTGGAGAGCCGGACCAGATCCGCGACGTACTCCTCCGGGGTCCCGTCGAACCACGTGACGAGTTCATAGTTCTCCGCGGCCCGGGCCTCCGCCTCTTCGAAGAGGGCATGGGCCGCCCGGCGAGACTCCTCGGACACCTCGAGCACGCTCGTCCGCTCCACCTGCACCAGCTCATAGCCCCGGTTCAGCGCGAACCGGACCGCCCGCGACCCCGCCGGGACGCTTCCGCTGCCCGTGGGCGGCAGGAGCTGCTCGCCGTCGTCGTCCGGGCCGCCGACCGGATGTTCGGTTCCCATCTGGACCACCGTGCGCCCTGCCGCCTGCGCCACGGACTCCAGGTGATCGGCCAGCGCGCGGCCGAGACCGCGGCCTTCGAAATCGGGGTGGACGCCGACGCTGAGCCAGGCCGTCTCCAGATTGTCCTTGAGCGGGAGATGGATCCAGGCCCGGGCGGCCACGCGCCCTTCCATCCGGACGAAGTAGACGTCCAGCCGCGCGTACTCCGTGTCCCGCCACATGATGAGACGTGCGCTGTTCGGACTGGCCAGGTCCAGGTTCCCCCGCATCCGCAGCACCAGGGCGTCGCTCAGCTCGCACACCGCCAGGAAGTCCCCGGCATCCGGAGATTCCAGGGACTCGGGCAGAACCAGCCGTTCGATGCTGAAGGTGTGCTCGGTCATGCTCCCACCCTAACCCGCACACCATCGCCCGCCTCCGAGGCATCACGGCAGCCGGAAACGCCAGAGGCCGCCCAGCGATGCTGGGCGGCCTCTGTCAGGTGAGGTCCTGCAGGCGTGGCCTGCGAGGGGCGACTAGGCGCCGAGGACGACCTTGGTCACGTTCGGGTCCACGGAGATGCCGGGGCCGAAGGTGGTGGCCACGGTGGCCTTCTGGATGTAACGGCCCTTGGCGGCGGTCGGCTTCAGACGAAGCACCTCTTCCAGAGCGGCGGCGTAGTTCTCGATGAGCTTCTCAGCGTCGAAGCTGGCCTTGCCGATGATGAAGTGGAGGTTGGAGTGCTTGTCGACGCGGAAGTCGATCTTGCCGCCCTTGATGTCGTTGACAGCCTTGGCGACGTCCGGGGTCACGGTGCCGGTCTTGGGGTTCGGCATGAGGTTACGCGGACCCAGGACCTTACCGAGACGACCGACCTTGCCCATGAGCTCGGGGGTCGCGACGGCGGCGTCGAAGTCGGTCCAGCCACCGGAGATCTTCTCGATCAGGTCGTCGGAACCGACGAAGTCGGCGCCTGCGGCCAGTGCGGCCTCGGCCTTGTCACCCGTGGCGAACACGAGGACGCGGGCGGTCTTACCGGTGCCGTGCGGCAGGTTGACCGTGCCGCGGACCATCTGGTCGGCCTTACGGGGGTCGACACCCAGGCGGAAAGCCACCTCGACGGTCGCGTCGAACTTGGAGGGGTTGGTCTCCTTGGCCAGGGTTACCGCCTCGGCGGGAGCGTAAAGCTTCTCCGCGTCGATCTTGGCGGCGGCTGCCTCATATGCTTTGCTGCGCTTTGCCATGCTGCGTATTTCTCCTTGTGCAGTTGTGGTCTGCGGACCGCGCTCGGCCCTGCCACTGCCCCGTCGTTGCACGGGGCTCAATGAATTTCGAAGTGCCGGCGAACCGGCGGATGGCCAGAGGCCGTGATTACTCGACCGTGATACCCATGGAGCGAGCGGTGCCGGCGATGATCTTGGCAGCAGCCTGGACATCGTTGGCGTTGAGGTCGGGCAGCTTGGCGGTGGCGATTTCCTCGACCTGTGCCTGAGTCAGCTTGGCGACCTTGACGGTGTGGGGGGTTGCAGAGCCCTTGGCCACGCCTGCGGCCTTCTTGATGAGCTCAGCAGCCGGCGGGGTCTTGGTGATGAAGGTGAACGAGCGATCCTCGTACACCGTGATCTCGACGGGGATGACGTTGCCGCGCTGGGATTCCGTCGCAGCGTTGTACGCCTTGCAGAACTCCATGATGTTGACACCGTGCTGACCAAGCGCGGGACCGATCGGAGGGGCCGGGTTGGCGGCACCTGCCTGGATCTGCAGCTTGATGAGGCCGGTGACCTTCTTCTTGGGAGCCAATGTAGGGTCCTTCTCTCATGTGCTTACTGAGGAACAGGAGTGCGCCTCAGCTGGTTGGCCGCCCTGGCGAGGCGACCGGACGTTCCCACGCCGCGAAAGCAGCGCGCCGCAGGAACGAAATCTCGGGTTGTCAGATCTTGGTGACCTGGTTGAACGCGAGCGTGACCGGGGTCTCGCGCTCGAAGATGGAGACCAGGACCACCAGGGTCTGGGACTCGATCTTGATTTCGGAGATCGTGGCGGGCAGGGTCTCGAACGGGCCCTCCTTCACGATCACGGACTCGCCGACCTCGAAGTCCACGTTGACCGGCGCGGCGGCCACGCGGGCCTGCTTGCCGCCCTGCTGCTCGGCCTGTTCCTGCTCGATGACCGGAGCCAGCATGGAGACGACTTCGTCCAGCTTGAGCGGGACCGGGTTGTGGGCGTTGCCCACGAAGCCGGTGACACCGGGCGTGTGGCGGACGGCGCCCCAGGAGGCGTCCGTGAGCTCCATGCGGACCAGGCAGTAGCCCGGGATGCGCACGCGGGTGACGACCTTGCGCTGCGCGTTCTTGATCTCCACGACCTCTTCCATGGGGACCTGGATCTCGAAGATGTAGTCCTCCATGTCCAGGGTCTGGACGCGGGTCTCAAGGTTGGTCTTCACGCGGTTCTCGTAACCGGCGTAGGTGTGGACGACGTACCAGTCGCCTTCCTGGCGGCGGAGCTTGGCCTTGAAGGCTTCGAGGGGGTCCTCAGCAGGCGCCTCGGGCGCGACGTCGGCGTCTTCCTCGGTGTCAGCCTCGCCGACGTGCTCCGCTTCCTCAGCGTCGGCTTCCTCAGCCTCGGCGTCCAGGGTTTCGGGCGCAGCAGTGTCCGCCTCGACGGCGTCCTCGGACTCCGGGGCGACGTCCTGGTTGACGGTCTCGCTGAATTCGAGCTCCTGCTCAGACACGTGGTCTCCTGCTTCGTCGTTAGTGCATTGCAAGCGTGGGCACGCTCGTGGTGGCTGAGCCACTCAGAGGACATCCCACTTAAATGGCTCAATTCCACAGGCAGCCATCTCAGCCTCCTTGCGGAGGCGATCCGGCAGCCTGCGGAAAGTCAGTCGGTCAGCGTTCCGTGGAACCCGTGCCGCCGAACACCCATCCGACGCCCACGCCGAAGGCGAGGTCCAGGAGGGTGACGATCAGCATGACGATCGCCACGAAAACCAGAACCACCAGCGTGTAGTTGAGGAGCTCGGAGCGGGTCGGAGTGACGACCTTCTTCAGCTCGCCGATCATCTGACGGAAGAACAGGGCGATACGAGCGAAGAAGCCCAGCTTCTTGCTCTTTTTCCCGCCACTCTTGGCAGGACGGCCCTGAGCGTCGTTCGCGGCCGTATCGGTCACTGTTCCCTCGCTCTTCTTTGCCGTGCTTGTTCTGACGAACCCGTGCGGCTACCGTTCGGCAAGCCTCAGTGCTGGTGCTGTGGTCTTCTCGGCTGACGCCTGGAGCTAACCATGCGCAGGGCAGACAGGACTCGAACCTGCAACCTGCGGTTTTGGAGACCGCTGCGCTACCAATTGCGCCACTACCCTATGGAGTCGGATGGCCTTGCGGCTTCCAACACCGAGGTACAACTATACGCAAGATGTGGGCAAACGTCTAAGTGGGACTCATCGCAGCTTCCGGCTGTGCCTCAACGAGCACGTCCGCCTAAGCTGGGAAGTGCCGGTTGACCCCGGGATCACGCTGAAAAACACGCGAAGGACCGCCCCATGCCCTCTTCACGCATCTCCCGACGCATCTCCTCCATCGCCGAATCCGCCACCCTTGCGGTGGACGCGAAGGCCAAGGCCCTCAAGGCCGCGGGCCGCCCGGTGATCGGTTTCGGGGCGGGTGAGCCGGATTTCCCCACCCCCGGTTACATCGTGGACGCCGCGATCGAGGCCGCCCGGAATCCCGCGTACCACCGCTACTCCCCCGCCGGCGGACTGCCCCAGCTCAAGCAGGCCATCGCCGAGAAGACGCTCCGCGACTCCGGCTACCAGGTGGACGCCTCCCAGGTCCTGGTGACCAACGGCGGCAAGCAGGCGGTGTACAACACCTTCGCCACGCTCCTGGATCCGGGCGACGAGGTGATCGTCCCCACCCCCTTCTGGACCACCTACCCGGAGGCGATCCGGCTGGCCGGCGGCGTGCCCGTCGAGGTCTTCGCCGGGCCGGAGCAGGGTTACCTGGTCACCGTGGAGCAGCTTGAAGCCGCGCTGACCGAGAACACCAAGGTGCTGCTCTTCGTCTCGCCGTCCAACCCGACGGGCGCCGTGTACTCACCGGAGCAGGTCGCCGAGATCGGCGCCTGGGCGGCTTCCAAGGGCCTCTGGGTGGTCACGGATGAGATCTACGAGCACCTGACCTATGACGGTGTGCCGTTCACGTCGATCGCGGCCGCGGCGCCGGAGCTGGGCGACAAGGTGGTCATCCTGAACGGTGTGGCCAAGACGTACGCCATGACCGGCTGGCGCGTGGGCTGGATGATCGGCCCTGCCGATGTCATCAAGGCGGCGACCAACCTCCAGTCGCATGCCACGAGCAACGTCTCCAACATCATGCAGATCGCCGCCCTGGCCGCCGTCTCCGGCCCGCTGACCGCGGTGGACGAGATGAAGGTGGCCTTCGACCGACGTCGTCAGGCGATCACGGCCGGCCTCAACGCGATCGAGGGCGTGGAATGCCCGACGCCGAAGGGCGCCTTCTACGCCTACGCGGATGTCCGCGGACTGCTGGGCAAGTCGTTCCCCACCGCCGCGGGCGGAACCGTCACGCCGCAGACCAGCGCCGAGCTGGCGGCCCTCATCCTCGATGAGGTCGAGGTGGCCGTGGTGCCGGGTGAGGCCTTCGGCCCGAGCGGCTACCTCCGCCTGAGCTACGCACTGGGCGATGACGATCTGGCCGAGGGCGTCCGCCGCCTGCAGGAGTTCCTCGGCAAGGCCGCCTGAGCCTCAGCGGCCGCGCCGCGACCGCAGACCGCCCCGTACCGTGACACACGGCACGGGGCGGTCGTGTTTTCACGGACGCCCGGGCAATCACCGCGGACGCCGGGTCAATCCGGGCGGGCCTCCGCCCGGCACAGTGGACTTCATGACAGCCACAGCTCTTCGACGCGCACCGTTCGCGATCCCCGCCCTGGCCCTCGGCATCACGATGCTGGTGGCCAGCGAGTTCCTCCCGGCGAGCGTGCTGCCCTTGATCGCCGCCGAGTTGCGGATCAGCGACGGCACCGCGGGTCTGGCCGTCGCAGCCACGTCGCTGGCCGGCGCGCTGACGGCTCCGAGCCTCGCCAGCCTGGTGCCCCGCACCGATCGCCGCCGCGTCCTGATCGCCCTCCTGGGGGTGGGCACCGTGGCGAACGTCCTGGTGGCCGTCGCCCCGTCCTTCCCCGTTCTGCTGCTCGGGCGGCTGGCGCTGGGCGTGGCGATCGCGGGCTACTGGTCGCTCGCCTTCGGGGCCGGCGTCCGAATCGTCCCGTCGCGCGCCGCTCTGGTCTCGACGGCCCTGGCGACCGGAACCAGCGTCGCGACCATCGCAGCCATGCCGCTCGCCGCCGTCGGCGGGACCGCGCTCGGCTGGCGACAGGTCTTCTGGGCGGCTGCCGCCATCGGCGTCCTCGCCACGCTCACGCTCGCGCTGACCCTGCCGTCCGTCCCGGCCCATCCCTCCGCCGGATTCGCCATGCTGCGCAGGGCCGTCGGCCATCGGCGCCTCATGATCGGCATCCTCTGCGTGGGACTGGCCGCCTTCGCGAACTTCACCGCGTACCCCTACGTCAGACTGGCGATCGAGATGGTGGACCCGGGCTCCCTGGGCTGGCTTCTCCTGCTGTGGGGCGTGGGTGGCCTCCTGGGGAACATCCTGGCAGGCGCCATCTCGCGCAGGCTGCGCTTCGCGGTGTCCCTCGGGCCGTTCGTCCTGGCGGCCTCGCTCCTGCTGGCCTCCCAGAGCGGGACGACGGCGTCGCTCACCGTGGCGAGTTTCGCCTGGGGTCTGGGGTTCAATCTGGTGCCCGTGACCACCCAGCTCTGGGTCACCACGGTCGAACCGGACGACGCGGAAGCCGCACTGAGTCTCCAGGTCACCGCGTTCCAGGCGGCGATCACGCTGGGCGCCGTCGTCGGCGGTCTGCTCCTGGACCACTCCGGACTGGCCGCGGTCTTCCTCACTGCGGCGACGGCGGCGGTGCTGGCCGGCGTCGGCTTCGCCGCCCTGCCCGCTCAGCCCGCGGAGGCGCGCCAGCGGCCGGGCGTCGTGCCCAGCTCTGCGGAGAACGCCCGGACGAACGCCGCATCGGACGCGTAGCCGACGCTCGCGGCGATCTGGCTGATCTGCTGATCACCGTGCCGCAGCAGATGGGCGGCACGGGCGAGGCGCTCCTGGCGCACGTACTGCATGGGCGTGGCACCGGTCTGTTCACGAAAACGTTCGGCCAGCGCCGAACGGCTCAGGAGCGCCAGCCGGGACAGCTGAAGAAGGGTCCAGGGATGCCCCGGATCTTGGCGGATGGCGGAGGCGGCCCGGCACACCCCCGGGTCCCAGACCGCAAGGGGATCCTCCGTCGCCAGGGACACGAGCATCGCTCCGCCGATCAGGTGCCCGTACCCGCGGTTGAAGTCGCGCACCGTCGGCTTGCCGCTCAAGGGGCAGGCGGCGATGAAGTCGGTGACACCGTGGTGCCGGGCGTTGAAGTCGTGCACGATGGCGGGCTCCGGCAGTGCGGCACCGCTCAGTTCCGCCAGATCGACCTGGAGCACGCGGCTCGCCAGCACGGCCCTGGCCCTGAAACGGGCCGTCTGGCGGATGAACACGGCCGCGGAGGCGGGCAGAGTCCTCTCCTCCGCGTTCCAGCGCAGGACCACGGCTCCGGAGAGCACCAGGAACCAGACCGAGGGTGAAGCCCAGGGAAGGGCTTCACCCTCGGAGAGGTCCAACACGGCGGAAGCGCTGGCTTCCCACTGAGGTTGAGTGTCCGTCACATCCACCGGAACGCGTTCGGGGATTCAGGCATTCCTTCGGGGGCCGGGAACGTGGCCCTTTCACGAAGCCCCGGGAGCCTCAGGGCCGGCTCACGGCCAGAGGTTGGGGTTCTTGTCCGTGCCGTAGCCGCCGTAGCGCGGGCGGCGTTCCAGGTGCAGGTGCGGCCCGGTGGTGTTTCCGGTGTTGCCCGAGTAGCCGATCAACTGGCCGGTGGCGACGCGCTGTCCCTCGCTCACCACGGAACGTGAGAGGTGGCAGTACCCCCAGTCCGAGCCGTCGACGTTGTCATTGATGAGGATCATGGTGCCGTAGGCCGCGCCCCAATTGGCCCGGCCGGTGCGGACGTCGCCGCCGATGGTCGCATACACCGGGGTGCCGACGGGGCATCCGATATCGACACCCGTGTGGTATCCGGCGGCCCAGGAGCCGGGCTGGCGCCACTGCGCCGTGATCGGGTGGGCGGCAGGGTCCTTCACGGGACGGACATACGAGGCGGCCTGGGCGGCCGGTGCGGCGGCGACCCCTGCCACGGTGAGGCCGGCGACGGCGAGGCCGCCTCCGAGGATGGTCCGTCGGCTGGGCAGGATCGAGGGTTCCTGACGATCGGTCATGGCTGTGCTCCTGAGTTCTCATGGGTTGGCGAGACGAGAGGGCGCCGACGGCGGAGGGCGGCTTTTACGCCGCTCCACCGCGCCCAGGAACAAAATGTCAACTGATCGACTGAACTGTCAAGGGGTCGTCTGGACCGGTACGGCGGCACCCTCCCCCCAATGGAGGGCGCCGCCGTCGTCGCCGGTGAGCCGCCGGTGCGCAGCCGACCAGCGTCAGGCCCCCGCCGGTGCCTCCTCCCGCAGGACGCCCTGCTGCAAGCGGAAGCGCCGCTGCGTCTTCTGCGCCAGTCCCCGGTCATGAGTGACCACCAGGACGGTGGTCCGGCTCTCCGAGCTCAGCGAACTGAGCAGTTCCACGATGTGCTCGCCGGTCTGTTCGTCGAGGTTGCCGGTCGGTTCGTCGGCGAGAATCAGCTTGGGCTCGTTGCCGAGTGCCCGGGCGATCGCCACGCGCTGCTGTTCACCGCCGGACAGCCGGTTGGCCTTGCGGAGGTGCTTCTCCGGATCCAGCTGGACACGCTCCAGGAGAGCCTGAGCCCTGGTCTTGCGCGCGGCGCGGCCGAGGCCCGCGAACTCCATGGGCAGCATGACATTCTCCAGTGCGCTCAGATTGGGCACCAGGTTGAACTGCTGGAACACGAAACCGATGTCCTTCCGGCGGTACGCGGTGAGCTTCGAGTCGGGCAGTCCGGCCAGGCTCACCCCGTCCACCACGACATCCCCGCTGGTCGGCTTGTCGAGAGCCCCGAGCAGCGAGAGCAGGGTGCTCTTGCCGCTGCCGCTCTTGCCCACGATCGAGGCGAACGCCCCGCGTTCCAGCGTGAAACTGACACCGTTGACCGGCTTGATGGTGCGGTCCCCCGAGGTGAACTGACGGACCAGGTCCTTGACTTCGATCATGACTACTCTCCTCGGAGGACTTCGATGGGGCGGATGCGCGCTGTCAGGAGCGCGGGGACGAGGGCTCCGATGATGGCCACGAGGAACACGGCGCCGATGCCCAGGGCGATCACGCCCGGCGAAACGGTCGCGTTGACCGAGGTCAGCAGCTGATTGGCGCCTCCCAGGAAGCCGCCACCGCCGCCGGGACCGAACCCGCCGCCCTGGCCCCGGCGGCCCACGGATCCGGCTGCCGACGCGGTGTTGGAGCTGACGAGCGCCGAGGCGATCCCGCTGCTGGCGAAGGAGGCGATGACACCGCCGACGACGCTGCCGAGCGCCACGAGGACGAGTGCTTCCAGGACGAACTGGAGGCCGATGGTGCGGTTAGGAGCACCGATCGCCTTCAGCACGCCGATCTCCCGGCGGCGCTCCCGGACGAGCAGGACCATGATGAACAGAACCACCAGCCCCGCCGTGGCGAGCGAGGCGATGAAGGCCACCATCGAGATGTTCTTGACACTGTCCAGCGAGCTCACGGCCGTGGCCAGATTCCTCTGGCCCTGCGTGACATCGGCCTTGTCCGTGCCCAACGCCGATTGCAGCGCGGAGCGGGTCGAGTCGACGTTCGCCATGGAGTCCACGGTCACGATCAGGCTGGACACCTCGCCGGTGGTGCCCGCGAGCGCCTGTGCCTGGGGAAGCGTCAGGTAGACGGCGTTGTTCCCGAACTCGGTGCCCTCGTCGAAGATGCCCGCCACCGTGTAGCTCTTACCGTCGATCGTGAACGTGGAGCCCGGCTTCAGGCTGTTCTTGGTGGCCAGCGTGGCCCCGACCAGGGCCTTGGTGCTCGCCTTCGTGTAGTCGCCGAGCCCGGTGCCCGAGGTGATGTTCAGGGCCTTGCCCGTGCTGTCCACTTCCGCCCCGGTCCCGGTGGCGGTGATGGGCAGCTGGAAGGTCCGGTTCTGGGTGGCCCCGCCGTTCCCCGTGCCCCCGGTGGAGCCGGAGTTGTTGCGGTTGCCGAGGGTGCCGGCGTCGATGGCGGGCTGGAGGCTGGTGGTCACCGCGGCGCCCTGGCCGCCCGGCCCTCCCGAGCCGGGCCCCTGTGTGGCGGACGACGTCGAACTGGCCGTGCGCAGCCGCAGAGCCTTGGTGGACACCACGGACTGCACATGAGGGACCGCCGCGGCGGTCTTCGCCGTGGCAGCGGTCAGCGGCTCCCCGCCGCCTTCGAACCCCTGGCCGCCCGCGGGATTGACCGTCAGGACGGTCCCCACGGAGGCGTTGAGCTCCTGGACTTTGTCCCCGACGGCCTGGTTGGCCACGAGCATGGCCAGCGCGAGGCCGATGGCGACCGCCAGGACGGCCACCACCGCCGTCGTTCTGATGGTGTTGCGGAAGGCATTGCCTACGCTCCGGGCAAGGACGTTCACTGTGCTCCTCGGGACGGGTCCGCCGGTCGCGGACTGCTCACCTCAGAGTGCAGGGATCCGCTGTGCGCGGAGACGGCCGAAGCTATGCGCCGGCTGTGAGAATGTTCGTGCTGGGCGGGAGTGTGCCGTGGGTGGGACCCGGGTGTGGCCCGGGCTCAGAGGAGGCGGCGTTCGGCGGCCCAGCGGCTCAGCTCGTACCGGTTGGAGAGCTGCAGTTTGCGGAGCACGGCCGAGACGTGAGTCTCCACGGTCTTGATGGAGATGAAGAGCTCCTTGGCCACTTCTTTGTAGCTGTACCCACGCGCGATCAGGCGCATGACCTCGAGTTCCCGGGCCGAGAGGCGGTCCAGTTCATCGTCGGCGATGTCCTCCACCGCGGTGCCGAAGGCGTCCAGCACGAAACCCGCCAGACGCGGTGAGAACACGGCGTCGCCGCCGGCCACGCGGTGCACCGCGGCGGAGATCTCCTCCCCCGAGATGGTCTTGGTGACGTACCCGCGAGCACCCGCCCGGATCACGGACACGACATCCGAAGCGGCGTCGGAGACGCTCAGGGCCAGGAAACGGACCTGCCCCAGGAGCGGCGCACAGCGGTTGAGGACCTCACGCCCGCCCCCGCCCAGGCCACCGGGCAGGTGGACGTCCAGGAGCACCACGTCGGGAAGCTCCCGGGAGATCACCTCGACCGCCTGATCCACCGAACCGGCCTCCCCCACCACGTCGATGGTGTCCGCGAGGTCGGCCCGGAGGCCCGAGCGGAAGATGGCGTGATCGTCCACGATCACCACCCGGGCGGTGGTCCGGGCGTCCGCGGCGGGGTTCTGTTCGGTCATGCGTGGTCTCCATTCCGTGGCTCTGGTTTCGCGGGTTCCGGCTCATCGTGACCCTGCGGCGCGGGCAGGCTCAGGCGCACCTCCGTGCCGTCCTCATCGCTGAGGATCACGGCCGTGCCACCGTGACGCTGCATCCGGCCGATGATGGATTCCCGCACACCCATCCGGTCTGCGGGCACGGCGTCGGGGTCGAAGCCGGGTCCCCGGTCCTTGACGAAGACCTCGGCGCCCCGGTCCGAACATTCGAGGTAGACGGACACCGCGCCGCCACCGTGCCTGACCGCGTTCAGCATCGCTTCTCGCGCCGCCTGGACCAGTGCCTCGTGGCGTTCGCTCAGGGGAGCATCACCCACGCAGACGACGTCGACGGCGTGCCCGTGAGTGTCCTCCACCTCGGCGGCGGCCGCCCTGATCCGCTCGGCCAGCAGGCCGGCGTCGCGGTTGGTGTCCCCGAACAGCCAGGTGCGCAATTCGCGTTCCTGGGCACGGGCCAGCCGCACGACGTCCTGTTCGGAGCCTGCGCGGCGCTGGATCAGCGCGAGCGTCTGGAGCACGGAGTCGTGCAGATGGGCCGCGATCTCCGCGCGCTCCGTCTCCCGGATGCGCCCGGCCCGCTCGGCTTCGAAGTCCTTCCAGAATTTCAGTCCCCAGGGCAGCAGCACCAGGCCCACACCACCCAGGACGGTGACTGATGCCAGCAGCGCGAGCCACGTCTGTTCCCAGGATCCGGCGCCGGAGACCATGACCAGGACTCCGGCCATCACCAGGGCCAGTCCGGCCAGCAGGCGCACCCAGCCTCCGGCCTGATCGGCCTTGGTGCGGTCCACGAGGTGCGCCCGGCGGGTCTCGTCCAGTTGCATCCAGGCGATGGCCGCACCGCCCAGTATGGCCGCGACCGGGATGAGGGTGCCCAGGGGCACCTCGACCCCCAGCTGCCGGGCGATGAGGATCGCCGCGAGCAGCAGCAGGCCCACCCCCAGGAGGACTTCCTTGCCGTAGGGGATCGTCCGGTCCCGGCCGCGCTGCGGAGGGTGCCAGGGCCTTCTCCGAGCTGTCCCCGCGCCTTCTCCCGACGCAGCCTGGGCAGTCTGCGCGCCGTCGGGCGGGACTTCGGGAGCGCTGACCGCAGGAGCGATCGGCGACGCCGGCCGGGGCGCCCTGCGCTGGGCGTCCTCGTCCGCCGTCGGGACCATGGTCCACAGCCAGCCGTAGAAGACCAGACCCGCGCCGCCCGCGAGCGCCGCGACGATCATCCCGAGCCGCACGAACTTGACCGGCCAGCCCAGATGCGCGGCCAGTCCGCCGCAGACACCGGCGATCACGCGGTCGCCGCTGCGGACCAGGGGCGGGCGCTCGGCGGCTGTCTTCATGCGATCAATCCAACCACGGAACAGGGGCTCCCTGGCCGGGCGGACGGGGATCTCAGGGCGTTCTCAGGGGCGCTTCAGGGTATCCCCCAGTAGAGGGGGAAGCACCCCGGACGAGAGGATCGAGATATGAACACGCACAGCACCACACCAGAGGAGCCCCGGCAGCCCGCCGGGGCCACGGCCGAGGCCGGTCAGCAGGGGACGGGCGCCCC
>Ga0213829_1001400_pt1 | contig 17281 bp, 8 predicted proteins | sample MC6MC0896MG_FD_180665 | JGI IMG/M metagenome (GOLD analysis project Ga0213829, IMG submission 180665) | Enriched soil aggregate microbial communities from Iowa State University, Ames, United States - MC6-MC0896-MG | ecosystem: Environmental > Terrestrial > Soil > Unclassified | place: USA: Iowa...
GCCACTTATTGGACACCGGTGGGCCAAGCGTTCATTTTGTTGCTGATCCAGCTGGGCGGATTCGGTATCATGACGCTGAGTACGCTGCTTGCGCTGCTGGTCCGCAAGCACTTGGGCTTGCGCACGCAGCTGATCGCCGCGTCGGAGACCCAAGCGATGAATCTGGGAGATGTGCGACGAATACTTGTCTTCGTCGCAAAAACCACGTTCGTTGTCGAGTTGTCCGTAGCACTCGTGCTGACGGCCAGATTTTGGGTGATGAACCCCGCAGATCCAGTTGACGCCGTCTGGCGTGGTGTCTTCCACTCGATTTCAGCTTTCAACAATGCCGGCTTCGCCCTCTATAGCGATAGCCTGATCAGCCACGCCGGCGACCCCTGGATCATGGTGCCGCTGTGCGCTGCGGTGGTGATTGGAGGCTTGGGATTTCTGGTGATCCATGAATTGCTTCGTGGCAACGGATCAAAGAAGAGCTGGACGGTGCACACCAAGCTGACGGTCTGGGGCAGCGTCGGACTGCTCGCAGTTGGCGCCCTGGTGCTGGGTCTGTTCGAATGGAACCGTCCCGAGACACTGGGGAATCTTTCTCCCGGAGGCAAGGCGCTGGGGGTGCTTGGCTTGAGTGTCTTTCCCCGCACCGCGGGATTCAACAATATCGACTATGGGCAGGCTTCCTCCGAATCCCTGCTGGTCACCGATGTGCTGATGTTCATCGGCGGCGGCAGTGCGAGCACCGCCGGAGGCATCAAGATCAGCACCTTCCTGGTTCTGGCCTTTGCCCTTTGGAGTGAAGCGCGCGGCCACCAGCAGATCACCGTGGGACGCCGTGCCATCGGCCCGGCGATCCAGCGCCAGGCCTTGTCCGTGGCGTTGCTGGGTTTGGGCGCCGTCGTGGCCGGGTCGCTGATCCTGCTGGTGCTCACCGAGCATTCGCTGGAACAGGTCCTCTTTGAATGCATCTCGGCATTTGCCACCGTGGGGGTGACTACCGGCATCACCGCGGATCTGTCCACCGGGGCGCAATGGGTGATCATCACCCTGATGTTTCTCGGCCGTGTCGGGGTGGTCTCGGCCGCGACTGCCTTGGCACTGCGCCAGCGGCGCCTTCTGTTCAAATTGCCAGAAGAGCAGCCGGTCATTGGCTGACCGCCGCTCAGTGCCCGGCCTGCCGTATTCCGGTACGATCACTTGGTACCGGCCAGGACCTCAAATGCCAAGGAGCAGCATGGACGTGTTGAACACCCCGCCGCAGGTTAACCCGCTAGTGGTCGTGGCACTCTCGGGCCGTACCGGGTCTCAGCTGCTGCTGCGCCGGGCCGTGCTCGAGGCCTCCAGAATGCCCGGGGCCCAACTGATGGCCGTCCATGTCCCGCAGCGGGGCATGGATGCGAACCGCGAAGAGCAGGAAACAGAACTGGCCCAAGTGCGCGAACTGGCCGAAAGCTCAGGAGCCACCTGGCATATGGTTCTAGGACAGGACATCTCCGAAGCGCTACTGGCCTTCGCCCGCAGCGAGCAGGCCACCCACGTGCTGGTCGGCGCAACACCCGCACGCACCGGACACAAGCCTGCGCAGGATGCGGTAGGCCTGCGGCTACTTGAACTGGCCACCGCTGAGGAAGACCCCAGCATCATGGTCATGCCCTGCAGATCGCAGCCCGGCGAAAAACAGCGCTTTACGCGCCCTGCCTTCCCCGGACGCCACCGGCTCAGCGGCAACCGCCGATGGCTCGGCTGGATCCTGGCGGCCAGCGGCCCGCCACTGCTCGCCTCCGGATTCCTGCTCGGCGGCAGCGAGGGCGAACTGCTGACCCTAAGCTTCCTGGGCCAGCTGACCCTCGTGGTTTTTGTGGCACTGCTTGGAGGCTGGTGGCCCGCGGTGACCACCGCCCTGCTGGGCACCGCCATCCTGAACTGGTATTTCACCCCTCCGATTGGGCAATGGCATATCCATGAGCCCTTCAACGTCGTGGCCCTGGTGCTGTTCCTGCTGGTCGCCGCCGGGGTGGCCCGAGTGGTGGACATTGAGGCGCGGCGTACCGCCGAAGCAGGTCAAGCCAGACATCAGGCCGACACCCTCTTCGAATTATCTGGCGGCGTGATCCGCGAGGGCCTGAGCGTTCCGGCGCTGCTTCAATGGCTGTGCCGTTCCTACCAGCTAGATGGGGCCGCACTGGTGCACCGTAGCACCGTGGGCTCGCAGCCCGAGCGCACCGTGGCGTCGGCCGGAACGCCGCCGGCCAGCGCTGAGGCCAGCGATTACTCCATCGCGGTGGACAACGAACACCTGCTGCTCATTGACGGGATCCCGCGCGAAGCCTCGGACCAGGGGATTTTTGAGGCCTTTGCCGGGCGCATTTCAGCGGTCCTGCAGCACCGGCAGCTGACCGAAGCGCGGCTACAATCCCGGGAACTGGCCGCCGGCAATGCCATGCGCACCGCCCTGCTCGCCGCGGTCTCCCACGACCTGCGCACCCCACTGTCGGGCATCAAGGCCTCGGTATCGAGCCTGCGGATGAAGGATGTGGTGCTCAGCGGGGAAGACACCGCTGACCTGTTGGCCACCATCGAGGAATCGGCTGACCAGCTCAGCGAGCGGATTGAGGACCTGCTGAGCATGAGCCGGATCCAAGCCGGTGAACTGGTGGTGCACCGCAGCCCCATCCAGGTCGAGGATCTGGTGGCGTCGGCCGTGCGCGATTTGGCCGGGCAGATCCGCCCGGCGCACCTGCAACTCCAGATTCCCGAGCGCTGCCCGCGGGTGAGCGCGGACTATGGGCTGGCCGTGCGCGTGCTGGCCAATCTGCTGGAGAACGCACTGCGCTACGGCGGGCAAGCCCCGTTGCAGCTGCGCGCGGTGCCCACAGCCACCGAGGTCAAGATCCAGGTGATTGACCACGGCCAAGGAGTGCCGCAGGAGCAGAAAGACCGGATCTTCCGCCCCTTCCAGCGCCACGGCGACCGGGATAATGCCACGGGTCTGGGACTCGGGCTGGCCGTGGCCCGCGGCCTAGCCGACGGCATGGACGGGCAAGTCCATGCGGAGGATACTCCAGGAGGCGGGGCGACGATCGTCTTCACCCTGCCGGTATTCGAGGAAAGAATATGAGCACCACCGTACTGATTGTTGAGGATGATCCGCAGATCGCCCGAGCCCTGCTGGTCAACCTCAGGGCTCGCGGCTACCGCACCCTGCATGCGGCCACCGGATTGCAGTGCCTGCAGCTGGCCGCGGACGCGCACCCGGATGTGATCCTGCTGGATTTGGGCCTGCCCGACCTTGAGGGTGGGGATGTTATCGACGGGATCCGTGGGTGGTCAACGGTGCCGATTATTGTCGTTTCGGCCCGGCACGATTCGCATAGCAAAGTTGATGCGCTGGATCGGGGAGCCGATGACTTTGTCACCAAGCCCTTTGCTATGGATGAGCTGCTGGCCAGGTTGCGGGCTGCCCTGCGCCGTGCGCTGCCAGACCCCGGACAGGCCGTCGTGGAAACTACCGATGGGCGGCTGCGCATTGACCTGTCCAGCCACTCGGTCACCGTTCAAGGAGAGGCGGTCCGGCTGACCCGCTTAGAATGGCGGGTGCTGGAGGTGCTGGCCAGCAACCCGCATCGGCTGATCGGTCGCAGTGAGCTGCTCACTACCGTCTGGGGTCCGGAATACGGCGAGGAAGCCAACTACCTGCGGGTGTACATGTCGCAGCTGCGCACCAAGTTAGAACCGGAACCCTCCAACCCCCGCTACTTCCTCACCGAACTAGGTATGGGGTACCGCTTTACCCCGTGAGTGGGATGGGGGTTAGAAGGTCTTGCCCGAGTAGCCGAGCTTGCGCGAAATTTGCGCAGCGGTAGATCCCATCACGGACTTCAGGGCCTTCATCCGCTCGTCAGGCATGTACGGGTTAGTGACAGACATGCTGATGGCTGCGATGATCTTTCCGCTGCCATCGCGAATCGGTGCGGCAACGCATCGGATGCCTGGTTCATTGTCTTTAACACCGGGAGCAGTCCGCCGCCAGTGTAGGTTGTCATCCGGCCGCGGGAAGATCTTCACGTGGTTTGATGCGAAGCAGGCTTTGCTAGCACCGCGAATTGTAGTTCGAAGGGTAAATGCGGCTCATATTCATACCCTCAACCAAACTTATTCGCGTTCTAAGTGAGGCCCGACCACCATCGCTTGAACTGTGACATCATTAGAGGTTCGGGTTCGTTCTCGGTAGAAGCTACGAGGGCACGTAGGTTGGCCAGACGATGCTCAGGGAAGGACTCGATAAGGTCGCGCAGTATTGGATCGTGGGCAATCCCAACAATGCTGGACCGCCAAATTTCCCATGTTTGATCCGTAATGAAGCCTTTTGCTCGAAGATCGAGTTCGTCCTCGCAAAGCAACAAGTAATTGCAAAGCGCGATCGATTGACTGTCATTAGGTGTGTAATCCGCATGTCCTTGAACGAAACGAATCGGCAGGGTTCCAATAAGATCCCAATATCGTTGTACATACATATTCTCAAATTCTCGGTGTCTGGCGCGTCGTTCACCGATAATTTGCACGATAATTCCAAAAACACCGAGGGTAGCCACAATTGTGAGCGCCGTAGAGACCAGAAGAATCCAGTCAGCCCAATCCCATTCATTTACTGGATCCATGAGTTACCTTAGAACGTTGAATTATCGTTGTATCGAATTCTAATCTTGGTCTTCAATCTGCGGCACAAACCCCTTCTTCACTTCTAGTCACAATCTTTGATTAGGTTGTCATCGGACGCGCTTAGGTCAACGGCTTGGGATTACGCGCAACTTTGGGATACTCGAACCGTTTCACGCAGTCTGCCCCACTAGAACAGATTAGTCCGGACGGACAACTCGAGAATCCAGCTTCAAACTCTATGGGAGACAGCTTCCTGAGTTTCGAAGGAAACCTCTGATGCGTAGCAGCTCAACGCGACTGGGAGAATGGGCAAGAAATTGGACTTTCGCCGATAGAAGCGCGATGCGAAATCCATACATGTCCATTGCTTTCTTTGAAATGTTGGTATCGAATATCGATCTTTGATTCTCTTCCTCGTTCCGTCCTATCCCGTTAGGTTGGGCGATGGCATGCATAATTTATCTGCGATCTTCGCTCTGTGGCCGTTCCAGTTGTGATCTGACTACTGGATTTTGTGAAAAGAGACCGGAAATTTTCACAAATTCATCTAGTTAATTAGAGATATATATTGATCGATGCGGAAGATGACTCGTTTGCGCTGAGATTATAATTATGTATTTGATGTCAGCCTGATATGGCGGCATGTAATAAATCATCAGTTCCCCGTTGCTTCAACGGAATAGGTATGCATAGACATTCACGGTAGAGACGCCAGCAATTTACCGTAGGTTCATTTCGCAACATGGCTAGGTCAAATGGTCTGACGCATGTGTTATGTTGATCCAAACTAGGGCGAATTGGAGAAGGCATTGGTTGTAGGCGTTGGCGGATGGGCTGATCAGGAGCTCAATATACTAATATCCGAATATTTTGCGATGTTGAAGGCTGAACTAGGCGGACATCCATACGTCAAACGGCGCCACAATGAGAGGGTGGTGAACTTAACAGGCCGAACAACCTCCTCGGTTGAGTTTAAATTCTGTAATTTGAGTGCTGCACTAAGCGACCTCGGTGTTCCGTACGTACATGGTTATAAACCGAGATCCAATTACCAGAAACGGCTCTTCGAGCTAGCTGAGATGCGAATCCGCGAAATTACGCCAACTGATTTGTCACAGGAAGAAATCGACCATATTTACCCGGAATTAGATACAGATGAATCAACCGGCACGAGGTTGCTGAATGGGAATGTAGGCGCGTTTCAGGGTGCGCCTCCGGAAATGTATGCCAGCTCCGTTCCTGTTTTGTCACTATCTGATGAGGAACGGGATGGAGAGACTGATTTTTGGCGTCGGGTCTCGACGCTTTGGACTCGTGCCACTGGTGGCGAATCCGTTGCTGATCGGCCTGAGACGATCATGACTACTCAATCCTCAAATGATCCACTTGGGCATTTAGAAGGCCCAAGGCCAGCAGGTCTCAAGGAAGCGGGTGAGTGGTTCGCTGCCGGGTTAGAAGAGGCTGAAGAATCGCGAATGCTGTTTCTAGTCGGAGGGCCTGGCGCGGGAAAAAGCCACATGGCGCGTAATTTAACAGCTGGAATGCAAAGAGTTTCACCGCCAGACGATGAGCTGGCTCACCGAACTTATGAGTATGCGGGAAACAAACTTCCTCTCAAGTTAGTTAACGACGCAACAATCCCGAGCGATGACTATTCGGAGCTGGCATTGTCGAACGAGATTTCTGATGCTCTGAACTCTAAGAGCCATCTAATCGCGTGCGTCAATAGAGGCATGCTTGTTGAGGAGGTTCAAGAATTTGTAAAAAATCGACAAGAAGATAGCAGCGTCGAGTTAGCGGCGGAAATAATACGACGTGTAAAAGATCCTGCGAATTCAGCGCACACTTCAGGAAACTGGAGTTTTGAACTAAAAGGACAATCTTCATATATACAATCCGGTTCTGTTGAGATTGACGGGAAACTGCATTCTCGAGTTGTCGTCGTCTATGTAGACGTTTGTTCCCTTCTTGAGCCCAGACCATGGGTACAGATTATTGACAATGTTGATATTGTCCCTCAGGACTATCCGGTCTCTTCTGCAATTGAATCACGAGAATCCTTTGCTGGTTCAGCGGCTTCCAGACTGCTTTCTGAAGTGATCGACTATCTGGATATGCCGCAATCATTACGGTCGGAAGCAGCGACGAACCCTGTAATTGCCAATATTCTTACGTTGAATAATGAGCAAATGCGGAGCGGAATGCTGGCGACATTAAGATCGGCAGAGATCTATACTGGTAGCCGTTTTACCTACCGTGAAATTTGGGGTGCGATTGTCAGGGCAGTCGTTGGGTATCTTCCTGATACGACCTTGCCAGAAGATGTAGCCAGTGCTGCGGTTGTCCATCAGAATTTAGCATCCACCTCCCCGAGTAAGCGGTTTGAGGCCTTGATGGCTGCGAGTGACTGTAGAATATCGAACTCACTTTATGGAACTTCATGCACTTCAATTTCAGAGATCCCTGATCCTAGGAAAAATCCGATAACGAGGCTTACCTGTCAAATTGATCCACTTCGCGATTCGGTGGCAGGGCGAATCTCGGACCCTAACAGTCACGGATGGGCAAGCCCAGTTACAGATGCTTTAAGTGGCTATGGGCCGGGCGAGTCCCCGTTGAGGGCACTCGCTAATGATCAAGAATCCACTGCCAGCGACTTTGTGGCGCACGGAATTACTCCCTTCGAATTGCATCTTGACGAGGCATTCCGCAGTGTATTTGAAAATGCGAAAACGAAAGAATCTGATCGCGCAAAGTATGTTAATTGGTATGGGGCTTATCTGACCCGCCTTTATGCCCTTTATCAGGGTATTCCTGCGTTCCACCAAGACATTAAACTGTGGCAAAAAACGTGGAAGAACAGTCCTCAAATTCCTACTTCTCTGGAAGCTGGGCTTAGGACCCTTCTTAGGCCGAGCCGAAACCCGGAAGAACCGATTTCGAGGTCTCTGCTGCCAGTCCTTGATAGCCGAACCGTGCCAATTGTTGGTTCAGTAGCCCGCCCGAAGCTGGCGTTATCAACCGAAAATTATGAGCTTGAAACGAAGGCATTTGGTGAAGAACTACAACTAGAGCTCAAAGAAGGCGGCAAAATAGTCGGACGAATCTCGCTGGATTTGTCGCTCGTAAGAGAGGCGAATGCGTGTTCTCTTAACTATTCAGGCGTTACGGAACTCAGCGAAACGACCTTGCCTCGTCTGGAGCGAGTCCGATCCGCCCGACTCGTTCCTGGGAATCTAACTTCAGATAAATACCGGATCGTTGACGGGAACTCCGACTACATCGTAAGAGTAAGTGCTGGTTCGGGAAAATCACATTTAGAAGGTAACAATGACTGACGCGAGTAGCATGGTTCTGAGGATAAACAGGCCTCAATACGTATCAATCCCTGAGGGCTTCGTAAGTGCGCTGGCATGGCAATGTTTTGAAGTTATGAGCAGCCACAGCGCTTCAGAGTCCGTCGGCCGTATCTTCCGCTCTATAAAGAAGAGCACGTCGAAGCGGGTACAAATCATAGAAACGGCTCCCGAGCGAGAACGACTATCTGATTTTGCGCTGGCGCTTGCGAAGCACGGTATAACTGTGGAGGATGTAGATTCAGGAGTTCTCGCTCAGGCTGTAACGAATTCTGTATCGGGAATTCAGTCCGAAAAGGGAACTATCCAGGCTTCAAGCCCCCTAACCCCGACATTTGCTCTCATGCAGGATATGAGGGGAATTCAGGGGACGCGCAATCCGCCTGATCTTGGCGGAATCCTAGACGCCATGTATCAGTATGGAATTCCGCAAGGCTCGGAACCTCAACCGAGCGCTTCAGAGCTGTGGCTGAGATCAGCCCGGCAAAGATGTGAGCAAGATCCGCTGCTGGCAGCGATGGACGGCGCAATTAGGGACCTTACTTTCGGCGATACTTTGTCTTCTAAAGAGCTGACTTCGATCTTGCCTATCGCAGATTTCTCAGGCACGCCTTTCGCTTGGTTTCAGGAGAGTTGGTCGCGTCTTACTTCGGAAGAATGGGTAGCTGCGTTACCAGCAAGGGTGTGGGCGGATTGGGCAGCAACCGTCCTTCGAATGTCATTCGCTATGGGATTCCTTTGGGAGGCCACCTGGTACGTAAAACTTGCAAGGTCGGTAGTGGCAGGAGGAATCCAGCCTTGGGATGAATCCGTCAGTTCCGTTGGAGAGATACTGCCTTGGAGATCGATGCGGTCTTCAACTTCGGTTCGAGACATAGCGGCTCACTTGTCGTGGGTAGTTCATCATGGCGCAGTTGTCCGAGAACAGCTATCCAACTGGGATAAGAACGGAAGATTTGAGGATCTCTCGTTCGAAGACGCACTAGCTATGATGCATTCAGATCCTGACTGTTGGGGTGCACTGAAACAAGCATTGAGTAATACGCAGAAGAACACCAGCAATATTCAAGAAGCAATTCGGTATACCTTGAAAACCCGCGATCGAGTGGGAGAGGCTGCCGACTATTATGGCTTGCTTCGTTCTTCAGGAAGGTTCTTGACCGTCGATCCAGGAACTGAATGGATCACCGTGGTCGCCAGCCTGACATGCCAACGACCTGGCACAGAGGCTAACGTCGGTGATTTGATGAAGAATCTTCAGCTGCTTGGTTTGTATCCAGAGCTTGCTGATGTTGTGGACCTATTAGAACGCGCAGGTTTAGCACGTGGCAGTGCTGATGCAGACCAAGGCGTTCGCATTCAAAGTGCTTTCTAGGAGGACAATTTTGCTATCTCAGGTTTTTGTAGAGTGTTTTAAAGATCGTTCCGGACTAAACGCTGCGTATCTTCCCTCTGGCGTGAAGCGGAGCATCGCTGAAGAAATCGTGGCATTGGCCAATAAACAGTTTGGCAGCGAAGATTTCGCATTTTTGGTGACGCCGGATTCGGACACGACAGCAAAGTCATCGCGCGATGCGGTCCGCTATCGACAAGGTCATCATCTTGCTGTCGTTTCGGGTAGGCATCCCGATTTAGGTTCTGTAACTGGGGTTTTCAGTGAAGCTTTGGGTGCGAGTTTCCCGGAAGATTCAAGTGGCTCTATCACTTTGAGAGAAGTCGCCTACTCAGCGACCAGATTGCTGTTTTGGTCTATCGGAATGCCGACCGATTCGTCGGATGTTATGGAGTCTTGTGCGACGCGACTATTTGATGCTCTCACCCGGTTGGCAGATGTTCTCCAAGCTCTGCGGCAAGGGACGAGACCGTGGAATGTTCAATGGTACGAAGCAGCTGATTCAGGGTTAAAAGTTTTCTCGACCTTGATTATTGACGACAAGCCAGCTGTTATTGACGTGGAGAACTACTTTGGTAAGTATGTTTACGCTTCCTTTGGACTACCACGTCAGGAAAAAACTAAGTTTCATAGTGCAACAGTGCTTGCTGACGCGTTTAGGAATATCTGGTCAGACCAGTCGACGATCGAGAATTCGGCCAAGATGCTCGGTTACACCGGGCATGACGACGGGCATGAACATCCAGTCGCGGAGATAGATTGGAAAAAATTTGATAGTGAATTGATCATCCAGGAAAATCTCGCGCTTACTTTCGGAGCAGTCGTTGGCGGTGAACCAGAAACGACGAGAAGATTCAGCGAGCTTACTGAAAGTCAATTTATTGATCCAAGTCGTGGCTCCTCAGACCTTAGTAAGCTTGAAGTCTTAACGCCGAGCTTGGAATCCCTCAGTTTTGGTTTCGATACGAGTTCTGACGGTCCCATCATTGTTCGGGCGGACTATAACGAGTGGGACGGCGTATACGAGTCTGAGCAGCTCTACGTACACCTTCCCAAAGCTAGATCTGGATCGATTGATGGAGTGCTAAGTAGTGGTGTGAAACTTCTATGTTCTCCAAAGAAGTTTTCATGGGAAGGCGCGCTTGAAGAGGACGCGAATAGTGGGGAGCTGTACTTTGTGGGACGGGTGACGGCACCGGCAGCTCTTCCGGTACGTATTCAACCTTCGAAAGTGACCCTTAAGATTGAAGTTCCGCCTGATGACATTTTGGTTGGTAGCGTCGATCAGCAGGCTGGGTGTGTATTCCACGTCGTTAATGCTTCAACACCTGGGCTAATCTCGATTCCTTTAAATGGGAAAAAAACGCTCAAAACCGGCAAGCTGAGTTATTACGGTCCAGAAACCTTAACAGAGGCCGAAGATTTCGAGGAAACCACCGGAACTGTTTGGTCTTTCACGGTGGAAGGTACTGCGGTCAAACACAGGTACGTTGCATGGGGCTGTGCCGATTCGACCCCTACATTCGAAGGCGACGAATTTCAGCCCCGCGATGGGATAGAAGGTAGCTGGTATTTCGATTCCCCGCCTTTATCTCTGGCTAGCATCAACGTGGGAGATCAAGAATATGAATGCCGCGCCGAAGACAGCAGCAAAGCCCCGTTGTCTCCAATCGCTGCGGCGATAGCGAAGCGAACTCCGTCCAGAGATCCGTTACCGCAGGGCGAAGAGCAATCTCTACGTGGACTATACGAGAAATGGATTGTAGAAAACTACGCCGATGAAGACGTGGTGGGCGCGTTGGGCCACATTGCGATGCCTGAAGGCAGAGATACGTCCCGAGAAACAGTCGTTCATATTGGTAACGGCTTCCTCATGCATGAGTCGCTTGCGGGTGAATGGCCTCAGCTGACAGATCTTGAGGTTCCTGAAGAATTATTTAACTCCGTTGAAGCCACCCAATTTCGGGAAGCGTTCAAAGCGTTGAATCTGGGTCAGCAATTTAGGGCCGAAGCTGATGAGCGGACCCATCTTCGACCTTCGACCGTCAGCTGGCGCCATCTTTGGCACGGAGAGAGGCGCGAAATCACGGATTATTTGTCTGCCTATGCAGACCTCATTCGAGCTTCGAATAGGATCGGGGACCCTGCTGGAAAGTTCTGGGCTGCTTATCCATTTTCAATTAGCATCTGGTCAACGAGGGAAGATGCACTGACAAAAGCAGTGCTACTCAGTCCATTGCATCCCATCAGACTGGCGTGGTTAGCGGGGGTCGAGGCTACGCTTTGGGACTCCGATATCGCCGAACAGCTTGCTGGAACAGTGGAAGGGTGGAATATCCCGTTCTTTGGCCCACGTGAAGAACAATACGGACGATTCATGGCAGTCCCTATGGAGACAGGAGACGAACAGGTCTTTCTGGGCTGGTCAATGCTGGTGATTGCATCAACTTCCGATCCAAAAACTTTGCAGTCACCCGCATCAGCTGCAGGGGTTCGACTGCCAGGAACGGCCGTTAGTGGGCTAAATGCGACGGCCGTCGCGGCTGCGATGCGTAGTTACAAACAGATCAATCCGCATTTATCGACACTTTCTGTTGATCTGGCGGCACAGTCTAGTCAAGCAAGATTGTCAGAAGTTGACGTGTCCGTCTTGCGAGAAGGCTATAACTGGGCATCAGACAAGAACATGCCGTTGCGCGGAGGCATACGAGTTTGGGATTCATCGCAGCGAACAGGGCAACCGCCGTTGGAGGCGATTTCTCGTTATGTGGATGCCGCAAGGGATGTTCCTATGTCCTGGAACCGATACGGTACTGAAAAGAACAATACTGTGAGGTCAGATATCCGCATTCTTCAAGACGGAGGCGTTAAGGTAAGGTTGCGCGATGATATCTCTATTTCTCAGCTTGGTGTTTTGGGAGATATTCCCTTAAGACGTTACGAGGCTATGAGCGGTGAAGTCTCGACTGGAAAGTTTTCTACTTCTTCACCGACTTTGAGCACTGACCGAGGATGGCAGCCGTTTGTGGACGCTCTCGTGGAACTTGAAGGCGCCAGCCGCAATACAGTGATTCATACGAGGCTACATGCATCGCAACTAGCGAGTGATCAAGCAAATTGGACAGTTGCAGGCGAATCTTTGATGAACCCAAGCGCTATGGCTGAGATCCTTCAGAAAAACTCATCCGGCGAACAAATGCTGTGGGAGTGGAGGCCACCGTTTTTGGAGAGTTCAAAGGGGGCCCCTGCAGTAGAACGCAGACCTTTCGTCTCTATTGCCAGAGTTCCGAATACTTTTCGACGGCAGATTCGGGATCTATTGGACTTAGTCGTAGGTAATGAACGAGCGCCGAAAGAACTCGAGGTAGATATCTTAGGGCGTCTTGGGACTCGTGGAGTCGGGTTGTCTTCGATGTTGGCTATGGGCGCCACTCACGCATCGGGTGCGTTGGGTTTTTATCTCGCATTCGAGCTCATGGAAAAAGCGAAAAGCAAATTTAGCGGTACGTTTGTTTTGCCGATCGATGCTTGTGATGCCTTCCTACGTTCACTGGCGAGTGCATCAAGTGTCACAGACTCAGGGCGTAGGGCAGATCTACTGCTCATAAAACTTGAACAGGGGCAAATAACGTTGTCTCCCGTAGAGATTAAATTCTATGGGGTGGCTTCAGACTCAGAATCACTACTTCCGAACTCAACGTCCGACTCGATACTGGCGGAGGCTGTCGAACAGGCGAACGTAACGCATGGACTATTGCAAGATGTGGGCCGAGCCTGGCTTTCTGCTCAACGGGACAACGCTAATGCAGCGCTTTGGAGTAATGGGATGGCCGCGTTAGTTGAAGCTGCCATAAGACTAAATCCTGTTGCCACGGAGGACCTTGAAGCTACACGAGCAGCCTTGCAGACGATAGTTGATGGTAAATTCTCTATCGCGGTCGGCAAGCCAGTGGTTACCTATTTCAAGCACAAGGGGACCACAGCGGATGGATATACGACTGTCGTGCAACGTGTTTCTGAGGGGCAGCTAGCAGAAAAATACGGGGAATTCGGATTATTTGCTGCAGCGGCGAGCATCGGGTTCGAGGCTGTCAAGGCGGAAGAGCACGAACTCGTTGAACGCTGGAGTGACCTCGTAAACTGGTCTCTTGATCCAACTGAACCTCCAGGTGCCGATGTAGGTTCTTCCGGACCATCTGAAGATACTCCCGACGCTGGAAGCTCAGTGAGTCCATCCATGCCAGATAGTGGTCAGGTGCCCGTACCCGAAACTAGTCCAGCCAAGAACTTTGAGGAAAATGAATCGAAAGATTCAACCGACAGCGCTTCCATCGGCATTGAAAACCGGAGACATTCGGAACAAGCAAACGATCTCGTTGAGCCAGCGGCATCTCCGGAGCAGTCCCAAGGCCAAGACGCACAGCTTAACTCGAATAACGGGGAACTTGTTGAGGAAAACGACGGCATTCGATTCAAAGTCGGTGATACCTTGGGGAGTGCCCCGGTAAGTGTCGATTTCTGGCCAAGCAATACTCGACTGAATCAGTTGAATGTTGGAGTTGTCGGTGATTTAGGTACTGGAAAGACTCAGCTTCTCAAGAGTATTATCTTCCAATTGAGAAAAAACGCCAAAGACAAGCAGGAGACACCGCTAACTACCCTGATCTTTGACTACAAACGAGATTTCCAAGATCAAGATTTTTTGAACTCGGTGGGTGGAAAGCTGCTGCGCATAGATAACATCCCACTTAACTTCTTTGCGCTTCGGGGTGGATACACTCCGATGAAGGCTTCTCAAAAGTCTAATGAATTCATTGATGTCCTCGACAAGATTTATGGCGGGATCGGGCCGATCCAGAAGGATCGACTGCAAAGCGTCATAACGGACCTATATCGTGAGATGAAACCAATGGCTCCAACAATCTCGGAGGTGCTGGCCAGATATGAGGAGGACAACGACAAACCCGATTCGGTGACTGCGTTGTTGCGTAAGTTCGTGGTGTCGGAGATATTTTCAAGCGATAAGAGTCAATTGCTTTCGTTTGAAGAGCTGATGGAAAACAACGTGGTTGTCGTGGCTTTGAATGACTTTGGCACGGACGATGACGGCAAAAACGCCCTAGTGGTGCTTTTCTTGAACCTGTACTACGACTACATGCTGAACTCGCAGAAGTGGCCTTATAAGGGTTCAGATCCTCAACTTAGGACACTGAACTCGTACTTGTTGGTGGATGAAGCTGTGAACATCATGAAATACAAGTTCCCGGTTCTGATGAGCTTGCTCTTGCAAGGACGAGAATTTGGGATTGGGGTAATTCTAGCTTCCCAATATCTGTCACATTTCAAGCAAGGACAGGAAGACTATGCGCAACCCCTCTTGACGTGGTTCGTGCATAAGGTGCCTTCAGTTTCTCAAAAGGATCTCTTCATGTTGGGGTTGCCAGCCAAGACTGAAATCATGCTTCAAAAGATTCCGAAACTTGAAGTCCATCAAGCGCTGTATAAATCCTTGGGTGTGGATGGCAAATTCGTTCGAGGTCTTCCCTACTTCGAAGTAGTCAGAAGAATCTAGAGTGGGGAAGCGGTCAATTCACTAAAATGTCGCCCGATGCCGGAGAATAGATACTGATGAAATACGTAGATCTGTTCTCCGGCTGTGGCGGTTTAAGCCTCGGAGTTGAAACGAGCGGCGCTGACTTGGTGCTGGCTGTCGAAAAATCCGACCAAGCGGCTAGGACTTTCCGGCATAATTTGGTAGCGGATGCTTCAAGTGACATTCTTTGGCAAGATTACTTGAAAATGACTTTGCCAGAGCAGGCCGCGCAAAAAGTAGTCGTTGACGAAGTTCAGAGCCTCTTGAGTAATGAGCAAGTGATGTCGGGATTACGGGACCAGAAGCTGGATTTCGTTGTAGGGGGGCCTCCTTGCCAGGGGTTTTCACTGGCTGGTCTCAGACGACCAGACGATGTGCGCAATCAGCTTCCTTACCAGTTTCTCGAATTTGTAGAAAAAACACAGCCCAAGATGGTTGTGATTGAAAATGTTCTGGGAATGGGACAGAGCTTTTCCAAGGATGCCGAGTCATCGTTTGCGCAATTGCAGGTTGCTCTTTCACAACTTGGGCCCGGTTACGAAGTGCAAGCAGTTCGGGCGGACGCCGTGCATTATGGCGCGCCCCAACATCGTCCACGATTATTGATCGTTGGACTTGACAAGAGAATTGCTCGAAATAAAAAAATTTCTTCCTCGAATTCCTTATGGAAATCTAATTATACGGATTTCTTGGATGGCGAAGTTCCGAAGCTGGCCCCGGAGCCAATTGTCGCTTACCAGAATAGGAGCCTAGTGAGCGATGCGGTAAGTGATCTTTTGCTGCAGAGTGCGTCCAAGCAGGAGAGCACCTCATATGTGAAGGATTTGAACGAAACTTTTGATTCTACGATTGTGTCCAGCGCTCCGGAGCGTCTGAGTAAACGATCGTTCAACCATTTCGGACGGAAACATCGTCAACCGACGATTGATAGATTCCGTATCTATCAGTTTTTGAAACAAGTCGGAATTTCGGAAAGATTGTTGCGGCAGATTGCGGATATGACCGATGACGTAGCGCGGATTTTCGTAGATTCTGAATTGCAACTAAATGCTTCGGCGGTTGAGAAAGCACAAGGCAACGGAATGTTTTCTGGGGTTCCTCTATTCGCAATCCGCGATAAGATCCTCGAATCCTCGACACGTAAGCATTCGCAAAAGGTCCTTGCCTGGGATGAGCCGGCGAGAACTGTGGTTACGCTTCCTGACGATTATGTCCATCCGAAAGAACCACGCGTATTTACCGTGAGGGAACTTGCTCGTTTTCAAGGTTTCCCTGATTCCTTTGAGTATCTCGGCCCGGAAACTACGGGGGCTCACCGTCGTAAGTTTGAGGTTCCGCAGTACTCTCAGGTTGGTAACGCCGTTTCGCCGTGGTTGGGTCTAGCAATTGGGAAAATGATTCGACGCGTTCTGGACTAGCCTTCTTGTGCGTGTGATTGTATCGGTGAAGTATTATCCGTTTCTGTGAAACTGGATTGTAAATCTAACGCGTTTGACAATCTGTACCTGGCCCGAGGGTAAAGGAGAACCAGCGTGCTGCGATGAATTGAGGGGTCGAGAAACGGGCAATTCTTTTTGGTGGAGACCACACGCTTTTAACATGGTTCTTAATCGCGCCATTAGTCGACGCTGAGGAGTGATGACGATTCCCGTGCTGGACGTGCATGTTCGTGTACTGTCGAATGCGAAAAGAGGTGGCTTGAGTGTTGTAGGGCGAGGACCCTATACCCGGCTTCGAATATGTGCGGCTTGAGCCATCATTTTATTTGGATCGTCTAGAAACTTTTGAACAATTGTTTTTTCGGCCAATGTTGAACGTAATCCGACACCGGTGTGTTGGGGGTGGCCGGCTATAAGGTTATTGACTTTCATACTCACAGAACTGGCCGACCGAAAGCGCTCATCTTTCGCGGCGTCAGAATGTATTTTTGCAGAACGCAGCAGTTGGGACAGCTCATTGATTCCGGGAGTTTTTGTGTTCACCCCACGCCATTGCCTCTTGTAAGCCAGATCGGCTGCCAGTATCATTTCTTCTTCAGTCCAACGAGGGTTAGGCATGATTTAGGCAGAACCTTTCCGGGGGAGTCCAATTATTTCGAAGGTCTTTCCATGAGTAGTTTTAAATTATCACCTTATCGTTGTTTATCGTTATTTGAGAACCCAATTGGTTTCATTGAATGATTCATCCAAGTTGAGGTTTCAAATAGAGGAGTGAGTTTGATCTTCTGTAATTGTGTTTAAGATCAGGAGTAAGTTTTGAGAACAGCGTATTTGTTGGTTGACTGTGACA